>Ga0114931_10009158_pt1 | contig 11895 bp, 22 predicted proteins | sample 2SBtaG_FD_89579 | JGI IMG/M metagenome (GOLD analysis project Ga0114931, IMG submission 89579) | Deep subsurface microbial communities from Kolumbo volcano to uncover new lineages of life (NeLLi) - 2SBTROV14_V59a metaG | ecosystem: Environmental > Aquatic > Marine > Volcanic | place: Kolumbo...
GAATTTCAAGAAGTGAAAGAAAATAAAATAAATGAGATAACAGAAATTGCAAATAATATAGTATTATCAAAATATTCGGCATTAAAACAAAGAAAATCTATGACAATAATGTTAAAACTTTTTAATAAAGGTAAAGAGAATTGGGATACTACAGATACAAATACATATACAACATTACAAAAAATTGATGTTTGGATAACAGATATTAGAACACAAGAAAATAATAAGATAAGTGAAGTTACAGCGATGACAAATATAGCCGATATTAAAAATTATAATATCGAGTTTATACGATGAATTTTATGATTTTAAATAAAATTATAAGGATTAAAAAATGTTAAGAGGAAAAATATTAGAATGCTTGGAACTTTCAGTATATGCATATATGAACGAGTCAAGAGATTGGAAAGTTAATATTAATGATTATGATTATATACATTTTTTTGAAAAGGACAACGCATTTTCTTTAATCACAAAAAAGCAAAATGATTTATATTTGATTTTTAGGGGGTCAAATGACTTTAAAGATTGGCAACAAAATTTTGATTTTGGATTAACTAAATTTCAAGATTTTGAATTCCCTAACGGTTGGATTGAACATTATAATAAATTAAGAGATGATATATTATATTTTATAGCAAATGAAGAATATAATAATTTGTACGTTTCGGGGCATTCGTTAGGTGGTGCAGTCTCACAGATTGCGAGTATTGATATTACAAAAAATATACTTGAAAAAAATAAACGTATAATAAATATAACTTTCGGAAGTCCAAAAGTATTAGGGGATAGATATACGAAGCGATATTATCAACGTAATATTACAGGTTTACATATCCAAAATAGTTGTGATATAGTTACAAGAACACCACTATTTATGAAACGAAATTATAAAATATATAAAGTTGGTAAATGTAGTTTTTGGAGTAAAATATTCGGAAGTATAAACGCACATTATCCAATAAATTATAAAAATAATATTTTAAAAAATAAGAAGTTAAGGAGTCTTTAAAATGCAGACAACATATCACTATAAAACACCATACGAAAATGATTTTATTTACGATAATACGAAAGTAATATTTGACAGTACAAACGCTAAATTAAAAGAGCAATACATAACATCATCATCATATTTAGCAAGTCTAGATTTAGATTTTAATAAAAATAGTGATTTAGTTCCTATTGATACCGCAAATGTTATAGCAAATTCAGGTTGGGCAGAATTCACAGATAACACAATACCAAAATTAAAATATAATAGAGATGGAAATTTCGCAATTCAACAAGGTACAATGAGATGTAAATATAAATCAACTTTCACAGGCAACCCCCCGAAGAATTTATATTTATTTGGACTAATAAATAATACTTCAAATGTAAACACTATAACATTAGGATGGGTAGCGAGTGGGAAGCCGACTATCTATATTAACAACGCATTAGGGACAGATTATAGAATAATACCAGCAGACAATATTTTAACGGCAACGGTAGGACAAGAAATAGATTTTGAAATGTCCTGGGATTTAGACGCAGGCATAATTAGAATTTTTGTAGATGGAATTTTATTTTATTCTGTTAATAATGCAGTGATGACAAGGAATTCAAACGCCACTCTATTAATGCTTGGTAATTTATGGGCTGAAAATCAATATTTTTATGGTAGTATAACAGACTTTCAAATATTCGATAGGGTTTTACATACTTCGGATTTTACACCGAGTAAACAAACATTTTACACAAAAGAAGTTCAAAGCATTCTATCAAATGCAAGTTTTAGAACCGACGAAGTATTTGACATAAATTCTGTATTAAATGAAATCAGCGGAGAAGCAGAAATTAGAGGGATATTAAATAAGGACGGTCAAGACATTTGGTATAATATTGTTAGTGGACAAATGGAAATTTCGGACGGTTCTTGGAGTCAAGCAAATACGTTAGCGGAGTTCAAACAATATTTCGTTGGTGCAACAACCCCCGGAACTGATTTAATAAAAGTTTTATTAAAAAGTTATAACGGCGATAAAACCCCGAGTATTGAAAATATAGTAATTGATTATTGTTATTCAGCCCCCGATATTGACAGAGAAAAAATTGAAACGGAAACTTTAATTTCAGATATGACAGGCGATACTAACAAAGATTTATCTATTGAAGTTATGCTTGTTAATCCGGGTGGAAAATATAAAGACACTATTGTAAAATCATATAAGGACGAAGTAAAATCAATAGATGGAAAATTTTCGTATAACTTTCTTGAAACTGATAATATGGACACTTCGGCGTATTATATTATTAGATGGCAAAATTTTAATGAAATAATAGAATTAAAGAAAAAAGCACCTTCGGGACACCCTGCAGGAAATATATTTAATTTACCGAATGCTTAAAAAGGAAAATAAAATGGCAAATTTACCTACTCGATGTATTACGAATAAAATAAAAATTGAGACAGTAGAAAAAGATATAAACAATCTCGGAATAAAATTAAATGAAACAGATGAGAAATATAAAAAAGTAATTTGGGGGAATGGAAAAACAGGATTAGAGGAAAGATTAAATATGAATGAAAATAAATTAGATAAAAAAATTGCAACAGACAAAATATTATATGGTGTTATATCGACTGGAATAATCGGTAATTTGGCACTTTTAATAAAATTAGTATTTTTTAAATAAGGAGTTAAAAAATGGAAAAAATTATGTTAATTAAAAATTGGGTTTTAAATAATAAGGAATTGTTATCATCGGCAATATTTATTATTTTATTTGTTTTAAGTGAAATTAAATCTAAAACAAAAAGTAAAAAGAATTCTGTTATACTTGAAACTGTAATTGATATTTTAAAAAAATTAAAATCTTTTTTAGTAAAAAAAAAATGAATGAGATGATTTTAAAATTAATCCGACAATTAAAAAAACACGAGGGCATAAGATTAAAACCCTATAAAGATAGTGTTGGAAAATTGACTATTGGCATTGGCAGAAACTTGGACGATGTAGGAATAACAAAAAACGAGGCAGAATTTTTATTATTAAATGATATTTCAAAAGTTCAAACAAGATTAAAAAAAATATCTTGGTTTAATAAACTTTCAGAAAATAGAAAAATAGTAATTTTGAATATGACATTTAATATCGGAACCTCCGGACTTTTAAAATTCAAAAATATGATAAAAGCAATAAAACAAAAAGATTTTAAAAAGGCAAGTCAAGAAATGCTAAATTCTAAATGGGCGGTTCAAGTGAAATCAAGAGCAAAAGAATTGTCAAAAATTATGAAAACTGATATTTTTTAGAAAAAAAATAAAAAAAATTAAGTTTATAACACCCTCTATATGAAGCGTACTTTCATTCTAAGAGACTTTATAGTCAATTCGAGTATAATTGTATAATATCTTAAAAAACACCTCTAATATATCTTAAAACATCTTAAATCAAGTATTTTCTATATTAATATTTACAAAACTATAAAAAAGTAAAAAAAAAGTAAAAAAAATAAAAAAAATTTAAAAAAACACTTGACTTTTCTTGAAAAATATGTTATACTTATAGTATAGAAAAAAAACAATTGCAATGCTTGACATTGCAACGGAGGAAAGTATGAAAAAAATAAACATCAAAACAAAATCAGGGCAGTTATTGGGAGTTGAATTAACACTTAATGATTATTCCGATATTGAAAGCAATATCGGAAGAATTACATGTATAGACAACAAACATTACGTTCGAATGTCAAAATTTGATATTGAAAAATATTTCAATACAAAAATAAATTCAGATGCAAATATATCATTTGAAAATGAAAATGAATTTTTAAAAGTTGAAAAACTTCTAAAAGGAGAAGAAGGTAAAAGAGATGAAATTGAATTTGAAAAATTCATAAATAATAAATCTCAAATTATAGAAATGCAATTGAATTTTTCATATGAACGTTCAATTATATTTTTCAATACTCCAAAATTATTCAAAAATAAATTTGAAAGTATAATTTTAAAAGCCGAAAAACTTGGATTAATTAAATTTAATATGAATTCAAATTCTATATTCGAAATTAATCTAACAGTAAAAGAAATTGAAAATTTAAAAGAAAAAGTAAATGAAAAAGAAGTAAAAAATAAAATTGATGATAAATATAATAAATTAAAAGAAGAAGCAAAAAGAGGAAATAAAATAATAAATTTGAATTCATCTATGATTTTTCAAGATGATAATAAAGAAATATGGGAACACGAATATATAAACGCAAATGGTGAAATTTGTGTTAAAAGAACAAATGAAAATTAAAATAAATTAAGGAGTAAAAAAATGAAAAAATTAAACAAAACAGTAAAAAAAGACTTATGTCAAGTATTTCAAAAAAATTGGAGTAAATCCTATCTTTATGACAACTGTAACAATGTTACAGGGGTTGTATTTGAAAATGGAGATGACTCCATTTATATGGATTTTTTTGGTAATTTTATAGGTCATATAGACCTATATTTTAAGAATATAAAAAACAGTGTTATAGCTGATTTTTATAATTCTGAAAATTTCAAGGAAATACCTGTTGCAGTTAGAAACTGTAACTATGATGTAAAAATGAAATATTTTAATAAATTATTTGAATATTTCGATATATAGAATTAAAAGACAAGAATTACAGAGCATCGTAGTTCTTGTCTTTTTTTTTTTTGGAGTAAAAAATAAAAAAAAATTAAGGAGTAACAAAATGAAAAAATTAAACAAAGAAGAAGTAATGACAAAATTTTTAAATGACAATGATTGTAAAATTATTTATAATGATTATTCATTTTGGCAAGAGCAACCTATTGCAGTATTAAAAGATAGCGAAGTTGAAATCATTCCATTATGTGAAGTAAAACAAAAAAATAATTCTTCATATATTATGGTTTATGAAGTATATTCAGATTTAGATTTTTTTGAATTATTAGATTATTTAAAAATTCAAATAGAAGATAAAAAAGAATTATTAAAATCATTTGAAACTAAATATAAAAATTATATTGAAGAGTAATAAAATGAAAAACTTAAAAATCTTAAAAAATATCCTTGATAACAAAAAAATTAGTCTAATTCAAACCGATGAATTAGATTTAGAAATCCACAAATATAATATTGATTATTCAAAATATTATATTACAATTAGTTCTGAAATATTTTATATAAGTATTTCAGAAATAAAAAATATAAAAATAAATGATAATTATATTATTGTCTATTATGAAAAAAGTAAAAAAATAAAAATAAATTTTTAGGAGTTAAAATGGAAATCAAAAAAGAATTAGAAAAAATTAAAACAGAACTTGAAATCGATAATATAGAAATACCATTTGAAAATCAAATTAATAAAATTGATATTTCGTACAAAAAACATATCAATTTAGCAAATTACGAATTTGAAGAATTCTATATCTCAATGTCAATTGATTTGATTGACAAAAATAATATTAATGACAAAATAAAATCAGGATATAAAATTCTTAAAACAGAAGTTGAAAATCAGATTAATAAAGTCGATTTAAAAAATGATATTATTCAAGAAATAAAATCAATTTATCAAAATATCGAAAATCCAAAAATTGAATTAAAAAAATGGATTAATGATATTGAAAAATGTAATTTAAATCAGTTAAAAGCTGGATTAAATAAAATAAAAAATATAGGAGTAAAAAATGATTAAATTAAAAAGTAAAGTAGGTAAAAATGTAATAGAATTTGAAAGTCAAAATTTAAAAGAGATTTTTAAATTTAGTGATGTAATATCGCAATTAGATAAAAATTGTGATAATTGTAATAGTAATGATGTTTATTTGTCTTATAAAAATATAAAAGGCAATGAATATTATTTGTTGAAATGCAAAAAATGCGGTGCGGAACAGTCACTGCATCAAAAAAAGAAGACGGTTTTTTCATAAAGTATGATGATAAAATGAAAGTATGGGAAAATAAAACAGAAAATCAAACATCTAATAAAACAGTAAATCAAGAAGATGTCCCATTTTAAAAGGAGTTAAAAATGAAAATAAATAAATTAAAACTTAACAAAGCAATGGCAAATTCGGGTATATCAAGTATATCCGGACTTGCTACAAAGTTAAAATTATCAATACAAGCAACATATAATCTTATAAATGGTAATTCTAATATTAAGGCAAAACATATAATTGCTTTTAAAAATATTGGAATTGAAATTGATGATATTCTGGAAGATGTAAAATGAAGTGTGAATTATTTAATAATCATTTTCAAAATTTCAAAACTTATAATCTGCAAAAAGCACAATTGATAATTGCAGATATCCCATACAACATTGGAATAAATGCTTATGGCTCTAATCCGAGTTGGTATAAAGGTGGAGATAACAAAAATGGTGAAAGTGAATTAGCAGGTAAAGAATTTTTTGACACTGATAAAAATTTTAGACCAGCCGAATTCATGCATTTTTGTAGCAAGATGCTAAAAAAAGAACCGAAGCAAAAAGGCAAAGCCCCCGTAATGCTTGTATTTTGTTCGTTCGAGCAACAATTTGATTTAATAACACTTGCTAAAAAATACGGGTTAATGAATTACATTAATTTAGTTTTTAGAAAAAACTTTTCAAGTCAAGTTTTAAAAGCAAATATGCGAGTGGTTGGAAACGCCGAATATGGACTTTTGTTTTATCGTGATAAACTTCCTAAATTTAATAATAATCATAAAATGATTTTTAATATTATGAATTGGGAAAGAGATACACACACAGAAAGAATACATCCAACGCAAAAACCGATAAAACTATTAAAAAAACTTATTTCTATTTTTACAGATGTAGGCGATACAGTAATAGACCCAACTGCTGGGAGTGGTTCGACTTTAATAGCAAGTTATGAATTAGACAGAAATTCATACGGTTTTGAAATTAAAAAAGATTTTTATAATAATGCTTTAAAATTAATTGAAAAGCATAAAAAAATCAAAGACGAAACACTAACATTATTTGATACATTAAAAGAGGAAAATAAATATGAAACACGGGTATAATAAAAATCATTGCTTTTCATTATTAGAAAATTATTTGAAAGTTTATAAAAATGATTTATATAATGTAATTTTAGAAAGTGATGATTTTAAAAAGTATGTAAAAAAAAAAAAAATAAAAGATAATTTGCAATATAAAAAAGATTGTGAGTTCTTAAATAAGGAGTTTAAAAAATGCTAAAAGAATTAATTTATAATTATTTCAAAAATAATCAAAGAGCAAAAAAAGACTGGGACGGACATTTTGCTCCGTCGGATAGTTTAAAATGTGGAAGACAATTATATTATAAAAGAAAAAATATCACTGCAAGTAATCCAATTTCAGAAGCAAGTTTTTTAAAAATGGAATTGGGTAATGCTACTCATCTTCTAATACAAAAAATCTTAAAAGATAGTAAAATTGAATTCATAGAAGAGGAAGATTTAAAAACAAAAATATATCAAGGTATAGAATTTATATATCGAACTGACGGTATATATAATATTGATGGCAAAAAAACTATAATTGAAATAAAATCGACTTATAGCTCAGGATTTTCAGCGATAGAGCATACAGCAAAAACAGAGCATATAATACAAGCTCTGCTATATAAACATCTTGAAAATGCAGATAAAATTATACTTCTATATATCGGTAGAGATAATGGATTAATGCACGAATACCATTTTGAAGATGACAACCTTTCAGAATATGAAACAATGCTTGATAGTGAAATACAAAAACTTAAAAACATAAAAGACAAAATATTAAATAACGATATTCCAGATAAAGATTTTAAAATTGAATTAAAAAATTATAATGACAAAATACTCGACAATTTCACAAAAAACAAAATAAAACATAAAACAGATTGGCAATGTTCTTATTGTCAATGGAAAAATTTATGTTGGGAAAAAGAATTACAAGAAATTAGAAATCATAAATTTTATATTGATAATGAATTCATAGATTAAGGAGTTAATAAAATGGAAATAATAAAAAAAGTAGAAAATCATATTTTTGAAAATAAAAAAAATATAATTTTTAGGGACTGTAAGAATTTGGAATTTAGGAATTGTAAGAATATAAAGCTATATAATTGTAAAAATATAAAATTATATAATTCATATTCATATAATCATGATAATTCTTATTCGTATAATTATAATAATTCGCATTCTACTAATTATGACAATTCTTATTCATATAATATTGGCAAATCTCATTCAAATAATAAGGGGAATTCATTTTCAAATAATTATAATTATTCGTATTCTATTAATTATAATAATTCATATTCAGATAATAAGGACAATTCATATTCAGAGAATAAGGACAATTCTTATTCAAATAATTATGATAATTCTCATTCTATTAATTATAATAATTCTTATTCAAAAAATTATGAAAATTCATATTCAGATAATCATGAGAATTCTCATTCAGATAATTATGACAATGCTTCCTCAAATAATTATAACAATTCTTATTCGTATAATTATGATAATTCTCATTCGCAAAATCATAACGATGATAATAAAAATATGGAGAAAATAAAATGAAACAATTTAAATTTAAAATGCAAGTAAAAAAATTACAAGACTTATATAAAATGGGATTTAGTTTGCAAGATATTTTAATTATGCTAAAAGAATTAAAAAAATTAAAAAGGAGTAAATAAAATGAAAAAGATAACAGAGGAATTTTTAAAAAAGCAAGATGCATGTATGGAAGGGATAGAATTTTTTAAAAGAAATAAATTATATCTATTTAATTTTGATTATGTAAAAGAGATAGAAGGAGACTATAATAATTATTTCAATTGGATAAAAGATAAATTATATAAATATAAATATGATAAAAATAATAATATGATAGAGCATAAGGGTTCTAATAAATATATTAAAACCTGGAGGTATGATAAACGTGGGAATATGATAGAACAAAAGGACTCTAATGGATATATTGACTCCTGGAAGTATGACAAAAATAATAACATTGTAGAATATAAAGATTGTAATGGATATACATATAATTATAAATATGATAGGAATAATACTCTTATAGAACGGAAATCTTCTGATGGAGATATTGAATATATCTCTAATCATAAACATAATAAAAATAATAATGGAATAGAATATAAGAGCTCTGATGGAGATATGGAAAAATTAGAATGCAAACATAATAATCAAGGTATGTTATTACAAATTAAAAAAGATAATAAAATCATTTTATCAATACCTAATAAAATGATAAAAAAATAACAAATATATACTTGACTTTTTAGATAAAGTATGATATAATTATATTAATAAATATTTATGATAAGACGGTTACTCCATAGCCGTCTTGTCAATATGGAGATGTTATGAAAAACAAAATAGAAAAATCAGAAACTTTAAAAGGTATTAATTATCAAGGATATGGATATACTCCAAAAGCATTAAATAAAAATAAAAATCTTGATATATATGAAAAATCTATATTAAATTATATGTTATCTTATACAGGCGATGGAATAAGTTGTTTTCCTAATATATTAACTATTGCAAATGATTTAAACATATCTAAAAAAACTGTTATAACAAAAATACAAATATTATGTAAAAAAAAATGGTTAGAGAAAGGTCAATTAAATAATTCATATCGGAATAAGCACGCATATATTTTAAAATTTTTAGACAATGATTATTATGATAAAAATTTAAAAAGTGAAACTATTACACTTTTAGATAACCCAAAGGTGAAAGAGAGTAACTTTCCAAAGGTGAAAGAGTTACACTTTTATAAAAGTGTAACAGATACACTTTCCTTTAATAATAACAGTATTAATAATAACATTAATAATAATAATATAGAAAAATCAAATAAACAAATTAATAATAAAAATACGAGTATATCAGAAAAAGATATACTCAATAAATCAATTTCATATAAACAAAAAGAAAATAATAAAGTTGATGATAATAATAAACTTATAAAAGATACAAACAAAAAAGAAAAAGAAAGAAAACATTCCGCTGAAAAGAAAGAAAAAGAGATTACACCACAGCAACGGCTAATAAACTATTATATTAATCTATTACAAAAGAATTATGATATTATATTAAAACCAACGAATTCAGATTATGCAAATTTCACGAAAGGATATAATAAATATAAAAACGACATTAACTTGGAGTATATGAAAAATCTGATATATACTTGGATTGTTCACAAGGTCGGCGATTATTTTAATTATAATATAAAAATGTTTTTCTCTAAAATATCAGAGATACAAGCAGAGTATAAAAAAAAGTATTCTAATAATACAATTAATATAAAAGAATTTGAAAATATACAAAAAAACAAGGAAATTGAAATAAAGAAAAAACAAGAACAAGTAAAAAAAGAGCAACAAGAATTATTAAAAAAATTAAAAAGGAAGGTAAAAAATGGATAATGAAATAATAGATATATATTTTTATAATCTAATTTTAAAACAAAAAACAGAATTACTTCAAATTGATGATAAATATTTTCTTAATGATTTTAAAAGATTAAATCGATTATGTAAAAAAGTATATTACGAAAATCAAAATATTAATGAAAATCTAATAATAGCAAAAGATGATTTTTTCATAAAATATATTGACAGAATAAAAAAACAAAATTACTTTTATATTTTTGATAGCATACAAGACAAGTTAAAAGAAAATTATTATAACATTAAAATATCAGAATTTGAAAAAAAGATTAAAACTATTCAAGATGACAATATAAAAATTGAAATGATTAAAAATATAAATAAAATATTTTCAGATATAGAGAATATAAAGATTAAAAATCTAAAAGAATTAATCACGGATAAAAACAAAGATATTATTGACAATAAAAAATCTAATTGTATAATGTCAAATTATAGATATATCGATAATGAAGTTATGGGGTTTTCAGGACTTAATATAATTGGTGCAAGACCCTCAATGGGTAAAACTATTTTCACGTTAAATATAGCATTAGAGATGTCAATGGAATTAGAAAAAAAAGGATTAATATTTTCTTTTGATGATAACGAAAATCAAATAATAAGTAATATAATATCTAGATATACAAAAATAGAAAGTAAGAAAATACAAAATAATATACTAACTGATTATGAAAAAGAATTAGTTGATTTGGTAAAAAATGAAATTAAAAACAATATTCAATTTGTATTTCAATATTTAGATATTTTCAAAATCCAAAATATAATCGAAAATGAGATTAACAATATTGATTATATTATAATCGATTATTTACAATTGATTAAACACGATAGAAGAAATCAAGTAGCAGAATACGAACACATCACGGCGACACTTCGGGAAATTTCACATAGATATGATGTACCTATTTTTCTATTATCACAATTAAATGATAGAGATGATAAAAATGACAAACAATTAATACACGGTCTTGGAGACCTCAAAGGAGCAGGGAGTATAGAGCAGGACGCAAATATTGTTATATTCTTGGAAGGCAAACGCAAGGAAAATATAAGAATAATAAATATTGCTAAAAATAAATCGGGTAGAATATCAAGACATATTTTAATACATTTTGATTGGAGTACATACTCAATGAAGGAATTTGAAAATGGAAACATTATTTAAAATAATAGAAAGTGATTTAAAAACGCTTGGAATAGACGAAACAGAATTAAATAAAATCAAAGTAAAAAATAATAAAAATGATATTTTAAATTATTTTTTTCATATAGATGACTTAATAAATGATTATGATAAAATAAAATTAGAAGAATTTTTAAAAAAAAATAATTGGGGTGTATAAAATGAAATATCTCAGAGCAATAATTGAAATTAAAAAGACTTATTATATTGAAATAGAGGATGATATTGATTATGA
>Ga0114931_10009159_pt1 | contig 11895 bp, 10 predicted proteins | sample 2SBtaG_FD_89579 | JGI IMG/M metagenome (GOLD analysis project Ga0114931, IMG submission 89579) | Deep subsurface microbial communities from Kolumbo volcano to uncover new lineages of life (NeLLi) - 2SBTROV14_V59a metaG | ecosystem: Environmental > Aquatic > Marine > Volcanic | place: Kolumbo...
AAATCTCTTTAGCGGTAGCGGCCCACTAAAGCGCCCGGTCTCCATGTTGAGCTTCATTGCCAATGGCTTATCCGGAGGAAGCCTTTTTTATTGGAAACTTACCAATCTAATTATTCATTTTTGCTGTGGAGTCTTACTTTACTTATTAATTTTTAGATTGACGCATTTAACAAAGACCGAAGGCAGGCTTATTGCTGCCGTTACCACAGCCGTTTGGATATTACACCCGCTTCAAGTAAGCACCGTTCTTTATCTTGTACAACGCATGACAGAGCTTTCTGCATTATTTGTCATACTAGCAATGCTTACCTACACCATTGCCAGAGAGCGCCAGCAAAAAAAACGTACTTCTTGGCCAATGCAAGCTTTGACCTGGTTAGTTTTCTTCCCTCTAGGCGCATTCAGCAAGGAGAACGCCTTACTTTTTCCCGGCTTCGTCATATTGCTTGAAATATTTTTCTTTCAGCGCGAAAAAATCAGCAATCAGCAGTTATTTAAAGTTGGAATTTTTTCCACTTTATTCTTCTCCGTTCTTTTTTGGGCATTTAGCGATAGGCTGCTTGGGGGTTATTCCCTCCGAGACTTCTCCCCAATCGAAAGACTATACACGGAAAGCCGTATAATCATTGACTATTTAGGCATGTTACTCATCCCCGCTCTAAATAAAATGGGCTTTACTCATGATGACGTTTCCATTTCACACGGACTGCTAGACCCGATAACCACGCTCCCGTCAATTCTGACAATCATTACACTAATTACCGTTGGCTTTTTTCTACGAAAAAAATACCCCCTAATTGGCTTTGGCATCATATTTTTCTTTCTTGGCCATGCCGTAGAGTCGACTGTCATACCCCTTGAATTGATGTATGAGCATAGAAACTATCTTCCCTCTGTTGGCATATTCCTTGCGGCTACCTGTACAATGAATATCATCGTAAAAAATCGCGGCATACTCACCGCCTTTTCCATCGCAATCTTTTGTCTATTCATATTTGTAACATACCTTAGAACAAATACTTGGGCTTCTACTGTATCCATCTATTACCACATGGAAATGACCCACCCACGTTCAGAACGACTCGCCACGATAAAAGCCACACTACTTACAAATATTGGAGAATATTCTCTTGCTCGCAAAAGACTTGAAGGCTTCAATAGCATTGGAGCAAAATTACAACAAATGAACATCAATTGCGCCGAACATCATAAGCTCGGCGACGATCAATTAGACATCGATCTCAGCGAATTAAACCTTGCAGATAATTACGCAATCATGCAGTTAACTAACCTTGCAAATCTGGGAATTGATAAAGAATGTAAATTTTCCTCAGACACATTTTTATCTCTTCTTAAGACAATCGGTGACCTACCAAGCATTTCAACAAACAATCGACAAATTGTATTAATATATCAGGCACATTATTTGTGGAAACTAAATAGGCAGGATGAGGCATTAAAAACCCTTCACAGAACTTTCGACCTTGATAAAAAAAATCCCACCCCTTTGTTTCTGGCATGCAAGTGGATGCTTGATACAAACAGGGGCACAGAGTCGACAGAAACCTGCAACACGGCTCTCAAAATAGCCAGCGAGACACCCTTCAATAAATATAAAAATCTCGCAGACGAGACTCGAAATCGTCTCAACGCCATATCAAGCAACTAATCCGGATAAAATACCGCAACCAAAATTGCTTGACCACTACACAACTCATTCCCTACTCTTAACTTAGGCGTAAATCTGGTATAGAAAGATACATTTAATATCGAAATTCAGCCAATTACAACAAGTGCATGCACCACTGCATACCAGGCAATAAATCTAGTGGCACTAATTACAAACAATGAAAACCTACGCCTAAAACGCATGGCAGAATTGGTCTCCGGCAGGAAAAGCGTACTTGACATCGGTTCTGCTGATATGCCGAACTCCTACTTGGACAACCCAGAAGTCATTGCTCTTGACCTTGAAAAGCACGACTCCCCGCCCAACGACCGCATGCCAGCATCTATTTTACCTTGCTCGACCTAAGGAGGCACCTGCGTAACGAAGAGATCCCCGAAAATTTCTACCAAAAAGTCGCGCAGACTTTTGCGACCCAGCCCGTTTACATCAGCATATTCACAGCCCTCAGTAGCTATATTTCCGACTCCGAAAAAAACCATTGGGAATCACCCAAGCAGTTGCTATTATTAACACAAGCGATGGCACGCAACCCCATCTAACAACGAATTTCGCGCAAGCCAATCTCAACCAAATACTAGCAAAACTTTATAGCGATCTTCATCAGCCGGATTTACTCGAAAAACATGCACAAATTGCCTTCAAGCTTCTACCCAACGGCATCAGCATTACCAAGCTCTATGCCATGGTGCTGATCAGCCGTGGGCAACCTGACAGGGCCAGAGTAGTGCTATCTCGTGCGTGAGATAGCACTTCTCTGCCCGCTGAGCGCAAAACTCTTGAATCAATGATGAAAAGCATTGTACCAAGCCTTACAACACCGGACGCAGAGGCTCCGCGCTAGGCGTAGCAGTGGCAACAACACCATACAGGCCTTATTTAGTCTGAAATTGCCGCTATTTTGCCTGTTAGGTGTTGAACTGACTTTACGCTATTATCGATTACAACCATGACTACTCACCCCCGAGCAACAATGCCTACAGAATTCGATATCATCATACCTGCGAAAAATGAGGCTGCATCCCTCGCCCCACTCCTGGAAAAGCTTAAGTCAATGTATCCTCAGGCAGGCATCATTGTCGTGAACGATGGCTCCACCGATGCGACTGCCAATATTTGCAGTGAGCAGGGGGTCACCCTCATTACCCACCCGTACTCTATGGGGAACGGTGCGGCTATCAAAGCTGGCGCCCGGGTCGCAAAAAAGGACATCCTGGTATTCATGGATGCTGATGATCAACATAAGCCCAGCGATATACAACGATTGATCGACACTCTTCTTGATGGCTATGACATGGCAGTTGGTGCCCGTTCAGATAAAAGCCACGCGAGTATCGCTCGATTAGCAGCAAATACTTTTTACAATAGACTCGCAAGTTGGATGGTGGGCAGGAAGATCGAAGACCTTACATAGGCTTTCGCGCAGTTCGTGCTGAAAAATTTGAAGAATTTATCCATTTACTACCCAACGGATTCTCTTATCCAACTACGAGCACAATTGCATTTTTCAGGGCCGGTTATTCAGTTACATATATACCCATAGAAGCCCAAAAGCGCGAAGGGAAAAGCCACATCAGAATAGTCCACGATGGCATTAAATTTTTACTGATCATATTTCGTATTGGAACACTCTATTCTCCACTAAAGTTATTTTTACCTGTTAGCCTTCTACATTTTCTCATTGGACTTGGATACTATTTATATACATTCATAACATCTGGACGTTTTACCAACATGAGTGCTTTACTATTCACTATGTCTATATTCATTTTCCTTATTGGATTAATCTCAGAACAAATCACTATGCTTCTATATCAAAAGCGCGGCCGCCAATAATCAGTGCAGCGCACAACCAAAAAATGAGTGACCCGAACATAAAAATCAATAATGGGAAACGTTTCGCTTTTGGAGAAAACTGGTTAAGTGTTCTGAAAGTATTAAATGAAGGTAGTATTCAACAGGTTAAAAGCCTCCCTTCAGATCATGTCTTAATTAGATAATCTGGACAGATGAATATGAGACAACCCATACGACAATATAACCTCGATGATATTTATGCCAATGAGTCCAACCTACGTCGTTATATCCGCTTAACGGTCGGCGACAATGCTAGCCTCTGGGCTTTATTTTGGCACGAGTTAGTACTCGGATTATGCGGAGGAATACCTGGCATAGCTGGACTCGGAATACGCAACAAACTTTACTCCATGGTTTTTAGTGGTTTTAGTAAGAAAGCATATCTTGGGCGGAATGCCCTACTCCGCTGCCCTCAGCAAATTAATTTATCAGCTGGCGTCATATTAGATGATTACAGCCAATTGATTGCCACTTCAAATCAGTCCAATGCTATCACGCTAGGTATAAATACCTTTGTAAGAAGCTATGCGATGATCAATGCAGGACCACCAGAAGGCTTTGTACATATAGGGTGCAATACCAGAATAGGGCAGGGCTCATTGCTATATGGGAATGGGGGGCTCGAAATTGGAGAAAATGTAATGATTGCAGGCCAATGCTCCATCATAGCTTCTAGACATAACCATGAGCATCCTGACATACCAATCATGCATCAGGGAATCAGCGCAAAGGGCATTACTATCAAGAATAATGTATGGATAGGAACCGGTGTTAGAATCCTTGATGGGGTAACAATAGAGGAAGGTGCAATTATTGGAGCGAATGCTGTAGTGAATCGAGATGTCGCCACTGGCGAAAAAGTTGGTGGCGTCCCCGCTCGCCCACTAAAAAGCTCTAAATCTCAAAAATGAAACGCGCTATTCATGGCCTCATAATATTTGCTTCTCTAGCCTTCATGACTTATTTGCTTATAAGCCAATGGCGCAGCATTCCTGAAACCGAAATAACAATCAATCCAGGACTTTTAGTATTTTCCATATTTTGTTTGTTAATTTTATTTCTATTAGACGCTTATGGCTGGCACTTGATATTACGATCATTAGATCAAACTATAGATGCACAAACAAGCGTACGTATATGGATATTATCATCTGTAACACGCTATCTTCCTGGCGGGATTTGGCCTTATATAGGCCGAGTCTCAATGTCAAAAAAAGCCGGGGTAGGTTATTCAACTTCGAGTGTCAGCTTATACATTGAAACCCTGCTCATGGCTTCTTCATCATTAGCGGTGGGGTTTCCCGCACTTCTGGGCGCCACCGGCATCCCTGTGTCACCATATTTTGGTCTGGCAAGCCTGTTTTTATTTGGTCTAGCTCTGCACCCTAAAGTTATTATGTTGCTTGGATATTTACCAGGTAAAATTGGAGAAGCATTTTCTTCTCTCAAATTACCTTTGATACGTCATATATTTATTCTATATATTTATTATGTTGTTTTCTGGATATTATTTGGAGTAGTTTTTGTCTGTTTTGTGCTGTCAATATATTCTGTGCCTAGCGAACACTGGATCCAAATAGGTGGCTCTATCGCTCTAGGTTTTTCGATAGGATTTATTTTTATTATTTTTACCGGCGGCATAGGCATACGTGAAGCTACAATATATTTGTTACTCGCCCCAATATTAACCCCAGCAGCTAGTGCGCTTATATCGGTTGGAAGTCGTATCTGTGTTATTTCCGGCGAAGCATTATCCCTTCTACTTATGCTAATAGTAAAAAATAGGGTCCCAGATAGCCCGTCAGACAAAATACTCGACTAACTAATTTTTTTAGAGATATCTGCTTCAAGAACAATGGGGAAAGATTTTTGATCTGACTGAGTGCTTGATGGAGTTTCAATATATGAAGGTCTGATGCCTGTTTTTAAACAATCGTGACATATAATTTCTGATTTATCTATAGCCTTTCCTTTGCTTGCTTGCCTGATTAACTTTCTGGATTCCTGAAATAATTTATTATTCCAAATTTCTGAAAAATTATTCTCAGATATGTTCGCAAAATCATCCTTCTTGAAAAATTCATAGCAACAGGATGCTACGCCACCATCAGCTCGCACATTAAGATGAGACCAGGGTCGATCACAGTTTTTTAAACGTTCCGGATTAAATACTTCAACTTTATACTCTTCGCCAACTGGCAGCCATGACTCGTCTTCTACATAAGCCGGAAGTGGTGTAAATTTGTTTATACCAATTTCATATGCCATTTTTTCGGTATCACTAACCTCATTTTCATTATGCTTGAAAACAATAAACTGCCACTCAACAAACGGATGCTCCAATAGACGCTCCCGTTTTTGTTCTAATAAATTTCGTACGTTTGCAAGTACTTTTGTATAATTTCCTCCTACACGATATTTTTCATACGTTTCGTCGCTCCCGCCATCTATTGCGACCATAAGATAGTCAATTTTCGAATTTATCAAACGCTCATTATAGGCTGGGGTCATCGCTGTTGCATTTGTAGAAAGCATCACATAAATATTCCTTTCTTTCGCATACTCGATAATTTTTATTGTATCTTTATTTAATAGAGGCTCCCCCCAAGTATATAACTGCAATAAATATATGTAATTCGCGACAGGATCAATAATACGTTTAGCCTCCTCAAAGGATAGATGCCTTACATCTCTTCCACCAGAAATTCCTTTACCAGTCAAACAAAACGGACATTTTAAATTACAGACATTTGTAACCTCCAAAACAAATATATATGGCTTGCTCGAAACATTTGTTACTCGGCGCCATTTCTCCCAATGAACCAGCATAAGATTTGCTAGTTTCACAAAAGAATTATTGAACATGAATGCCTGAATATGCGCAAAAGAAAGCCGACTCGCAAAAAAAGTGCGCGACATCCAATTTATTAGCCGAAAGAATAGTTTACGAATTTTTAATTACCTTTTCGTTTCATGAGAATCAGAATTTTTACTTAGTATAAGAATATACGAAGGCAGCAGATAGTAAAGTAGTCTCCACATAAACTGTGGGACTTTTTCCAACATGCCCCCTTTAGGCATCATGTCTCTTGCCATATATTTATCTGGGCTTGCAACAACCTTCAAAGTGTAATCCTGGACATCAAATTTCGAAATAAGACGTCCCACCCCCCAATATGTGCGAAGCATTTCGTAATAAAACTCCCCCTTGCCTGTAGCTCTCATATACATGTGGGCGACAGGCTTTGGCAACCAGGACAGAAACAATAAATGATAATGAGGCTCTATCAAAGTAAGGCGGGAAGCTGCACCTAGATAACAGACACCGCCTGACTTTAATACACGGTAAATTTCAGAAAACAACTTCTCAGGAACTGGTACATGCTCATAAACGTGATTACATAAAATTAAATCTATTGAGTTATTTTTAAATGGTAAGTTAAGAGAATCTGCATAACTAAAAAATACATTCTCATGATCATTTTCTTTTTGCGCCATTGGTATCGCATATGTGTCAATGTCAATTCCAATAACATTTTCGAAATACTCCGCAAAGGCTGACGTGAACAACCCTTTCGAACATCCTATATCCAATGCGACTGATTTTTTTACCACATCAGAAATTACTCCCGCATCTTTCAAGATGGCAAGCATTTTATCAACCTTCGGCTGCTTGTGTTTAGAATCCAACAGGATAGGAGATTGGCGAGACAAGTCTTTCTGGTAAACCGGCGGCTCTTTCATAGTGGCACCAATAAAAAAAGTAATATTGTCCATAATTTGCTTTAGAGCAAATATGATCTAACCATATTCTACAAACTTCCCAGCAGTCTACAAAATCTAGTATGCAGCATCGAGCTCCTGTCGTGTCTTGTTTTATCTGTATGATAAGTCGAACGGCCGGAGAAGCCATAATACTCAATCCTTCAAGACCGAAACCACCTATTTTCAGAATCAACCAACTAAACACCTTAGCGAACATTGCTCAGCGACGAACCCGTTAAATTTAATAAAGCGATATAAATAGACATCCGCACTCAATATATACGCGGGCAAACAGCAGCATGATTTACTGCACACAATCCGCCTCTATAATCTGACAATAATTGGTGAACAGAGATTCATAGCGGCCTCTGTCGCCAAAGCAGGTAAAGATATATTGACCAAAGTTGATAGCCATAATCACGCTTGCCTGAACAATGAATAGACAGCAATTGCTGCGCCTTCTTGGTCTGCAATGGCAATCCGGTCTGAGTCAGCAAACTCTGAAACTTTTCTCCAAGCCTACCGCGGAACCAATGATTAACAGGCACACCAAAACCTTGTTTTCGCCGGCGCCAAATATTTTCCGGTATCTGGTCAGAAAAAGACTCTTTTAACATCCGCTTACCGCAAAACCCCTTACGATGCCAATAACGAGGCATTGAAAAAGCCAGCCTTACCACCTCACTATCAAGGAAAGGGGAGCGTGTTTCTAAAGAATAGGCCATCGAAGCACGATCAACTTTAAGAAGAATATCTTGCGGCAGGTACACCAGCATATCCGCCATCATCATTTTCTGGACATCATCCAAATCAGTTTCACTTGGAAGTCCAGGAGATGAGTGCCCACACCCCGCCAAGCTAGGCACTAATTTCAGGAAATCTTCATTTGAAAACATAAGGGGTGCGACATAGGGTGTTTCACTTTCGTGTCTTCTAACTGAATCAGCAAACAAATGAGCCTTTTTTATCAGGTTGCGACTATGATGCACCATAGGTTCTGGAATGGCCTTGATTACACGTTCTATATTTTTACTAACAGCACGTGGTAAGCGTGTATACCACTGTAATAAGACGCGCGCTTGATATCGTTGGTAGCCACTAAAAAGCTTATCGCCCCCATCACAGACAATGCAACTTTCACGTGTGATGCCGCCAATTTCGACACGAGCGCTGTTGGGAGGATGGATGAATCAGCAAATGGCTGACCAACATGTTGAATAATTAGATTCTCCAACACACCAGAATCCCACTCTTTCAGATGATCAACATAATGGTCGGTACCAAATTTTCTGGCAATCTGATCAGCGAACATGCTTTCGTCATATGATTTTTCTTCGAAGCCAATGGTAAACGTCTTAGGGGAGACGCCAAGCTCATTCACCATAATACTAACGATAAGGGAGGAGTCGATGCCCCCCGAAAGAAAGGCACCCACCTCAACATCAGAAACCATACGTTTCTCAACTGCTGTAACCATTTTTTCGCGCAACAGATGCTGCGCTTGCTGCCTGTTACCTTGAAACCTGTCCACTGGAAGCAACCAATAAGGTTTGCTATCAATAGCATGATTCGGAGTCCAATACATCACATGCCCTGGCAGCACCTCTCTTACATTCTGATATGCAGTTGTACCTGGAAGATAATATCCGTACCTTAAAAAATCTGCCGTACTATCCAGATCTTCCGACCATGACTGACCAACAAGATGTTCAAGACTCGGTAGTTCAGACGCGCAAGCCAAGCCTAACTCTGTCTTTTGATAATACAAAGGTTTCTTGCCAATCCTATCGCGCCCAAGAAGAAGTCTTTTCTCATGGCTATCCCATAGGCTAAAAGCCCACATCCCCTCCATTTCTTGCAGAATTTTATCGCCGCACAGAACCAGGCCCGCCAATAGAACTTCGGTATCACCTTGCGTTCTAAAATCCCACTTACCCTCAAGCCGAGATCGAATTTCTTTATAATTATAAATCTCGCCATTATAGGAAAGGACATAGCGTCCCGATGGATCAGCCATTGGTTGTCGGCTTACCGCAATATCAATTATAGACAAGCGCCGATGGCCTATCACCACTGAGGGAAAATAAACCAAATCGGCATCATCAGGTCCTCGATGCCGTAGCCGATCAAGTGCTTTACTCGCCCTGCAAGCTAGTTTTTCTTGCTTTTGCCCAGCATCAAAAATAAAAATTAAACCACACATTATTGTTATGAACGCCCTGTTGCCTCTTCATACAATGAGGCATATCGCCGTCCAACATGCTCCCACAGCAAATGGTTCTCGAGAATAAATTTTCTCCCCTGATTTGAAAATTGAACTTGAAGATTTTCGGCTTGTTGTAGCTTTTCAATTTTTGCGGCAAGTTCTTTTGCGTCCCCAGGCTTAAACCTCATACCATTATCGTTGTCCCGCACCAATTCCTGGACTCCCTCTATATCACTCGCTATAACTGGCACTCCAGCCGCAAACGATTCAAGCACCACATTCGGCCTACCTTCGCTATGACTTGCCAGGATAAAGGCATCAGCATCACGCAAATATTCAATCACTCGCTTGGGGGGCACTTGGCCAATAAACTCTACAACCTCTCCCAGGGATTTTTTTTCAACCAGGCTCTCCAGGTGACGGCGCTCAGGGCCGTCACCAACAATCACTAGTTTAAAACGTTGCGGGGAATGCAGTTGGGCTATTGCTTCAATAATCGTTCTAACATCTTTTCTTGGTATCAAGCTGCCAACGGTGAGCAGCTTAAACGACTTGCTTTCACCTGGCTTGCCTCCAAGAGCAAAAACATTTAGCAAGCTAGCATCTATGCCATTGGGTAAAAAACATATTTTATGCTGACTACTGGGAAACTCGGCAGCTAGATGATCATAGATTGACTGACTCACTGTCACCAATCTCACATTTGAGCGCAAACACCCCACAAGTAACCAGCGGTAAAACTTAGAACTTTTCGCCCGTGTAACGTCCTCTCCACGCAACGTCGTCACCACGGGTTTTCGTAACAAAAAACCAACCAGCCCGGCTATCGCCCCGTTAACTGACCAGTTTGCATGAATAACATCCGCCTTTCTAGAAGCTCTGAAACAGGCAACAAACATAGCGCCAAGGAAAATAGGCAATATCCACCGCATTACTTTCAAGCGACTCAAGGCTACCGGTATACCACCCGGCTGATGAGCCAATAGCTGCCATTTCCAGGGCGCATAACGGAAACAGTGCAACCTATAACTATCAGTAGGGCTTGCTGGTGCCGTATCGCAGGGTGTCACTACCTTAGCTTGTACAAAAGCCGGTAGACTTTTTACAAGTCGCTGAACAAAAACCCCGCTAGCCATGCCTGTCCGCAAGGGAAAGGAAGTGGTAAGTAAGACAACACGCATTGTTTGACCTGTCATCTACACTTCTTTTATTTTGGCAATCAGAAAATAACCAAAATTCCCCGACTGGCCCAGTGGAAGATGAAAAAGCGGCCAAGCCAATAGATTCGTCGCAAGCGTGATGGGATACGCGAGAATCCCAGCGATAAGCCCACGAATTTTGCGTTTCAGATATATATCTCGACAGATTTCTAGCAAACCTAAGTTAAACATCTGCAACCCAGCAACCAGCGTATTTCCATGAATATCCAACTTTGCCACTTCAAATCCACCATTCTTTAGAATTTGCGTCAGCCCATAGACTGTAAATCGACAATAATCATTCGGCGCATCATGAATAGGATAAATAAAAGGTACAGATAGATAGAATTCTCCACCTGGACGCAATACACGCCGAATCTCACCAATCACTTTTTCAGCGTCTTCCACATGCTCCAATACTTCAAATAACAACACCACATCTGCTTGGGCATCAGCGACTGGTAAGCATCTGGCATCCGAAAAAATAGTAGGCTTTATCTGATATTTTTTATTTGTGGCAGGATAATCTATGGTGTACAGGTTGTTGGAAGGATGAATGAGCCCCAAATAGCTGGCATTCCCACTTCCAATATCCAGCACCATTGAGTTGCGCAGTTTGCTGAGACACTTTTTAGATTGTATGTGGAAACGGTCAGTCATCCACTGTGGATGGAATATGGTTCCTTTAAGTAATCCTAATAAATGGCGATTCATTAATTTCTGCCGTTTCTACGCTGGAAAGACCATATGCTAAATTCTTTAAGTATGCGGCCGCTATATACTACAGTTTTGGTATACAAATTAGGCGTGCAAGCCCACGATTTATCGATTAACCTTAGGAGTCTATCGCAATATACTGAATAATAAATAAATTTTTTATTAAAATGCATATAAAAAACTGCCTGATTGGGCAACAATAATTGGCTTGAATGCTCATCAGGCTAAAATACTTTGAATGGCTCAGAATATGAAACTAGCCTCAGATTTTCACCAAAACAACTGGATAGTGAGCTAGATATATGGCAACACCAAGCGCACAAATGACCCTCAACGGCCTTGCCCGCAGGCTGGTCAACGATGGCCACCTCGCCGAAGAGGATGCCCTCAAGGCCCAGGAACAGAGCGACAAAAAAAAATCGCCGCTGGTCAGCTATCTGGTGGAAAAAAACCTGCTGGATGGG
>Ga0114931_10009160_pt1 | contig 11895 bp, 5 predicted proteins | sample 2SBtaG_FD_89579 | JGI IMG/M metagenome (GOLD analysis project Ga0114931, IMG submission 89579) | Deep subsurface microbial communities from Kolumbo volcano to uncover new lineages of life (NeLLi) - 2SBTROV14_V59a metaG | ecosystem: Environmental > Aquatic > Marine > Volcanic | place: Kolumbo...
GATTCCGGATCAGTTCCATGAACGCTGTCGCGACGCGTACGCCGGTCGGAGCGATCGGTGGTGAAGGGCTGGTGCTCGCCGAGGAGCCGGGCGATCCTTCGCAGGCGTTGACGCGCGCGTACACCGGGTACCTCGCCGACACCTGTCGCCACTTCTTCGCGGTCGAAAACGAGATTGCGCCTGCGCAGATCGGGTCCTATGCGGAGATTGCGGCCCTCGTGCGCGACTTGTTGGCGCGCCGGCGTGGACCGGTGCTGGCGTGTTTTGCTTCTCCAGCGGTCAGTGCTGCCATACGCTGCGCCGACCTGCGCGGCGAAGTCGACGCGTTTGGTGAGCGTATCGATCTGGCGGTGTCAGAGATGATGCCGCACCTGCTGTTGGAGCTGGCGCTGCGCGGGCTGATTCCGCAGGGTCGGTCGATTCTGTGGCAGCACGGGAGTCCGCGACTGGCTTCGCTGGCGACGGGAGGTGAGTTGATCGCACCGGCGGGCGCCAGTGGGCTGCGGTTTTCGGCCAGCCATATCGCAGCGGTCGCCGGAGATGGCGAACTGGCGCGGATCGAAGCTCGCCGAGAGGCGATGGCTGGTCTGCCAGCCGACGGCGGGGCCGACGAGTTCCGATTCGAGCGATGCTATTGGCCGCTTGGTGGGGTGACACACCTGGCGACGATCGATCGGAATCCGATCGCCGAGTTCGAGGCGCACCCGGACAAGGCCGGCAATCATATCGATCTCGGTGGACGGCCGCGGCGCGAGTGGGTCGAGATGCTCGACGGTTGTTTCGAGCTGGTGGAGTCCTTCATGCCGGGCGAGCTCGCCGAGATGAAGAGAGTCCTGCAGCAGGCGATCCCGGTCGGTTATGACGATCACCGGCATCTTTCCGCATCCTACCGGGAGGCGGTGGGAACGATTTACCTGACACTGCACCCGAGCGTGATGATCATGGCCGAGGCGCTGGTTCACGAATTCCAGCACAACAAATTCAACGTTGCGGCGTACAGCGCCGAGTTTCTAACCAACGCCTTCTACCCGCTGTTCAAGAGTCCGGTCCGACCAGATCCACGACCTCTGTGGGGCATCATGCTGGCGGTGCACGCATTTCTGCCGGTGGCCGAGCTTTATCGTCGGATTCGTGAGGGGGGCCATCCGCTGGCGCAACATCCGGACTTCGAGCGGCGGATGTCGGAGATCGATCTCAAGAATCACGAGGGCATGGAGATGTTGCGCGCCAATGCGCAACTTACCCCGGCTGGGCGGGCGATGATGGACGATCTCGAGCGCCTGGAGCGGGCTCACCTGTCCGACCGGATTGCGCGCGGGTTGGAGAATACGCCGACCTCGATCCACTTGGCCTGAGCCTCGCTTCGCTGGCAGGCACAGGCAGGGGATGGCTGACTCGGTCAGCTCTGGTTTGGGTCGTCCTGCGTACTTCCTATGCGCAGACCGAGCGGGCCACGTGGGACTTCGATCTCGATCGGTTCTCGGTTGCGGATGATGCGCAGCACCACGGAGTCGCCGATGTCGCCATCGTGGGTCTGGTCGACGAGCTCCTCGCGCGTGAACACGCGCGCGCCGTCGTAACTGATGATCAGGTCGCCGCTCTGCAGTCCGGCATCCTCCGCGGCCGACCGAACCATGACGTCGTTGACGATGACGCGATTGCGCTGGCCCATGGCGAACAGGTAGCGGTCGTAGGCGTCGTCGCCGATCTCGTCGCGCAGCGATGTGCGTTCCTCGGCGACAGCGGCCATCTCCTCGTCGAAGCGCGGCGTATCCAACCAGCCTTCGCGGGTGGCCTGGTCGCGAAGGTACATCTCGGTCATGGCGAGTTCGTCGCGGTGGTGTTTGATGCCCTCGGCGGTCTCCGTATCGAGCCCGGCGTCGACCAGGGCCCGCTCCATTGGACTCCTGGTGTAGTCGGCCGATTCCCGGGCACCACCTGCACCACCGGCGCCGCGCGGGGCCGGCACGGCGCGGGCGGCTTCGCCGGAGTCGGCTGCCGCCGTCGGTCTCGGTTCGCCGTCGCGGGTGTCGTCGCTGCGGCTGGCGATGGCGTCGACCAGAGCGCTCACCCGACTTTCGAGCTCGAGCCGCCGAGATCGCTCTTCAGCGAGCACGGCCTCCAGGCGGGCGACCCTGTTCCCGAGCTCGGCCGGGACCGATGGTTCGGCTCGGTGGCCGCGAACTCCCCCGTCCTTTGCCGCATCGATCGACACCGAGCGGTGGGGCGACCTGGCGGTACTGGCTGCTGTCATCACGGAGGTGCCGAGCGGAAAACCTGACCTGACGACCCAGATTGCCGCCGCAAGGGCCGCGAGCAGGGCTGGGATCCCTATCGTCTTCACTCGAACCATCGACTCCGCGACTTTGATGTGTTGGGTAACCGTGATTGCTCAGTTTTCTGAACGATCTGATTATTCCCGTCCGCGTCGAGCGGGGCAACTAGCTGGATCGGGGCGATCTCGCAGTGACGAATAGCGCCGCGCGAATAGGCATAACCGCAATTAGAGCTTGACTTTCCGACACCTGATACGTTACGCGGGTTAGACCGATTGGCGAAAATTTTAATCCAGGGGGAATGGATCGGATCGAGGGCACCGCGCGGTGACGGGGCGTGGATGCGCGGCCATGGGTCGGCGGCGGTTGCCGGTTCTGGCCGAGTTTCCTCGGAGTGTGGACCGACCGGTCTGTATAAAAGCCCAAGGAGGCTGACGAATGAGTGTGGTGGGTCGTGTGCGAAGGACTGATGCAGAGGCAGGTTACACCCACGTAGCGCACCGCGATTCGCTATCGCGCGGTACTCGGACTCGTCTCGTCGCGCTTGCCGCGGCGCTGATCGTGACGGTCGGCGGACTGGTCGCCGCGGCGGAGGGGCAGGTCTCATCCGACGATCGACGATGCATCACGACCTTCAGCAAGAGCCTGAGATTGGTCGGCAAGAGGCACGGCAAGATCATCAAAAAATGCTTGACCCGTTTCTCGTCGGGCTCTCTTACGCAGCTTCCCGAAGTTTGTATTGCCGACGACCCGGGTCAGAAACTGCTGACCGCGGTCGAAAAGGGAATCGCCAAGACGGACGCGAAGTGTACGGTCACGCCAGCGTTCGGAACCAGTCTCATCTCGACCGCTCTGACGCGATCGATCATCGCGCAGTTCGATCAGGTGCACGGTTCGGTCGCGGCTGACCTCGATACCGGCTTGATCCCGGACAAGGACGATGCTTCGTGCCAGGCTAAGGTCTACTCGTCGGTCCTCAAGTGTTCCGATACGCGCATCAAGGAGTACCTGAAGTGCGAGAACAAGGGGCTGAAGGACGGTACCATTACCGATGCAACGACCCTGTCCGCGACTTGCCTGGGCAGCGGTATGGCATCGCAGGCCGATCCCAAGGGAAAGATTGCTTCGAAGTGTGGTACCAAGCTGCTCAGCACGGTCAACCGGCATTGCGCCGACACCGATCTCCTGCAGGCGTTCGTCCCGTGTAGCTCCGCGGATGCCAACTCGCTCGTCAGTTGTCTGTCGAGCGAGACCGCGTGTCAGCTCTGCCGCCTGCTCAACGATGTCGGTGGGGTGGTCCGCGATTGCGACGCCTTTGACGATGGAGATGACACCAACGGTAGCTGTAGTGCCGAGTGCTCGGATGGCTTGGTCCATCCGGACGAAGGCTGCGACGACGGTAACGGCGTGGCCGGCGACGGGTGTTCCGACTTCTGCCAGGTCGAAGGTGGCTGGACCTGTACAGGTGAGCCCAGTGTTTGCACGCTTAACTGTGGTAACGGCGCGATCGATCCGGGCGAAGCCTGTAACGACGGTGCAACCGTCGGTGGAGACGGTTGCTCGTCCACTTGCCTGGTCGAGTCGGGCTATGAGTGCTCCGGATCGCCGAGTTCGTGTCATCTGATCTGTGGCAACGGAGCGCTCGACGCCGGGGAGGCGTGCGACGACGGCAACACCATCGACGGCGACGGTTGCACGAGTGCCTGCACGGTCGAGCCGGCCTATCTTTGCACCGGCTCGCCGAGCGTCTGCATCTTCGAATGTGGTAATGGAACCTTCCAGGCGGGCGAGACCTGCGATGACAACGACGCCGTCGGCGGCGACGGATGTAGCTCGATCTGCCAGATCGAGCCCGGTTGGTTGTGCTCCGGCCAGCCCAGCCTGTGCAGCCCGGTCTGCGGCGATGGTCTGATCCGCGGACCAGAGCCGTGCGACGACGGCAACGTCGATAGTGGCGACGGTTGCTCCTTCTCCTGTCAGATCGAGACCGGGTACACCTGCGCCAGCGAGCCGAGCTCCTGCTCTGCCGTCTGCGGTGATGGATTCATTCGCGGTCTCGAGACCTGTGACGATGTGAATACGATCAGTGGCGACGGCTGTAGCGGCGATCTCTGCCGCCAGGAGTTCGACCACCTCTGCACGGGACAGCCCAGCGTCTGCGTCGCCCTGTGCGGCGATGGCAATCTCGACGGGATCGAGGAATGCGACGACGGCGGGCTCGCCAACGGCGATGGTTGTGCCGGCAATTGCACGACGGAACCTGGATTCGCCTGTTTCGGAGAGCCGAGTCTGTGCGCCGCGACATGCGGCAACTCCGCTCTCGACCCGGGTGAAGAGTGCGACGACGGAAACGCGTTGGGTGGTGACGGATGTGGCTTCAGCTGTCTGAACGAATCGGGGTGGCTCTGTGGCGCTCCGGGAACCGCATGTAACCAGTTCGGGATCTTCATCGATTCCCCGGCTCACGGTGTCTTCACCACGGCCAGCTCCATCGTCGTGTCGGGTAGCTACACCTTGTTGTCGGCCGGGCAGGCGCAGGTGCTGATCAACGGATCGCCGCCAGACACGATCGACACGGTGGCGCGTACGTTCTCGCATACGGTTGCGCTCAGCGCCCCGGCGATTTTCAACCCGGTGGTTGCCGAGTTGACCAATCTATCGAATGGCGACGACGTGCGCAGCCGGATCGTCGTGATCCGCGGTGAGTCGGTAGCTGACGGCGCCTTCTCGCCGCAGAGCGTTGCCCTGCGGCTCAACGACTCGGGACTCGATTCGATCGAGCCTCTGGTAGGTGGGTTGGCGGCCGGGCAGTTCAATCTGGCCGAGCTGGTACCGGTGGGAACGGTCATCACCGATTCCTGCTTCATCGACAGCTTCCTCGGCTGCCTGGGGAGCGCGCGGGTGACGATCGCCAACCCGCCGCCATCGTTCAGCAGCCTTGGCTTGACGATCGATTCACAGGTCAACTCGGTGTTCGGCGACGTTCAGATCAACGGGCTGGTGATCGACGTCAATATCAACGGTAGCGGGTTGGTTCCGGACTGCGGTCTGCGCATGACAGCGTCGGCCATGAACCTGACCGGAAACTATACTCTGGAGCCAGATGCCAGCGATCCGACCAGCATCGACGTCAACCTGAGCGGTGCAACCGGGGTCAGCTTCTCCGGCTTCAATACAAACTTTACCTCCGGTCTTTGCGACGCGCCGATCATCGGCGACATCATTCAGTCTCTGTTACCCGACGTGCAGCAGCTGGCTCTCGACGGAATCACGGGCTTCGTCGATGATCCGGACGGCGCTGGCCCGCAGGACAGCCCGATTGCCGCGGGTATCCAAACGGTGCTGGCGGGGATCTCGATCACCGGCCCGGTGGGCGAGGGACTCGGCCTGCAACTCGACGCGCCTTTGTTCGCGGTAACCGAGGACAACGACGGTGTGACTCTCGGGTCGGATTCTCGGTTCCTGGTCGACATTGGCACCGGCCCTGGTCAGTGTGTGCCGCCGGTCGGCGCGCCCGATTTCAGCGCTTCGTACTCGGTTTCGGACCCGTTCCCGCCGTTCGCGGCGACGACTCCCGTTTCCGGTCAGCCATACGGTCTGGGGATTTGTATATCGGCGGCCGGTTTCAATCAGCTTTTGCGGGGCCAGACGGAATGTGGCCTGATGCGCTCCTCGATCAGCGAGATCGATCTCGACGGTCCCGGACCTGGCCCGCCGCTGACGATCAATTCGACGCTGCTGTCGGCGTTGGTTCCGGAATTCGGCCAGTTGCCACCGGCAACGCCGTTGCGCATCGATATCGCGCCGACGCTGGCGCCAATCGTGACTGGCAATACGGGGCCAGGCGGCGAGTTGACGGAGCTTCTGATCGCCCAGCTCACCATGGATATCGTCGAGCCGGGGCCGGAAACCATCTGGCTGCGCGGAGCCATGGACCTGCCGATTGGCATGGACCTGTCCTTCAATGGCCAGGGGCTGGGCATCACGCTCGGTACGGTTTTGCCCCAGGACATCGTCATCGAGATCGTCCGCAATCCTCTCGGTGTCGACGAGGCTGCGCTCGCGAATGTCCTTCCCGGCGTCATCACGCCGCTGATTCCAGACTTGGCAGGAGCGCTGTCCGGATTCCCGTTGCCGGCGTTCTTCGGCCTCGAGCTCGACGGGGTGGACGTTTCGAAGAACGGACAGTTCCTGTCGTTGTTTGCCAACTTGAATGCAACGCCGTAACAGCAGGCTGAAGCCGAATATGCGTACGAGCGATTCCATCGGATGACTCCCCACTCCCGGCCCGGCCGGGGGTGGGTGTTTACCGTGCCCGCACTGAAGGAGGGACAATGAGCGATCAGAAGAAGAACGGACTTCCGGAGTTGAGGAAGAATCCGCTGGATTTCCTCAGCCCCGCCGAGGCCCGCCAGGCGGTCAAGCCGGTCGCGGCCTTGGACGCCTCGGAGGCTGCTCAGGCGCTGCGGACCGAGCCGAACAGCGAGAAGATGCTGCTGGCGCAGCACATGTCCCACGCGTCACACGGTTCGCACGGTAGTCATGGGTCGCATGGAAGCCACGGCAGTCACGGCAGCCATGGTTCGCACGGCAGTCATGGTTCGCACGGTAGTCATGGAAGTCACGGCAGTCACGGCAGTCATGGCAGCCATGGGTCACACGGTTCGTGGTGAGGACTTTGGTGCAGGGGGCACCGCAACGCAGACGGGAGGCGTCACGATGGCGTTAGATGGACAAGACGGGAAAGAGTTCGTTGCGGTGCAACGGCCGTTCGCGCGAGGGCACAAGCTGGTCGGAGCAGGGAGGCTGATCGCCGTGCTGGCGCTGGTGGCTTGCGCATCGAGTGCATCGGCGTTGATCATTGACAGCGGCGGTCCGGTGTACACGCTCCCTGCGGGCGGTACGTGCACGGTGGCGGGTATTGCCACGCAGACCGGCGGGGCGACCGTCAATTGCACGGGTGTGAACCTGTCGGCGTACACACACGTGTACTTCGGTATCCGAAACGACATCAATGTGAACGGCAATACGATGACCGGCACCGCGCCGGTGGCATCGTCGAATCAGTTCACCTGGTCGAGCAATGATGCGACGTCGATCACCTACTCGAGTGCCACATCGGTGAATGACTTCGTTCTCGGCGCTCAGGCTGTGACCAACTCCCTGGTGCTTACGCTGGCCAGCGGTACCGGTTCGGTCGTTTCGACAGGCGGCATTCCGGGCAACACGGGGAATGGCGACATCGAACGGCTGTTCGAGATTACTGCCGGCAGCACCTTCGATGTAAACGTCACGGTGAACGCGACCAGCCCTTCGTTTAGCGGCGTGGCGGCGAGCGGTGTCTACGATCCGACCAAGACCGCGTTGTCGGGGTCTTCGGACATCAGTGGCGTCGATGTGGCTTTCTATTTTTCGGAGTGTGGCGATGGTGTCGTCGACAGTCCGGAAGCTTGTGACGGTGGTGGCGCGAACGGAACTTCCACCTCTTGCTGTACGTCGAGCTGCACGTTCCGCACATCGGGCGAAGTCTGCCGGACTGGGTCCGGGGACGCGTGCGATACCAACGAGACCTGCACTGGTGCGAGTGGTAGTTGTCCCAGTGATGATGCCGCGATCAACACGGGCACGGTTTGCCGCGCCGGCTCGGGCGACTCTTGTGACGCCAACGAGACCTGCACCGGCGTGCCGGGCGCGACCTGCCCGGCCGATGATGCTCCGGGCAACATCGGCGTGGTATGCCGCGTTAGCTCGGCTGGTGACGTTTGCGACATGAACGAGACCTGCACCGGTACGCCGGGCGCGACCTGTCCGGTGGACGATGCACCGGGCAACTTGAACATGGTCTGCCGCAGTGGGTCGGGCGACGTCTGCGACCCGGACGAGCTTTGCACTGGCGTCGCGGGCCAGGGCTGTCCGGCCGACGTCGTCTCGAATCCCGCGACCGTATGCCGCTCGGGATCGGGAGACTCCTGTGACCCGGACGAGTTCTGCACCGCGATCCCAGGTGTCGCCTGTCCGGCGGATGTTCTTCTGTCGAGCGGTACGACCTGCCGCGCGGCTGCGGGTTCCTGCGATGTCGAAGAGCAGTGTTCGGGTACGCCAACCGATCCGTGCCCGGTCGACGGCTTCGCGCCGAGTGCGACGTCGTGCAACGACGACATGGATCTGTGTACGACGGACGAGTGTGACGGTGGCGGCACCTGCGTCTTCGTCCAGCCTCTCGACTGCGACGACGGCAACAATTGTACGCAGGACAGCTGCGACGCGATTGGTGGCTGCGATGCGGTCGGTGTTCCTGCGGGAACGGCCACCTGCGTCGGCGCGACCAAGGCGACGTTCAAGTACAAAGACAAGTTCAACGATTCCGGAGACAAGGTGGTGTTCGTGTGGAAGGGCGGCCCGGCCCCGGTCAGCAACCTCGGCGACCCGACGCAGACCACCGGCTACGAGCTCTGTGTCTATGACAACTCGGGCGTGCAGTTGGCGCTGGACGTCGATCCGGGAGCCGGATGGAAGACCCTTGGACCGCCGAGCGATCCCAAGGGATACAAATTCAAGGACACCGCGGCGGCTCAGGACGGTGTGAAGTTGCTCCTGGTCAAGGGCAGCACCCTGGACAAGGGCAAGGCCAAGGTCGTCGCCAAGAAGGGGAACCTCCCGGATACGGCGACGACGCCGTTCCAGTTCCCGATCACAGCCGAGCTGTACGCCGACAACGGGATGTGCTGGACGGTCGAGTTCGGTAACGCCGACACCAAGAAGAACGAAGCCGGCAAGTACATCGGCAAGGTCAAGTGAGCGACTGAGTAGGACCGTGTCTCCCCTGCGACCCGGTCGCAGGGGAGACACGGAACCTCGCGCGAGGCCTGGACTTGTTCCAGGCCTTTTTCGTTCGCGGGTGTCGGCCGGAGGAGGGTCCGTATGCGTCGGTTTGTTGTTGACCGAGGGCTCGCTCCGCGTCAGGTTGCTGAGGCGGGAACGATGAGCTGACGGGGGGCGAGATGAAGGTTATGAGACAGATCGTCGGCGCGTTGGTTGCGCTGTGCTGGGTCACGGCACCGGTCCGTGCCGCGCTGCTGAGCGATGCGACGAGCGTTGCTGGCGATAGCATCTCCCGCGGCTTCAACGCGGACACAGGTTCGTGCAACTACGGCGACAACACCTCGCGCAGCTGGTCCTCGGGTGACAATCACGGATCGTCGTTCTGTTCTGCCGGTAGTGGTGGGACGTTCAGCGCCGCCGAGCGCCTCGAGTGCGAGAAGGGCGGTCATGTGACCATTTTCAACGATGCCGCGAGTGGCGCCGACATGGTCTCGGATTTTTTCAACCAGGCGAGCGCCATCCGCAGCAATCTTTCGTCTGCGCCGGGCCCGCGCCTGGTCAATATCCTGATGGGGCACAACGACGCTTGCACGAGTACGACTTCCAGGTCGGGCAATGGTTGTGGCGGTGACCGCGACCCGAACAACTACTGCCGGACGACGAACCAGGCGTTTGAGCGCGAGTTCCGCCGCGGCATGGACGAGCTCATCCAGATTCCGAGCTCGCGCATCGCCGTTTATGCCACAATCCGAGTCTCTCAGCTCTGCAATTTCGAGTCGAAGAACGGCTGCGGTATCAGCTTCGGTCTTCCCTGCGATACCATCTGGGGGCTCGGCAGCCTGGTGCTGGACATCTTCGGCAGCGGCGGTGGGATTTGTGCCTCGCTGACGAAAGACTGCTCGTCGCAACGGCGCATCGATATGTACAACACGCTGCTCGGGTACAACGAGGTGCTCGAGCGGGTCGCCAACGAGTACGCGGCGATCCCTGTGGGTGGCCAGTCGGCCACCGGTGCCGTGCGGGCCTCCGACGTCGCCATCGGTTACTTCGAGGGATCGTTCTATTACAAGTTCGCGAGTAACGATGTGTCCTGCTGTGACTGCTTCCACCCATCGGATGCGGGCCAATCTCGGCTGGCCGACTTCGCCTGGAACGGGCTCGAGTGCTCGACCAGTGTCCAGTGCTGCGGCCAGACTTCCGACCCACTGGCCGGCGCGACGTGCGGGATCACCGATACCTGGAGCACGTATCCGGGTGGATTCTGGGCCGGGGGAGTGACCTGCGGCAACGGCGTGCTCGATCCAGGCGAACAATGCGACGACGGCAACGCGGTGTCCGGCGACTGTTGTACGGCGGCCTGCGAGGTGGTCGCCGCGGGTACCGCCTGTGCCAGTGACGGCAACCAGTGTACGGACAATATGTGCGATGGTGCCGGTGCGTGCGTCCATCCCGCCGTGACGAACGGCACCGCCTGCGACGACGGCCTGTTTTGCGATGGTTCGGATACGTGTGTCGGTGGTGTGTGTGTCGCCGAGTCGATCGATCCGTGCCTGAGCGGTTCGGAATGTGCCGATCTGTGCGACGAGGTGAACGACACGTGTTTCGACCCCGCCGGCGTTCCCTGTGCGGACGACGCCGAGATCTGTACCGACGATGTGTGCGACGGCAACGGAAGTTGCGCCCATCTGGCGAACACGTTGCCCTGTGATGATGGAATGTTCTGCAACGGTGTCGATAGATGTGGTGGTGGCACGTGCTCTCTGCACACCGGAGACCCGTGCGCGAGTCTGGGCGAATGCGCCAACGTGTGTGACGACACCTCCGATACTTGTTTTGTCGTCGCCGGCACGTCGTGTGGCGATGATGGCAGCGTCTGCACGGACGATTTCTGCAACGGCGTTGGCGCCTGTATCCATCCCAACAACAGCGCCCCGTGCGACGACTCGAACGTATGCACCGCGGTCGACGTGTGTTCCGGCGGTGTCTGCGTCGGCGGCGCGCCGGTGCAGTGTGGCGACTGCCGCACGTGCGACCCGTTCGCCGGTTGCGGCGGACCGATCTGTACCGCTACTCCGCTCGACACCCACACACCCACTCTCACGCCTACGGTGCCAGCTACGCCCAGCCCCGTGGTGACAGCCACGGCCACGCTGGTGCCGACGGCGACTCCCGCGCCTTCGGTGACGGCGCCGCCGTCGCCGACTCCGGATCTGTGTTCGCCACTACCCCGCCCGAGCTGCCTGGTTGCGGCCAAGTCCCGATTGTTGGTCAAGAACGAGTTCGACGACCGTCGCGATCGCTTGATCTGGAAGCTCATCGGCGGCGAGTCTACCAGCCAGGCCGATTTCGGCGACCCGACGTCCAGCACCGCCTATTCGCTCTGTCTATACGATGCCGGGGGATTGTTCGGTCGCCTCGACGCTGTCGCCAGTGGTGCGCGCTGGAAGGCGCTCGGCACGCGCGGATACAAGTACAGAGACCCGGCGGAGTTCGTTGACGGCTTGCAGAAGATCAAACTACTCGGCAGTGACCGCGACCGCACCAAAATCCTGTGGAAGGCGCGGGGCGAGTTCATGCCGCGTCTCGCGATCGGTTTACTGCCGGCGCCCATCACGGTCCAGATGGTGCGCGGTGACGCGACCTTATGTTGGGAGTCGGTGTTCGCCGCCGCCGACGTGTCGCGAAACCTCGGCGATCAACTCAAGGCGTCTTCGTCGAAGTGACGAAGGACCGGCGCCGTGCCAGTGTCGCTCGATTTCCCCGAGTCGGATGTCGCCCGCGTCGGCTGCGGCTCAGC
>Ga0114931_10009161_pt1 | contig 11895 bp, 10 predicted proteins | sample 2SBtaG_FD_89579 | JGI IMG/M metagenome (GOLD analysis project Ga0114931, IMG submission 89579) | Deep subsurface microbial communities from Kolumbo volcano to uncover new lineages of life (NeLLi) - 2SBTROV14_V59a metaG | ecosystem: Environmental > Aquatic > Marine > Volcanic | place: Kolumbo...
AATCTGCGAAACCCATTGGCGCCAAGCCCACGCCCGCAAGGAAGGCATGGAACGCCTTTTGGAACAACGCCGCCAGGAACAACGCATGAACAGGGCGCGGGTTGAGCAGCGGGTGAGCGACGACCGAGTGCATAAGCGCTTCGAAGATATGGCTTGATTTGAGTGAGCTGATGTGACGGATTGTAGGGGCGAACCTTGTGTTCGCCCAATGCACCAAATAGGGTGGAATGCGCAATCTACGAACTATCCTGTTTTCCGACCGGTAACTCTACGAATGGCTATTTGGATTGCTCAGCAGCATGGTATCTACTGTGCTATTTGAAGCGTCCTATGTCGGATGGCAATCCAACTCTCATGAAATATCGCGCGAATGCTTGAGAAAGGTGTTCTCTATAAGGGGGCAGCAGTCGGGCTCTATCACCAGAGTCCTTTGCAAATGTAGCGGCGACTTCTTTTGCGATGGAGAAGAGGTTTCTAAACCCAACAACTTGAAGATCAATTTCATGCGCATCGGATTTGTTGAGCATGTGCATAGAGTGAATTGCGCCGGTTCTTATTTTTTCCTTCATGCCCCGTATATCATTCTTACTGTTTCCGAGTTCAGATTCTATTTCAGCTAAGTTGTAAATGGGGCAAAGAATGATGTTATCTACTTTGCTGTTTTCCAGGTCGCAAGACTGTGTCATAACGATGACATCTTGGGTCTTAATTTTTATATTTATGTCAGGGTGTTTGCCAAGTCGTAGCTCCTTGATGTGGCTGGGTTTGAGCTCAAGGTAAGGTTGAGGGAATTCTCTCAATATGTCGCCTTGTTGTAGCTGTTCGCCACTAACTATGGCATACCATGGATACTCCACAATGGAATCCCTGAAAATTAAATTAATTCCTTTGAAAATCTCGCCTTCTCTATAGTAACCAAGGTACCAGTCATCGTTCCGATAAGTTTAGGTTCAGGAAAACGAATATCGTCGTAATCTGTTGAAATGATATTAGGCGAAAGGACTATTACGTATTGGGTCAGGCCCTCACCGCTTCCTTCCATCTTTATCGTGAGGTTAGGGTGAGTAGGATTCCACGAATTTCCAACTAATTCGCCCGAGTCCATTCTGCGATTTAAGTACGGAGGTTGTAATGCGTCAGTGATGGAATGGTATCGGAGATAGCACTGTTATTCCTCCCATTCGGCAACAATTTTATCAAGTTGTTTTTTTGGTATTAGTTTGAAAAAGGATAACTTCTCATAGTCATGAGCGTCATCGATCCAACGGAATACCTCTTTCTGAGATTTGCTCGAGAAATTTATTGGCGTAGAAATGTCAATATCAATGAATCCGACAGTATTTTTGGGTAGATGACCACCTTCTACGAATTCAATTGAAGCAATACGAGTCATAGCGACGTGTTGTGGACCGTACTGGTTTATATAATTAATGTTTGTCGATCCAGTGATAGGTATCGAATCAACTTTCAATTCGAGGTTCAGATCATGGAATGATTTGATGCCATGTTTTGTTGAGGTGACGGCGTTAAGGTAACGAAATCCAATCCTTGTTACCTCGATATTTGGAATTTTTTCGAAAAGGACGTCGCATAATCCTTTTAGTTTTTGGTGGAAAAGATTCCATCCGCAATAGTTGTTAAGGACATGGTACGAAATAACATTGCTGCCTACTTTTACCAGATGTTCCGGGTCCTTCAAATTTAGCTGTAGTACAGGAGTATGCTTGAGGTTGGGATCTTGCATCCTAATGGGGTTGGGGATGTCCGCTGTTGGCAAGCGTGTCTGATTGGTGTATTCCCAGGCATCAGACAAACGTCCGACAACGACCTCAGGCACAGCGTCTGTTTTAAAGCGGATCTCGCACAATGCCTCTATGATGGCGTCCTGTTTGAGGCGTTTTGGAGTTTTCTGGGTCATTGTGAATAAATGTTAATGTTCAGTTGTACGTGTTTGTGGGCTTACGATGGAGCATGCCTTGTGAGCTGCGCTAAGCCTTTACCAAATGGATCTGTAAACTCAGAGTTGAATGTCGCCGTGGTGGACGGTGTGGCGCAAAATTTTCCATCTTTATTCCCCCATATCCTTTGGGGAGGAGGTTCGGCGTGATGGTTGAATTGCCCATGGCAGGGCTCCGACGCAATTTAGTCTCAGGGATAAGGTCATGGTTATGTCCAAATCTCCTTCTTTACGAACCCGTGCGAATATTTATGTAGGTTCGGCAACAAGCGAATTAGATCCCGAGCCAATAAGTTTTCCAGTTGGCGTCAGCCACATCCTACCTTCTTTTTCGACAAATGGCACCCTACTTTGCTTACTTGTGTTGAAAAAAATGGATGAAGTTATTGGGGTCACCGTCATCCCCCAAACGGCCAAATCATCGGCACCAGCCAAACCACAATCACCCCAACTAGGATGTTCAACGGCACGCCCAGCCTCAGGTAATCCGAGAACCGGTATCCGCCGGGGCCCATGACCATGAGGTTGGTCTGGTAGCCGATGGGGGTGGCGAAGCTGGCCGAGGCGGCGATCATGATGGTGACGACGAAGGGCATGAGGTCGACGCCGAGGCTGTTGGCGACGGCGACGCCGATGGGGAACATCAAGACGGCGGCGGTGTTGTTGGTGATGATCGAAGTGAACAGGGCCGTGATCAGGAAGATCATGCCGAGGACCACTCTGGGCTCCTGGCCGGCCAGGGACATGAGGCCGTGGGCGACGCCGCCGGCCGCGCCCGTGAGTTGGACGGCCTGGCCGATGCCCAGGGAGGCCGCGATCACGATCAGGACTTGCCAGTCGACGGCGTCACGGGCCGAGCGGCCGCGCGTGCAGCGAGTGATGATCATGAGGCCGCCGGCGAGCAGGGCGGCCTTGAGCATAGTGAGCCAGCCGACGGCGACGCTGACGACCATGCCGGTCAGGATCAGCATGGCGACCATGGCGCGTTCGTGATTGGGGCGGGTCGAGTCCTCGAGGCGGCTGAGCAGATAGAAATCCCGGGAATTGCGTTGCTGGGTCGCGAAGGATCGATGGGCCTCGAGTAGCAGGGTGTCGCCCGGACGCAGAACGATGTCGCCGATCTTGCCCCGGATCTGTTCGCCGTTGCGGGATACGGCGATGATGGCGGCGTTGTAGTGCGTTCGGAAACGGCCCTTGCGGATGCTCTTGCCGACCAGGGGGCAACTGTCCGACACCACGGCCTCGATTAGCGAACGGTCGGGGCGGGATGCGTCGATCTTGTAAACTTGGTCGGTGGCGGGGATGAGGCCGCGGATCTTTTGCAGGTCGACGACCGATTCGACGACGCCGACGAAGATCAGGCGGTCTTCGGCCTGCAGCCTTTCCTCCGGCGCGACGGCCGGAATGATGTCGCCCTGGCGGTCGATTTCGATCAGATAGAGTCCGGGCAGGTGACGCAGGCCGGCCTGCAACACGGTCTGGCCGACCAAAGGTCCATTTGATGCAACCAGCATCTCGACCGTATAGCCGCGGGCGTTCGCCGAGACCTCGCTCAAAGCGGGGCGTCGTTCCGGGAGCGTCCAACGGCTGCTGATCAGGACCGATACGAAGACGGTCAGCACGACCGGTATTCCGATCCAGGAGAGTTCGAACATGGCGATGCCCGAACTGCCGGTCTTTTCGACCAGCATGCCGTTGATGACCAGATTGGTGCTGGTGCCGATCAGCGTGCACGTTCCGCCTGCGATGGCGGCGTAGCTGAGCGGGATCATGAGGCGTGACACAGACAGATTGTGGCGGCGCGCCCATTCGGTCACGGCCGGGATCATCATGGCGACGACCGGCGTATTGTTGAGAAAGGCGCTCATTGCTGCGATGGGCGTCATGAGCCGCAGCTGAGCGCGTTGTATCGACTTCGGGTGGCCGAGGATGTTCTGCACGATCCAGGAGATCGCACCGGTTTCGCGCAGGCCGGTCACGACGACATAGAGCACGCCGACCGTAACCATGCCTTCGTTGGCCAGGCCCGACAATGCCTGCTCGGGGGTCAGGATCCCGGCCAGCAAGAGCAGGGTCAGCGCGCCGACCAGGATAATGTCGGGCGCGGCAGACCCCAGCGCCAGCAGAGAAAAGCTCAGGCCGACGACGGCCAGGGTGTACCAGGCATCAAAGCCCATCGCTGGCTCTTATAGAGGGCGGTCTGGCGCCGGGATCAGGCGGCCTGAATCACGCCCTTTTCGCGCAGGACGGCGAGGACTGCGGCGACGCATTCATCCAGGGTCTGCTGGGCCGTGTCGACGACGATCTCAGCGTTTTCAGGCGCCTCGTAGGGAGAGCTGATGCCTGTGAACTCCGGAATCTCGCCTGAGCGGGCCTTTTTGTAGAGGCCTTTGACGTCGCGCTCTTCACAGACGGCCAGATCGCACTTGCAGTAGATTTCGAAGAAGTCGCCGTCCTCGACAAGTCCGCGAACACGGTCGCGGTCGGCGCGGAAGGGCGAGATGAAGGCCGTCAGCGCGATCGTGCCGGCCTCGAGGAACAGCTTGGAGACCTCACCGATACGGCGGATGTTCTCGACTCGAGCGGCGTCCGAGAAGCCGAGATCGCCGCACAGGCCATGACGGATGTTGTCACCATCAAGCACATAGGTGCGGGCGCCGAGACCGTGCAGGGCGTCTTCGACGGCATGCGCCAGCGTCGACTTTCCGGAACCCGATAGGCCCGTGAACCACAGGATGGCGCCCTTGTGTCCGTTGAGGGTTTCGCGCATTTTGCGGTCGACGGTTGCCTGGTGCCAGACGACGTTGCTGCTCTGTTTCTTCTCGGTCATCGTTGTTAGCCTCTCCTGATATTCGGTGTGTTGGATTATGGATTCCGTTGTGGAATTCGAGTGTTACTTGCGCAGATTCTCTTGGTGCTCCAGAAACCACCGGTAGGTCTGCTCGAGCCCTTCGCGGAGCGTGATGCCCGGTCGCCAGCCCAATGCCGTGAGGCGCTTCGTATCCAGAAGCTTGCGCGGTATGCCGTCGGGCTTGCTGGCATCATACTGTAGTTCACCCTCAAAACCGACGACCTCGCGGATCAAGGCGGCGAGGTCGGCGATCGTGATGTCCTTGCCCCAGCCGATGTTGACCAGCGGACAGGTGGCGTCATTGATCAGTCCCGAGTAGACCTCGTCCGGCGCCGACATCAGGTAGACGCAGGCATCGGCCATGTCGTCATTGTGCAAGAACTCGCGATAGGGTTTGCCGCTGCCCCAGACGGTCACGGCTTCGGCGCCCGACACCTTGGCCTCGTGCATCTTGCGTATGAGCGCCGGCAGCACGTGGGCGTTCTGCAGGTCGAAGTTGTCGCCCGGTCCGTAGAGATTGGTCGGCATGACGGCGAGAAAGCGGGTTCCGTACTGGCGATTATAGGACCAGCACATCTCGATACCGGCGATCTTCGCCAGGGCGTAGGGCCGATTGGTCGATTCGAGCGGCCCGGTCAACAGGGCGTCCTCGCGCATGGGCTGCGGGCAGTCGCGCGGATAGATACAGGATGAACCCAGGAACAGTAGACGCTTGACGCCGACCCGCCAGGCCTCGTGAATGACGTTGGTCTGGATGGCGAGATTGTCGTGAATGAACTCGGCCGGGTAGGTGTTGTTGGCATGAATCCCGCCGACCTTGGCAGCGGCCAGAAACACGGCATCCGGCCGCTCTTCGGCGAAGAACGCCTGGACGGCCGCTTGATTGGTCAGGTCCAACGCGGCATGAGTGCGGGTGATCAGATTGTGGTGACCGGCATCTTTCAGGCGGCGGACGAGCGCCGTACCGACCAGGCCACGATGGCCTGCGATATAGATCCTGGCGTCTTGGCCGAGTCCGGCCGAAGGCGTTTTATTCATTGTAATTGAAGGTTTGGTAGCCTTCCCTCTGACAGAGCTCGTCACGCTCGGCGACCTTGAGGTCTTCGGTCACCATCTCGTTGACGAGATCGGCGAAGCTGATCTTGGGGGTCCAGCCCAGCTTCTCCTTGGCCTTGGTCGGGTCGCCCAGCAGGGTCTCGACCTCGGTCGGACGGAAGTAACGCGGGTCGACGGCGACGATACAGCGGCCCTTGTCGTCGAGCCCGCGTTCGTTGACGCCCTCGCCTTCCCAGGTGATGTTGATGCCGAGAGACTTGCCTGCGACCTCGACGAATTCGCGTACGCTGTGCTGCTCGCCGGTCGCGATCACGAAGTCCTCGGGTTGTTCCTGCTGCAACATGAGCCACTGCATCTCGACATAGTCCTTGGCGTGACCCCAGTCGCGCAGGGCGCTCATGTTGCCGAGATAGAGGCATTCCTGCAGGCCGAGCTTGATACGCGCCAAGGCTCGGGTGATCTTGCGGGTCACGAAGGTCTCGCCGCGTAGCGGGCTCTCGTGGTTGAACAGGATGCCGTTGCAGGCGTACATGCCGTAGGCCTCACGGTAGTTGACCGTGATCCAATAGGCGTAGAGCTTGGCGACGGCATAGGGCGAACGCGGATAGAAGGGCGTGGTCTCCTTCTGCGGGATCTCCTGAACCAGTCCGTAAAGCTCTGAAGTGGAGGCCTGATAGAAACGGGACTTCTTTTCGAGGCCCAGGATGCGGATGGCTTCAAGTACGCGCAAGGCGCCCAGGGCATCCGAATTGGCAGTGTACTCGGGTTCTTCGAAAGAGACCGCGACGTGGCTTTGGGCCGCCAGGTTGTAGATCTCGTCGGGTTGGACCTGCTGGATGATACGGATCAGGCTGCTCGAATCCGTCATGTCGCCGAAATGCAGAATGAAGTCACGCTTCGAGACGTGGGGGTCTTGATAGAGGTGATCGATGCGGTCGGTATTGAACAACGAGGTGCGGCGTTTGATGCCGTGGACCTCGTATCCCTTGCGCAGCAGAAATTCGGCCAGATAGGCCCCGTCCTGGCCGGTGACGCCGGTGATCAGAGCAACCTTTTTCATGCTTGATGCCTCATTGATGATGACTTTAAGTTTTCGATTTGGGCCCGGTCAGGAGCGCCCGTAATTGTCTTCGTAGCGGACAATGTCGTCCTCCCCAAGATAGGAGCCCGACTGGACCTCAATGATTTCGAGCGGGAGCTTGCCGGGGTTCTCGAGTCGATGGGTCTCGCCGACAGGGATAAAGGTAGACTCGTTCTCGGACAGGATGAAGGTGTCCGTTCCGCGTGTGACCTTGGCCGTTCCCGAGACCACGACCCAGTGCTCGGCGCGATGGTGGTGCATTTGCAGCGACAGCGTCGCGCCTGGGTTGACCGTGATGCGCTTGACCTGGAATCTGCCGCCCTTGTCGATGCCCTCGTAATGCCCCCAGGGACGGTAGACGCAACGATGGGTCATGTACTCACTACGTTCGTCCTTCTTGAGGCGGTCGACGATCTTGCGAACGTCCTGGGCGCGGGCCTTGTCCGCAACCAGGACGGCGTCTGCGGTCTCGATGACGACCACGTCCTTCAGGCCGACCGTCGCCAATAAGCGGTGTTCGGCCATCAATAATGAGTCGAGTGTGTCCTCGGCGATGACGTCGCCCTGGGCGATGTTGCCGTTGGCGTCCTTCGGCATGACGTCCCAAAGGCTCGACCAGGCCCCGATGTCGGACCATCCGACGTCGAGCGGGATCACGATGCCCGGAGATTTCCCAGCAGGCGATTTCTCACCGGTTAGGCGTTCCATGACGGCATAGTCGATGGAGTCGCTGGGGCAGTCGGCGAAGGCCTTGGCGTCGAGGCGGATGAAGTCGCCGTCATGGCCGTGCCCTATATAGGCGGTTCGGCAGGCCTCCAAGATATCGGGACGGAAGTCGCCGATGCGGGCCAGCCAGGTCGCGGCCGAGACTACGAATAGTCCGCTGTTCCAATAATATTCTCCGGACTCAAGATAGCCCTTGGCGGTCTCTTCGTCCGGTTTCTCGACGAACCGTTCGATACGAAAGGCATCGTCCTTGGCCTTGCCGCGCCGTATGTAGCCGTATCCGGTCTCGGCATGGGTCGGGACGATACCGAAGGTCACCACGGCGCCCTCGGCGGCGTGGCCCACTGCGGTGGTGACGGCCTTGTGAAAGCCGGTCTGGTCCTGGATCAGATGGTCGGCCGGCATGATCAGCAGGATCGTGTTTGCATCGTATTGAGCGCTTGCCAAAAGGGCTGCGAGCGTCGCGGCCGGGGCTGTGTTGCGACCCTGGGGTTCGAGCAGGATGGTCGGGGCTTCCTGCCCGCAACCGCGCAACTGTTCGCCGACCAGGAAGCGGTGCTCTTCGTTGCAGATTACGAGCGGTGGCAGGACGTTGAGGCCCTTGTCTGCCGCCTCCAATCCCGTGAGTCGGCAGGCCGTGCCTTGCAGCAGGCTGTCTTCACCGAGCGGCGCCAGAAGCTGTTTCGGATAGTACTCTCGCGATAACGGCCACAACCGGCTGCCGGACCCCCCTGAAAGGATTACCGGGAGGAGCTTGATCTCGTTTTTCATAATGTCCTGGGCAATGATTCGTCTGGTTATACGCTGAGTATCCGCCGGGCCAGCAGCCATTCAATGGGCCCCAAGTGTGGCGATGCTCGCGCGATACTATCACAGTAGCGTTCCAGTTATGTAACGGCGAGACCGCTGCCGGGATGAAGGCGTTGCCGTTGCCAAGGTTTTTTGCCCGCAGGCGCTACGGTGTAGACTGCAAGAAGCCAGTCGGCCGGCTTTGGGTCGCCTGGGTTCGGTAAACCGCTGTTATGGAGTCAGTCATGGACCTGTTCACTCAATATTTCGCCAATATTCAATGGGAAGATTTGATCTTTTCCGGTCTCAGGATCCTCTTGATCCTGATCATGGTGTGGGTGCTCAGCGGGGTCATCCGCAAGCTCCTGCAGCGTCTCGAGCAGGCCCTGACCGCCAGGGGACATGCCGAGGGGGAAGTGCCGGGGGAGGCATCCAAACGGGCCGAGACGCTCGTGCGTCTGTTGCGCCAGGGGGTCATCATTCTGCTTTGGCTCATGGCCGGCCTGCTGATTCTCAGGCAGCTCGGCGTCGACATCGCGCCTATCCTCGCCAGCGCCGGCGTGGTCGGTCTCGCGGTCGGTTTCGGCGCGCAGAACTTGGTTCGGGACGTGATCTCAGGGTTCTTCATGATTCTCGAAAATCAGGTTCGGGTCGGGGATGTGGCGATCATCAACGGCACCGGTGGATTGGTCGAGAAGATCAATTTCCGGACCATTGTCCTACGCGATCTCAGCGGTACCGTACACACATTTCCCAACGGCACGATCACGACTCTGGCCAATATGACACGGGAATGGTCGGCCTTCGTATTCGAGATCGGCGTGGCTTACAAGGAGGATACCGACAAGGTCGTGGAGGTCCTCGCCGAGGTCGGGCGGGAGTTGCGCGCGGATCCAAAGTTCGGTCCATTGATGCTAGGTGATGTCGAGATCTTCGGCGTCGATCGCTTCGCCGATTCATCCGTCGTCATCAAGGGTCGGACCAAGACCCTGCCGATCAAACAGTGGGACGTCGGCCGTGAGTACCAGCGCCGCGTCAAGAAGGCCTTCGACGCGGCAGGCATCGAGATCCCGTTTCCGCACATGTCGGTCTATTTCGGATCGGACAGCCAGCCGTTTCTGGCTAATATGGTGGGGCAAGGCGACGGTTCGTCATGATGTTGTAGGGGCGACCGGCCGGTCGCCCCTACCGATTCCCGTGACCGTTGTGCGGACGGGATTATTTCCGATGGGAACTAAACGCGATCACGGGTGATCGATCGTCGCCTTGTTCGTTTCATCGTCGAGTACGATGCGTATCCGCTCGATGTTGCGGTCGACGATCGATTGCCCGATGCCCTTGACCTTGAGCAGGTCCTGGGCGGAACGGAAGGGGGCGTGCTCCGTACGGTAGGCGACGATGGCCTCGGCGCGGCTTTTGCCCACGCCGCTCAAGGTCGCGGCAAGCGTTACGGGATCGGCGTGATTAATGTCGACCTCGGCCGCGATTGAGCTAAACGGCGCGACTAAGGCCAGGAAAAATGTCAGGAACAGGGTATGCTTGGTCATGATTCAACACCTCCATGTGTTTTTGAAAGCACTCTGACAGGTGTAGACTACCTGTCCCGATGGAGGTTAACACGCGGTTTTCGGTGATTCAATTCAAGCGCGCCGACGCTTACTTGCGTCCCGCGAACGCGCGTTTTCGCCTGAATAGAACAATTATACGGATGGCACTCGATAATGGCCGAGAAAGACAAGAACAGCTTTAGCACCCGGACTGTACTGACGGTTGACGGGCGCGACTATTTATACCATTCCCTTCCCGGTCTGCAGGATCAGGCGGGTATCGGGCAGATCAATCTGTTGCCCTATGCGCATCGTATTCTGTTGGAGAATCTGCTGCGTCACGAGGACGGCGTCAGTGTATCTAAAGAGGATATCGCGGCGTTGACGCATTGGGATCCGACGGCCGTGTCCGATGACGAGATCTTTTTCATGCCCGCGCGCGTATTGCTGCAGGACTTTACCGGCGTACCGGCCGTGGCGGACCTGGCGGCCATGCGTTCCGCCCTCAAGGCGCTGGGCGGCGATCCGCGCCGGATCAATCCGTTCACACCGGCCGATCTCGTCATCGATCATTCCGTTCAGGTCGATCGTTTCGGCAGCGAGCAGGCCTTCAGGGTCAATGCGGTCTGCGAAATGAGCCGCAACCGCGAACGCTACCAGTTTCTGCGCTGGGGTCAGCAAGCCTTCGACAACTTTCGCGTGGTGCCGCCTGATAACGGCATCGTCCATCAGATCAACCTCGAACGCCTGTCCCAGGTGGCCATGGTCGGCGAGCGTGACGGTCAGCAGTGGATCTATCCGGATACTTTGATCGGCACCGATTCGCATACAACCATGATCAATGGATTGGGCGTGCTCGGATGGGGCGTCGGTGGTATCGAGGCCGAGGCGGCCCTGCTCGGGCAGCCGTCGTCGCTGTTGGTGCCGCAGGTCGTCGGTTTCCGCCTGAACGGCAAACCGGCCCCCGGCACGACGGCCACCGATATCGTGCTCACGATCACCGAGGCCCTGCGCAAGCATGGCGTCGTCGGAAAATTCGTGGAATTCACGGGGCCGGGTCTGGCCAGCCTGTCGTTGGCGGATCGCGCCACGATCGCCAATATGGCGCCTGAGTACGGTGCCACCTGCGGTCTGTTTCCGGTTGACGACAAGACCATCGAATATCTGCACCTGACCGGGCGCGGCGACCGCGCCGGTCTGGTCGAGACCTATTTCCGCACCCAGGGGCTGTGGCACGACCCGAATCAGGGCGAGCCTCATTACAGCAGCATGATCGACTTTGATCTGAGCACCGTCGAGCCCAGCATGGCGGGTCCCAGCCGTCCTCAGGACCGCGTCACGCTTGCCAAGGTGCGCCAGTCCTTTCGGGCCTCGTTGATTAAGCAGCTCGGCAATGAGGCCAGTCGTATCGAGCAGGATGCGTTGACCGGCTGGCTCAGCGAAGGCGGAAATCCGATGATGACGGCCCCCGAATGGGCTCGCAGCCATCCCGATGAGGATCTCGATAGCTACGGCAGCTGTGTGCCGGTGCGCAATCCGGACGGCCTGGGTTACAATCTCTGTCATGGTTCGGTCGTGATCGCCGCGATCACGAGCTGCACGAACACCTCCAATCCGGCTGTCATGATAGCCGCAGGACTGTTGGCGCGTAACGCCATTCATCGCGGCCTGCGTTGCAAACCCTGGGTCAAGACCAGTCTGGCGCCGGGATCCAAGGTCGTGACTCAGTATCTCGACGAGGCCGGATTGTCTCCCTATCTCGAGGGACTCGGGTTCCATCTCGTCGGTTACGGTTGCGCGACCTGTATCGGTAACAGCGGTCCACTGTCGGATCATATCGTCGACGCCATTTCCCAGGGTGACCTGGCCGTCGCCTCCGTGCTGTCCG
>Ga0114931_10009162_pt1 | contig 11894 bp, 7 predicted proteins | sample 2SBtaG_FD_89579 | JGI IMG/M metagenome (GOLD analysis project Ga0114931, IMG submission 89579) | Deep subsurface microbial communities from Kolumbo volcano to uncover new lineages of life (NeLLi) - 2SBTROV14_V59a metaG | ecosystem: Environmental > Aquatic > Marine > Volcanic | place: Kolumbo...
ATAGGTCCGGCCTGGGCGTTCGTCCTTGCAATGCTTGTGGGAGCCGTCGCAGAAGGGCGTGTTTTCGGTCAGCCCGCACCGGCAGATGAAGACCGGCTTGTCCTGCGGATCGATGCGGTACGGTGCCGTCTCTTCGTGGCGGATCAGTCGAGCCATGGGTCTCTCCGAGTGGTGATTCAGGCGGGGCAGGGAACGGACCGGACGACGCGGTCGAGCAGGTCGGTCGCGGAGGCGAGCGAGCCGTTGTCAAGGTGATGGCGAAGGAGGATCCGGTGGGAGGCGATGGGCAGGACGTTGTCGAGAATGTCCTCGGGGACGACGTGGTCCCGGCCATCGAGCACGGCCGAGGCCCGGGCCGCCTGGGCGAGGGCGAGGGCTCCGCGCGGCGAGAGGCCCAGTTCGATCTGTTCGTGGTCGCGTGTGGCCGAGGCCAGGGCGATCACGTACGCGATCAGGGATGGATCGACGCGGACCCGGTCCACCTGTCGCTGGAGCGCGATGACCTCGTCCTTGTGCATCACCGGCTCCAGTTCACCGAGGATCTGGTCGGCGGGGCGGATCTCCAGGACTTTCGCCTCCTGCTCCGGCGTGGGATACCCGACGCTGATTCGCATGAAGAACCGGTCCAGCTGGCTCTCGGGCAGGGGGTAGGTGCCCTCGAAGGTATGGGGATTTTGCGTGGCGACGATCATGAAGGGCGGTCCGAGGCGATGGGCCCGCCCGTCGACCGTGACGCACGACTCGTTCATCGCTTCGAGCAGGGCGGTCTGGGTCCGGGGCGTGGTGCGGTTGATCTCGTCGGCCAGGACGATGTTGGCGAAGATGGGCCCCGGCTGGAACTCGAAGCGCCGCTCGTCGCGGTCGTAGATGCTCACGCCCAGCACGTCGCCCGGGAGCATGTCGGGGGTGAGTTGGATGCGGCTGAACCGGCAGTCGATGCTGCGGGCCAGGGCCGCGGCCAGGAGCGTCTTGCCCACGCCCGGGACGTCCTCGATGAGCACGTGCCCGCAGGCGATGAGGCATCGGATGAGGCGTTCGACGGCCTGCTCGTTTCCAAGAAAGGCACGGGTGACGTTCGCGCGCAGTCGAGCGATGGATTCGAGCATCGAGCCCTCGTTCGGGGGAAGGCCGGTGGCCGGTGCATCGCGGCCGAGTCCGGCGCTGGGGCAGTATAGGGGCTCGGGCATGGGGGCCGGGCACCTGCTAGGCTCTGGCTGAGGACGGCGCGACAAGGGTTTGGGGCACACGCTGATCGCCTCGGACCGGGGCCGACAGCACGGAAGCCAGCCCTTCAAGCCGATCGACAGGCGGTGGTCACGCACATGGACGCGAGAGGTGGTCGCGGAACTGACCCGGGGGAGCGTGGTGGTGCCGGCCCGGATTCGGGCGCCGAGGCCACGGGCAGGCTTGTCAGCGAGTTGACGGGCAGCCTGCCTTGTGTGCGCTGCCGATACGAACTCAAGGGGCTGTCGGTCGTCGGTCTGTGCCCCGAGTGCGGGACGCCGATCGTGGCGACGATTCTCGCGGTCGTCGATCCGCACGCTGAGGCCCTCAAGCCCGTCGCCCATCCCCGATTCCTGGCCGGGGCCATCTTCGGGCTGGCGGGCTGCTCATTGGCGGCGTCGATCCTGACCTGGCTGATGCGCCTCGCCGATGCAGGCACGCAGATGTTCGGGATCCGCTTCGACGACGGGGCGCTTCCGTTCGTGGGCACGGCCTGCATCATCGCTGCGGGCCTCTCGGCGACGAGCCTGGTCCGACCCCACGCCCAGATCGGCAGGGGCGGCGTGATTCGGGCGGCCTTGGGCGTGGTTGCCTTCGCCCCGCTGGCGGTGTTCTACTGGCTGATCCACGGCGTGTTCGACCAGGCCCACGCCGCGCCCTACATCGCCCCGGGCGAATCCGACGCCATGCGTGCAGTGCTGCGCCTGGGCATGGGGGCGTTCCTCCTCGTCGCGATCCTGGGTCTTCGACCCAACGCCCGCGTTTTGGCGCGGCGAGCCGTCGTGTTCCGGACCGGGCGGGCCGATCGCCAGACGATGCGAGCGATGGCCATCGCGGTCGGCACCTGGATGGTCGGGGATGTCCTGAGCCTCGTCGGCGCGCATCTGGGCGGGCTCGGGGCGCAGGTCGTCCGCGGCTCGGGCGTGTTCCTGATCGTCGTGGGATCGGTGCTGTTCACGATCGGGCTGGGGGGCATCGTGGTCGATGCGTGGCGCCTGGGGCGGGCGCTGATCCAGCCCGCGGTGAGCCTGGACCGATTGCTGGGGACGGGTCGGGGATCGGACCCATGACCGAGGCCGAGCGGGACTGGTTCGACGCGCTGGTCGAGGAGGCGATCGAGGCGCTGCCCGAGCACATCCGGAGCCTGATCGAGCAGGTTCCGGTGATCGTGCTCGACGAGCCGACGCCGGAGATGTTGGCGGAACTCGGGGACGACGGTGGTGATCCGAGCGCCTACTGCGGGCTGCACAGCGGCCTGCCCCGGACCGAGCGCTCCATGGACGCCCCCGAGGCCCTGCCTAACGACATCCATCTGTTCCGAGAGGGAATCGTGGCCCAAGGGCGACGCTTCAGCGAGGGCGATCTGGACGATGCGGTCTTCGAGCAGATCGTTACGACGCTGCTGCACGAGATCGGGCACGATCTGGGCCTGGACGAAGACGACCTGGACGAACTGGGGTATGGATAGGGGGGAAGAAGAGACGGAGAGACGAAGCGACGCAAAGGGAGAAGGGGACAAAGGCACAGAGGCGCGAAGGGAAGAGAAGAACAAGAGACGGAGAGACGAAGAGACGCAAAGGGAGAAGGGGACAAAGGCACAGAGGCGCGAAGGGAAGAGAAGAGAACAAGAGACGGAGAGACGAAGCGACGCAAAGGGAGAAGGGGACAAAGGCACAGAGGCACGAAGGGAAGAGAAGAGAACAAGAGACGGAGGGACGAAGAGATGCTGTGGGGGGTGGGGAGGGCTGGCGTCTCGGTGTCGCCGGGTCAGGTGTTCGCCGGGGCGTGCGCGTCTTGTCGGGCGAGGCGCATCATCGTGCAGAACTCGTCGAAGATCGACGCCGCGTCGTGTGGGCCCGGCGAGGCCTCGGGGTGATGCTGTACCGCGAGGATCGGCCGCATCCGATGGCGGAAGCCGGCCAGCGTGCCGTCGTTGAGATTGACGTGCGTCGGTTGCAGCGGGCCATCGGGATCGGCCCGGACGGCAAAGCCGTGGTTCTGGCTGGTTACTTCGACCCGGCCCGAGATGATGCTCGCCACGGGCTGGTTGCACCCGCGATGCCCGAACTTGAGTTTGTACGTCTGGGCGCCCAGGGCCAGGGCCAGCAACTGATGCCCCAGGCAGATGCCCAGCGTGGGGATGATCGGCTCCGGGGCATCGGGGCCCAGGAGATCCCGGAGCATCTCGATCGTGGTTTGCACGGCGGCCGGATCGCCTGGGCCGTTGGAGACGAACAGCCCGTCGGCCTGCCCGGCCTCGAACGCCTCGCGGATGCGCTCGGGCGGGCTGTCGCAGCAGATGCGTCTCACCCGGCAGCCCCGCTGGACCAGGTGCCGAAGGATGTTCCACTTGGCGCCGCAGTCGATGGCCAGCACGAGCAGCGGGCCGTCACCACCGCAGGGCCGGCCCGGCCCGGGCGCCCAGGCGCCAAGCGCTTCGTTCCAATCCGCCTCGCCACGGATCGCCACGTCCCGGACGAGGTTTCGCCCCATCATGGGGGGGGCCTGGACAGCCATGGCCACGAGGTCCGCGTCGCTGGGTGAGGGGTCATCGCCCAGCGCGCCCATCATCGCGCCGCCGGTGCGGAGTCGCCTCGTCAGGGCCCGGGTGTCGATGCCGCTCAGACCCGGGACGCCGCCCGATCGAAGTGAGGCATCCAGGCTCCCGGTCGCGCGGGAGTTGGAGTATCGCCGGGCCACCTCGCGGACGACGAACCCGGCCACCTGGACCCGCGAGGATTCGACGTCCCGATCGTTGACCCCGGTGTTGCCGATCAGGGGCGCGGTCATGACCAGGATCTGCCCCGCGTAGGACGGGTCCGTCAGCGCTTCCTGGTAGCCGGTCATGGCGGTGTTGAAGACGACCTCGCCCGTAACGAGGCGCCCGGCCCCGGCGGCGCCGAAGCCCACGCCGCGGAAAACGCTCCCGTCGGCCAGGGCCAGTCGCATCGAGGGGTTGGCGTGCTCGTCCATCGATTAGAGTGTACGGCCGGGCTCGATCACGGGCCGGTCGGGGCGCACGCGACGTGGAAGATCTGTTCGGGCAACACGAGCAGGCGGACGAACCGGGGTCGGGACGGTACGTCCGCGTCGCGGTCGAGCGCGGCATTGATGCGCCGGCGAGAAAGGCCGGGCTGGTCTACCGGGCCGGGCAGGAGGTGCAGGTCGGCGACCGCGTGGACGTGCCGCTGGGGCGCTCGCGGGCCGGGGGGATCGTGATCTGCGTCGGGGGGTCGGAACTGCTCGATGGGCTGGCGCCGGGCAAGGTCCGGGCGATCCTGCGGCGGGCCGGCCCCCGCCTGCCGGCGGCGCTGATCGAACTGGCTATGTGGATGGCCGGGTACTACGTCTGCCCGCTGGGGATGGTCCTGGCGGCGATGACGCCCGCGGCAGTCAAGCGACAGACAGGGCGGCGAACGCGGCGGGTCATTGATCTTCCAGAGGGGGGACTGATCGATCCGATGTCGCTGGGCGTGGAATCCCTGCCCCCGGCGACGGCACGGGCATTGGAGGCGATCCGCGGGATGGATCCGGGCGTGATGCCCATGCCCGCCAAGGAACTGGCCGCCCACCTGAAACTGCCCAACGCCGGGCCGATCAACCGCCTGGTCCGCCTCGGGTTGCTCCGGGCGTTCACGCAGACCACGGTTCGCTCGGTTGATTCGCCGTGGTCGTCGCTGAACGTGGAGGCGTCGATCGAGCCGGACGCACCCCTGACCGAGGATCAGGCCCGCGTCGTCGACGGGGTCGGCGGGGATCTGGGGCGATTCGGCGTTCATCTGCTCCACGGCGTGACCAGTTCGGGCAAGACGCGGGTCTACATCGAGCTGATCCAGCGCGTAATCGATGCCGGCGGCGGCGCGATCGTGCTCGTCCCGGAGATCGCGCTGACGCCACAGACCGCCGGGCGATTCCTGCGCCGTTTCGAAGCGGCGGGCGTGGCGGTGCTGCACTCGGGCCTGACCGCGTCCCAGCGCAACGCGCACTGGACGCGGTGTGCTCGCGGGGAGGTGCGCGTTGTGGTCGGGGCGAGGTCGGCCGTCTTCGCCCCGCTGCCGAGCCCCGGCCTGATCGTCGTCGATGAGGAGCACGACACGTCCTACAAGCAGGACCAACTGCCGCGCTACCACGGACGCGACGTAGCGATCAAGCGGGGGCAGATCCAGGACTGCCCGGTTCTGCTCGGATCGGCCACGCCCTCCCTGGAATCGTGGGCCAACGCGCACGCGGGCGACTCGTCGGGCCGTGCCAGGTATCGCCTCTGGCGCCTGCCCGAGCGCGTGGGCGGGGGGCGCCTGCCGAGGATCGAGGTCGTGGACATGGCCCGCCAGGGCGGCGTTCGATCGCGGCCCGGCGGCGAGGGGAGGGGGAGCGGAGGGAGCGGTGGCGGGGGTGGGGGGGGCATGATGCGCATCGGGCTGATCGGGCCCGCGCTGGACTCGGCCCTGCGCGAGGCGCTGGACGCCGGGGGACAGGCGATCCTGCTCGTCAATCGCCGCGGGTACGCCAGTTTCGTGGCCTGCCCGGACACGACCTGCGGCTGGGTCATGGACTGCGAGCACTGCGATTCGGCCATGGTCTACCACCGCGCCGGCACCCTGCCCACCGGCGGGCTGCTCCGCTGCCACCACTGCCTCAGCGAGCAGATCGTCCCGCCCGCGTGCCCCCTGTGCGGGCGGCGACCGGCCAAACTGGGCATCGGAACGCAGCGGGCCGAGGAGGAACTGGAATCCAGGTTCCCCGAACTGGTCACGGGGCAGACGCTGCTGCGCGTGGATTCGGACTCGATGAGTTCGGCCCGGGATTACTTTCAGGCCCTGTCCGCGTTCGCCTCCGGGCGCGTGCGCGTCCTGGTCGGGACCCAGATGCTGGCCAAGGGGCTGGACTACCCCAACGTTCGCCTCGTGGGCGTCCTCAGCGCCGACACGGCCCTGTTCCTGCCGGACTTCCGTGCCGGCGAACGCACGTTCCAACTGGTCAGCCAGGTTGCCGGACGGGCCGGGCGGGGGAGCACGCCCGGGCTGGTGATCGTCCAGACCCTCTGCCCGGAATCGGCGGCGATCCGCCTGGCCGCGGACCATGACTACGACGCCTTTGCCGAACAGGAACTGGCGATCCGGCGTCGGGCGGGCCTTCCACCGGCGGCGCGCATGGCGCGGATCGTCGTCCGCGATCCGGATTTCGACCGGGCCCGGGATGGGGCGACGTTGATCGCGAGCGCGATCCGAGACGCCGCCCGCGGCGCGCTTCGGATCATCGGCCCGGCGCCGTGCCCGATCTCGCGGATCGGCGGGCAGTATCGCGTCGGGATCGAGGTCATCGCGTCCAGCGCCGCCCTGATCCAGCACGCCCTGAGCGGCGCCCGCTCGGCGGGGTTGCTCAAGAGCGACGCCAGGACCGCGGTGGACGTTGATCCGGTGGCGCTGATGTGAGACGGACTCCCGCTCGCATTCGCGCATCCAATCAACGTGCCGCCCGTGCGCAATCAGTCAGGGTCCACCGCAGAGAAACGCGGGGATCGCGGAGATTCATGCCGAGGCCGCGAAGAGCAGAAACCGGTATCGAAGAACGCCGAGGGATCAAAGCGACGAAACATGATCGAAGAACTGAAACCCCTCCGTGTTCTCCGCGCCCTCAGTGGCGAGTCCTGATTCGATCGGAATGGCCTTCGCGTTGATTGACAGCACGATACTGAACCGGAATCTGCATCAGCTCTTCCCCGCCGCGTCGTTCAGATCCGATCGGTATTGCTCGACGTGCCGCTGGCCGCGCGAGTCGAGCAGGCTGACGACGATGCCCACGATCCCCGAGATCAGGAACGACGGGGGCAACTCCTGGAGCGTGCCAAAGGCATCGCCGATCTTCGGCAGGGCGGGCGCGCCGAACTTGAACAACGGCACGCACAGGAACCCCACGACCATCGCCGCCAGCGCCCCCCGGGCGGTCATGCGGGACCAGAACAGCGACAGGATGATCGTCGGGCAGAACGTCGCGGCGATCCCCGACCAGCCGAAGATGATGAACCAGAAGATCGTGTGGTCCGGGCTGATGACGGCGACGGTGAACGCCACGCCCAGCGCCAGGATCGCCATCACGAACGTGGCCCGGTGGCTCAGACCCACCAATGCCGAGTCGGGCAGGTCCGGGTGCCTGACCTTCTGGTGGTAGTCCCGCACGAACGCGCTGGACGCGACCACGAGCAGCGAATCCACCGTGGACATGATCGCCGAGAGGACGACCGCGATGTACAGGCCGATGATGATCGCCGGCATGGTGTGGTTGACCAGCGCCGGCATCACGTTCTGCCCGGCCTGTCCAAGGACAGCCTCCAGATCCTGCCCGGGCGACATGAGCAGGTGCCGACCGACCATGCCGACCAGCACGGCGCCGCTGTCGGCCAGGATCGTCCAGACGATCGCAACCAGCGCCCCCCGACCGATCTCGTTCTCGGATCGAAGCGCCAGGAACCTGACGAATACCTGCGGCGAACCGAGGAACCCCAGCCCGATCATCGCGAAACTCAGGATCTTGAGGATCGTCAGCCCCGACAAGCCTTCGGGCCCCCACGGCGAGAGCAACCCCGGATCCTGCGCCCGGAGCCCGTCGAACACGGCCCCGGTCCCCCCGGCCAGCACGAACGCGGTGATCGGCAGCGCCACGAGCCCCAGGAGCATCAGCGCGCCCTGGAACACGTCCGACCAGACGACGGCCAGGAACCCGCCCGTCACGATGTACGCCATCACGACGCCGAACCCGACCAGCCCGCCGAGGTAGTAGTTCCATCCGAGGAACTGGTCGAACGCCTTGCCGGTCGCGTCGATCTGCGCGCTGACGTAGATCGTGACGAAGATGACCAGCGCCCCGGCAGAGACCAGGCGCAGCAGGTGCCCCGAGTCGCGGAACCGGGACTCGAGGTAGTCGGGCACCGTGATCGAGTCGTAGCGGTCGGTGAGGCGCTTGAATCGCCGGGCCATGAACAACCATCCGCCGGCCACACCCAGGACCTCGCCCACGACAACCCAGAACGCCTGGACGCCCGCCGCCGCCCCCATCCCCGTCAGGCCCAGCAGCAGCCATCCGGACTCGCCCGTCGCCCGGGCCGAAAAGGCGACCGAGAGAAACCCGAGCCGCTTGCCGGCCGCAAAATAATCGCGCACGTCGCGGGTCCGGCGAGACGCAACGATCCCGATCGCAAGAAGCACGATCGGATACACGATGATGCCCAGGTACCTTGCGTCCATGGTCGAAGAAGGATCCCGCGGATCGTGAGCCCGGAGCGCCGCCCGATCCGAGCCGACACGATACCGCCCCGCCCCGGATCATGCACGCCGATCACGCCCGGCCCCGATCTGGGACCCCGGCCCGTCTTTCTCCGGCGCCCTGGCTCCCCCGGGCGCTTCACCCGGGGGAGAGGCGATTGCTCAGTGGTCCTCCGGATTGACGCCCATGCCGCTGCGGTTGGGCGAGGCGGGACGCTTGGGCGCGTGGTATCCGTTGCGACCGATCTCGTCGAGCATCTCCTGGATGGCGGCGTCCAGTTGCGGGTCGTTGCCGCGGGCCAGTTCGGTCGGGTCGTCGACGACCTCGATATCCGGATCGACGCCGTGCCCCTCGATCCCCCACGTCCCGTCCTTCTCGTAGAAGCCGAAGTTGGGCACGGAGGTATAGCCGCCGTCGATCAGTCCGGGGACTCCCGAGATCCCGACCAGCCCCCCCCAGGTTCTCATGCCGATGAGTTTGCCGAGTTTGTTGAAGCGGAACAGCCATGGGAACATATCGCCGCCGGAGCCGGCCAGCCCGTTGATGAGCATGCACTTGGGCCCTTGGTGGCTGTCCGGAGGCCAGGGCCAGTCCTTGCCGTCGCGCCTGGCCCAGTAGTTGGTCCTCGGGCGGTTGAGCAGTTCGATGAACCGGGTGGGGATCTGCCCGCCGCCGTTCCAGCGCTCGTCGATGATCAGCGCCTCCTTGCCGATCTGCCCATAGAACTGGCGGAACAGCTCGTTCTGCCCGTTGACCCCCGTGTCGGGCACGTGGATGTACCCGACCCGACCCGATGATGTCTCCTGGACGTAGCGCCGATTGTCCTCGACCCAGGCGCGGTAGCGCAACGCCGATTCGCTGCCCAGCGGCTTGATTGTAATATCGCGCTCGTTGCGCGCCTCATCGTCGCCAATAAGAGCATCGGCCACGGTAATGATGGTGTCCTGCCCGGCCAAGCCCTCGAACGCCGCCCACGGATCCTTGCTCGTGTCGATCGTCCGCTCGTTGACCGCCAGGATGTAGTCGCCCTCCTCGACATCGATACCCGGTTGGCTCAGCGGCCCGCGGGCGTCCGAGTCCCACGGGGCGCCGTGGACGATCCGCGCGATGCGGTACGCCGTAACGGTCTTCCCGTCCTCGTCGGTTTCTGATCCCAGCTCGAAGTCCGCCCCGAGCAGCCCGACGCTGCGCGAGGGCTGGTGCTCCACGTCGCCGCCAAAGTAGTACGCGTGCCCGACGTTCAACTCGGAGATCATCTCCCCGATGATGAAACTGACATCCTCGCGGCTGGCGGCGTCGGCGAGCATCGCGTGGTAGCGGTCGTAGACCGCGTCCCAATCCACGCCGTGCATGTTTGCCACATAGAAGAAGTCCCGGTGCCGGCGCCACGCGTCGGTGAAGATCTCCTCCCATTCCTGACGGGGATCAACCGTCTTGCTCAGCCCCGTCGTGCGCAGCGGCTTGGAGATCGACTGCCCCGGGCGGGCATCGATGATCCCGAACTTGCCGCCGGCGTTGGCGATCATCTTCTTCCCGTCGCCGGAGATGTCGAACCCGCCCGCTCCCGTGAGCACGTTCTTTTCCTCGGGCTTGTCGTCGCGGATGTCCACGAGCTTGATCGAGGGCGGCAGCGAGCCGGCGCCGGCCCGGACATAGAGCAACTGCCCCTTGTCGTTGGACGCCAGGTTCGAGAACCTCCCGGGCGGAACCGGCAACTCCATGCCGCGGCTCTCGAAGCCCTCCAGGTCGATCGTGATCTCCTTGGCCTTGTCGGACTCAGCCTCCTCCTCATCCACCTCCGTGCTCGTCCGTGTCGCCTCCCACGTGCCGCTGGCGTCCAGTTCCTTGATCTGCCACGTCCCGGTCAGTTTCTCGCCCGAGAGCGTGCCCTTGAGGACCGAGGTCAGCCCGTTGGCGACCCGGCTGGCCGTGAACGCGCCGGTGGCCTCATCGAACTCGACGCTGTCGTAATCGTGGGTCTCGCCCATCGACGTGCTCTTTCCCGTGAACGAGCCGTCCTCATGGGCGATGATGGTCATCGTGAACTCGAGTTCATCCTCGGGCAGCCCCAGCGCAGACAGGCCCTTGGCCGTGCCCGCCCACACGCCCTGGATCGGGCTCGCGGGCTCCGTCGCCTTCTCGTCGGACGCGTTCTTGGCGTCGTCCGCGACATCGCCGCCCGAATCGCCATCGGCATCACCATCGTCGCCGGCGGCGTCGCCCTTCTCCCCGTCGTCCCCCTCGCCCCCGTCCTTGCCTTCGTCCTTGTCCTTCTTGTCCTTGTCCGCTGCTTCTTCGTCCTTCCACGTCTCCTCGTCGCTCTTGATCTGTCGCGGGTTCTTGACCTCCGTATTCAGGGGCACGGCGATCAACTTGCCCGTGTTGTCGTAAATAAACGACTGTCCGATGTCCTCGTACTTCGGGTTCGAGAAACTCCGGTTGGAAACGTAATAGAGGAACTCTCCCTTGCGATCGAAGACCGGATCGCCGTCGTTGAAGAAGCCCCCGGTGAGCCGGTGCGTCTCGCCCTTCTCCACGTTATAAAGCCAGACGGCCGAGACCAGGCTGTCCGGATCGGCCTTGTCGTAGACGATCCACTTGGAGTCGTGCGACCAGTCCACGCTCGGCTGGTTGGCCCACTCGTCGCGATCGACGACCGTCTGCTCCCCGGACTCGATATCCACGAGGATGATCCTGCCCGCCTTGTCAATCAGCACAACGCTCTTGGAATCCGGCGACCAGGTGATGCTGTAGAAATACGTCTTGTCGCCGTCCGTCACCTGTCGCGGCTCCTCCTTGCCGTCGGACTGGGTCACATACAACTCGTATTCGCCGTCGGCGTCGGAGAAGTAGGCGATCCAGCGCCCGTCGGGGCTCCAGGCCGGGGAGCGCTCGGCCGATCCCGACGAGTCCGTGATATGCCGCACAGGGCCGTGCTCAGCCGGGACCGTCCAGATGTCGCCGCGGGCCTCGACGACGGCCCGCTTGCCCGTGGAACTGATCCCGCCCCCGGCCAGGTTCTTGCTCGCGTCCACGACGTGCGGGCGGATCTTGGGCCGATCACCGGGGATCGTGACCTCGACCGCCTCGGACTTCTTGGACCGCAGGTCCAGCAGGTACAGACTCGACCCGTTCTGGAAGACGATCTCCCCGCGGCCCTTGCGCCCGGGGCCGACCGACGGGAACTTCACGTCATAGTCGGCAAACTCCGTGACCTGCTAGGCCTTGCCCGAATCGGTGTCGGAGGCCCAGATATTGAGCCGATGCTCGGGCCCGGCGTCCGACAGGTAGTACACGTTCTTCCCGTGCCACATCGGCAGCGTGTCGGTCCCCTCCCAATCCGTGATCTTCTTGAACTCATACGTCTTGAGGTTGAACAGCCACACGTCCGAGGCCATCCCGCCCCGATA
>Ga0114931_10009163_pt1 | contig 11894 bp, 12 predicted proteins | sample 2SBtaG_FD_89579 | JGI IMG/M metagenome (GOLD analysis project Ga0114931, IMG submission 89579) | Deep subsurface microbial communities from Kolumbo volcano to uncover new lineages of life (NeLLi) - 2SBTROV14_V59a metaG | ecosystem: Environmental > Aquatic > Marine > Volcanic | place: Kolumbo...
CAGACTTTCCATCCGCACAGACTGGCCTGTTCCGCGGGTTTGAGGATCACGGTATTGCCGGTCACCAGCGCGGCCGCGCTCATCCCGGTGAGAATGGCGATCGGAAAATTCCACGGCGCGATGACGGCGGCGACTCCCCGGCCGCGAAAAATGACCCGGTTGACCTCATGCGGCAGAGACTGCAGAAACTGCCGCTGATCCAGAATGCCGACGGCATTCGCGTAATAATTGAGAAAATCGATGGCCTCCCGCACGTCGGCATCCGCCTCCCGCCAGGACTTGCCCGCCTCCCAAATCTCGATAGCAGCCAATTCCCGCCGGTGGTCGCTCATCCATACCGCGGCCTTTTTCAGATAACCCGCCCGCTTGGCCGCCGGCTCTTTGTTCCAGCGGGGAAACATTTCCGACGCGGCGGCTGCGGCGGAGTGAACATCGCCGACATCGGCGCGGGACGCGTTGACAACCGGCGTCCTTCCGTCCGTCGGAGATTTAGTGTGGATACGCTGGCTTTTAAAAAGTTTCTTTCTTCCCAGATAAAGCGGCAGACGGGGATTTAACGTCTTCCGGGCCTTTTCCAGAGCATCGGCAAACTCTTTTTGTTCGTCTTCGCGGAACAACGGCAGGGCCGGACAATGCTCAAAGTCAGCGGATTGGACAGCCTCCGCCGGCTGATCCGGCGGGTGAGGGGCACGCAAAAGCGTGTCGGTATTTTCCTTTTCGTGAATACCCCGGCGGACAAAGGACTGTGAAGAAACATTTTCCAAAAGTCTGCGGACCAGATACGACATTCCCCAGACCGGATCCCCGATGGGCATATACATGCGCGGAGAAAACCCCACATCCAATAACGCGCGCTTCAGCGAGGCGCCCATCCCGTAGAGTAACTGAAATTCGAAATCATCCGAGCTGATTCTTTTCCGGTGGGCCAGGGACGCCGCGAACGCGATTGAACGGATATTGTGGGTCGCCGCGGCCAGACGGACGTGAGGAATTTTATCGATGATCCTTTCCGTCAGATGTTCGAACATCCAGTCGGTATCATTTTTATTCAAAAAAACCGGCGAAGGCCAACTGTGTTCCTTCGCCTGATAAACTTCCTGGTCCCAATAGGCGCCGCGGACCAGCCGGATCGTCAACGGATGTTTCAGATCTTTCGTCCAGCTCAGAATACCGTCGAGAGTCCTCTCAGCGTCCCTCAGATACGCCTGCAGAACGATGCCAAGGGCCACGCCATCTTTAAATTCTTCTTCCGAAAGGATATCCCGAACGATCCGAAGCGTCAGGTCCCGCAGAGTATATTCCTCCATGTCGATATGAATGAAAACCTGCCGTTCTTTGGCCAGACGCAGAAGCCCGCGCAATTTTTTGCGCACCGCCAGAGAAACTCTTTCCGGATCAATGGGGTCAAAGAAAGGTGTTAAGGCCGACAATTTGATCGAGACATTCTGCCGGGAATATCCCATCTCTAAATGCCCCAGCGCCTCGATCAATTCATGATACCTTTTTTGATAAACCTCCGCTTCCCCACGGGTCAGCGTCTGCTCACCTAAGACATCAATCGAACAGCCGACATTCTCTTTATCCAGCTTTTTGAGAATCTCAACGGCTTCCCGCGTGTTGGACGCGGAAATAAATAATCCGGCAATTTTGGTAAACAGACGGCGGGTCAGGCGGGCCAAGGCCCTCTTAGTCAGGATTGAAGGATAGGTCAGCAGCAGGCCCTGCCGGATGACCGCCGGGATGCGGTCTTCCTGCCGGGGAAAATATTCCCGGACATGCTGAAGAATAAGATCAGGGGAAGAAAGCTGCGGAAAAATATCGATAAAACGGAAAATCCGCGTCCGCAACTGAGGATTTTCCATACACCAGTCCAGAAGCCGGTATTCCCATTGGTGAATCGCGTCAAGCCGCGCTTCTTCCCGACGCGCCGACTCCAGGAGCTTGCGCCCGAGAGTTTGAATCTCATGTTCTGGTGGTGGAGTCATGCATTGTCGACTTTTTTAAACAAAGCGTCAAAGAGGATCCTCATCGTCGATAATCATTCTATCGGAATCATCGCCTCCGCTACTGGCCTCCGCCGGCTGTTCCCAGTCTTCAAATTCAATGGCGTTAGTGATAAGATCTTTGATCTCCCTTCGCACATCACCGCTTTTGTCGCCTTCAATCGTGTCGATCAATTTTTCCCGGATTTCACAATGATGAGTATTGTCCAGGACGACCTGATAATCCATATAATCAGGACGATAAACGATGTCGGTAATTTTTTGAGAATTGTCGCTTTCCCGGGCCAATTCTTCAATAATTTCCCGTGCTTTTTCTTCATCGCGTGGCATAGCTTCTCCTTAGGTGAATATTCATTTCTTTAATTAAAACATAAAACTCATCCGGGAACAAATTGAAATATCAAAATCTTTGGTTGTCCCACGCGTTTTAAAGCGGCCAACCCCGCAGGATCCGCCTTGTCTCCTCCATATGCGTGGTCTCCTCCCGGATCATATCCTCCAGCTGAACAGCCAGGCCTCTATCACCGAATTGATCGGCCTCCCGGGCCCTCGTCTTATAGCCGGCCACGGCCTCTTCTTCCGCCTTGAGAGCGGCCTCCAGCATTTCCCGGTTGCTGCCGGCCTCGGTGATCTGTTCCGGCTGGGTGACCGTATCCTTATCGGATGTGACCTCATACCCGCTTCATAAAGCCGGCGGACTTCCTGAACGCGGGCTTCGGGATTCGCGGGCATAATTTCCTATGAAGAAACGAATTGTTTGAGAGGCGCGGTCTGGCAAGTCCCGCAGACATCCTTTTCTTCCATGCAAAAATACAAATGAACATCGGGAACGAAAGACCGGATCCAATCTTTCATCTTTGTGTACATCGCGGTCCGTGTCCGGAATCCGTAACGGAGTTTCCCGTCATGGCCGGGCACCAATTCCTCATCAAGAATCGATATCTGCGGAAAACGGTTCTCGACGATCTTCTTTAACCGCGGGGTCATCCTCAGGGTTCCCAGGCTCACCCAGGCCAGGCGCTTGATATCAATACGGGAAAAGACGCGTTCGACCAGATTTTGATAATCCTTTCCCCACCCTTCATAATGGATCATCGGATCAAAATGAAAGGCCAGCTTATAACCCTGATTCATGCACCGGACCGCGGCGTCCAGACGCCGTTCCAAAGACGCGGTGTGAAATTCCACCGTCTCGATCACTCCGGGCGGATTCATCGACCAGGAAACCACAATATTGTCTCCCGGCGTGACGGTCAACAGATTGTCAACGGCGTCACTCTTGGTCTTGAATTCAAAGGTGCTTTCCGGATATTTCTTAAAAAACTCTACGATCAGCGGCGAATAGTCCGTGATGTGATCAAAGATCAAGGAATCCGTCAGCTCCCCGGAGCCGAGACGGATGTTTTTCTTCTTCATTCCGTCGAAATAAGAAAAGAAATCTTCGATGTTAGCCGGTAAAATAATCCCGCCGGTATTGATGTAGTCCTGCAGATAGCAGTACGCGCACTCGAACCCGCATCCGCTGCCGAGATTGATCACATAATAGCCGCAGAATAAAGATTTAAACGAACAGGGACATTTCTTATAAAAATCATAATCCTCCCGCACGATATAGAACGTCTGCAGACGGCGATTGTAGTCGCGGATACTGAACGATTTCTCCCGGAAGTCTTTGTAAGAGGACGTATAGTCGAAGCGCGCCCGGGGATATTTCGCGCGGAGCCGCGCGGCGAGCGCTGAATTCCTAACGCTCTTTTCGACGACAAAGTGGTCGGGAACAAGACGCGGCGGGACAGCGGTGTCAACCTTCAGGAGGGGATCAATATCGAGTTTGGGAAACTGGCGGGAAAACAGCCGCTGCGGATTCTTGATCCGCGGAAACCGGCGCCGCAACAGACGTTCCTTGATCTCCCGGAACCGCGGCGTTTCTTCCTCCGAATAAAGCTCACGCCAAACCGAACGCAGATCCTTATTTTCCCGTTTGACGATTTCATAGAGAAGCCGGGAGAGCTCCTGACGTTTGTTGACGCCAAATTGCGCGAAGGTCTCGTCGATGAAATGATGGATCTGTCCGGCGTCAACCATGTGTCTTTTGTCCTAAGATATCTTCGATGGTCCGCAATTCTTCCGCATCCAATTCCCACTGCCAGGCGGCGATGTTGTCCTCGACCTGACGGGGATTGCGGCATCCGACGAGGACGCTAGCCACACCCCCCTGCGCGCGGACCCAGTTAATGGCCAGCTGATTTAACGGACGCTCCAGCCGCCGCAGGCGGGCCAGAAGTTGACGCATGGCCTCAAACGCGTCACCTTCATAATTCTGATAAAAGAATGTCCGGGCGTCCACGCCCTGAAACTGCGGCCGGGTTTTGTATTTCCCGGTAAGGATCCCGCCGGCCAGCGGCCCGTAGGCCAGCAACCCGACCCGGCGCTCTTTCAAAAACGGCAAAAGATCCTTTTCGATATCCCGCTCCACCAGAGAATACTGATTCTGACTGGAAATCACCGGTCCCAACGCCAGGGCCTGCTCAAACAAATCCCTCCCGAAATTGGACAGCCCGATATAACGGATCTTGCCTTCCTCCTTGAGCCGGTACAACTCGCGCATCGTCTCCTCGATCGGCGTGTTCTGATCCGGCCAATGGCATTGGTAGAGATCAATGACATCGGTCTGCAGCCGCCGGAGACTATCCTCGACCTCGCGGCGGATCGATTCCGGTTTCAGATTATGGGCGATCCCGCTGCCTCCGGCAGTCAGCCCGCATTTGGTGGCGATCACCGCCCGATCGCGGATCCCTTTTAAGGCCCGGCCGACAATCTTTTCGGAAACCCCGTTTCCGTAAATCGGAGCGGTGTCGATACAATGGATTCCCATCTCCAGGGCGCAGCGGACCGCGTCCTCGCAGTCCCGCTCATTGGCTCCTCCCCAGAATTTACCTCCGAAGACCCAGGTACCTAACGTCATTTGGGAAATCTTTAAATCCGTGTCGGGAAATGTGTAATATTTCATGGTTTGATTCTTTGGTATTCTCGGGCAGAATGGTATAATTCTAACATCGCAGTCCGGCAGACACAAGGTACAAATATGTTTCATTCCCTTTTCGGCGTTGAACCGAACGAAATTCAGAAAACCTGCGTCCTCACCCCCTTCATTTACCGGGAACTGGTGACGGATCTGCAGACGACACCCTTTCACCGCGGACTGCCCTACAGCTGCGCGCAGGGAAAAGGATTCACCCTGATCTATTCGCGGCCGGGCGCCCTGTCCACTGCCGACGCTGTCCTCTTTCTCAAAGATACCCCTTGCGAGCAGTTGATTCTGCTGGGCGCCTGTGGATCCGCCGCGGAAGACCACACGGCCGGTAAACTGATCCTCGTCAAAGAGGCAGTCAATATGGAGAGCTTTTCCCATCTGCTGAAATTCGGCCCGGTCCCGGACGAACGCTGTCCGGCCGACCCCGGTCTGCTTGAACGCCTGCGGCAAGCGACAGGCCTGCCCGCGGAGTCCTGCGCGACCTTCGGATCAATCAAATTGGAAGACGAATATCTGGAAAAATTGCGCGAAAAGGATATTACGGTGATCGACATGGAATGTTCGGCCTTCCTGGCGGCCGGGGCCCACATTCAAAAACCGGCGGCCGCCCTGCTTTACATCTCTGATATCATCGGACAGGACAACGTCTATCTGATCGACCGGACCTCCCCGGAGATCCGGAAGGCACAAAAAAAAGCGGCCAACCTGCTTCTGCAGTTTGCCGCTTCCTAAACTCTTTTTTCCCCGCTGCTAAGAAACCAATTCCGCGATCTTCTCAACGACCTCATCGACCACAAATGGTTTGGTCATGTACGCCTCGGGCGCGACCGTGTCGTCAAATATCTTATCCTCCTCGTTATTTCGGGAAGTCAGGATAATAATCGGGATCGTCCGGTACTCCTGGTTGCTCTTTAACAGACCGCATACAGTGTACCCGTTGATCCCCGGCATCATAATATCCAGGACCAGGATGTCCGGCCGGATCGACTGGGCCATTTCAAAGCCAACAGCCCCGTCTTCCGCCAGGTAGACATCGTACCCTTCATTTTCCAGCCGCTTACTCAGCAGGCGCAGATGCGTCCGGTCGTCATCCACAAGAAGGACTTTTTTCATGGAACTTCCTCCTCCTCACACTCTCTCAAAGTATACCATAGGGAAGAATCACAAACTCATCTTTGCCAAAACTCAAAAAACCGTCTTTCATAAGTCACGACCATCAATAAGCTAAAATAATTATAACCTATTGAAATACATAGACTTATAAAAGACGGCTTCTATACTGTCCCCTCTCCGATCCCTTAGGGATTCGAAGTAGAACCTGTAGACTTGTCCTTCATATACCCTTTTGCCTGAAGCTCATTCACCAATTCCTGCCCAAGCCCTCGGCCCCATCGCTGACCGGCCTCCGCGCTGGACTGCATAATATCAGGCAAAGACGCGATAAATTTCTGACCCGTAGGAGACTCATAAAAAGCGGTGATGTCAGTGATTTCCTTGTCGCTCAAATGCTCATCATAAATTTTAACAAGCATCTGGGTAAATTCATCCCCGGAATGTTTATTCTGGAAATCCTGCCAGAAGTCCGCCGGGACATCCGGATTGGATTGACGGAAGGCACCGACCAACTGGGAGATCATGTCGCCGCCAAGCTGGCTGGCCTTGGTGATAGCCAACAGCTTTTCAATATGCTGTTTTTTAGCCGGATCGACCGCTTTTTCCTGGGCAGAGGCGGGAATAGTGTTCACCAGAGCCAGGGATACGAAAACAGCAGCAAACAAACCTTTCAGACGCATAAAAAACTCCTCTCTCTAAAATGAAATCCATTAAGACTTATGATTCTTCATATTGTACACGAAAATAATATTTTGGCAAAAACAGATTTGAGAGATTAGGGGTACTTCCGGGAAGGGGGTTCGAAACGTCTCAATCAAATGAGCGCGTTTCGAACTTGAAGAATTTCGTCTCGAACAACCAGTGGAGGTATGAGACGAGATAGGAGGTATGCTCCATACGTCCTCCTTGTGTTTTTGTCCGGTCTCGGCCGGACCGGTTTATGGATAGATAAACCGTCGTTTCTGAAACCTTTTCACCGGCCTCCTCTCCGTCCTTTTGGGAAGTTGATATTTTATCCAGTCCTCGGCATGGCGGACAATCCAGTCTTCCGCGGCCTCCTCAAAACCGATATCATAACCGCGCTTCTTACTCTCGATACACTGATGCTTATAAATCTCCTTGACCGCCTGATTCTCGTTCAAAACCGGCATCGGATTATCCATATTTCCTCCTTTTGGTCCGGAATATTAAAAAATTCTTTCATTATAAAGTATAAACGGGGACTGTGAAACCGGGGTGGAGATTGTGTGAAGATTTTGGAAAGAAATGCGCTCAGACTTCCTTGATGCCGAAGCCGATTTCAGCCTCGGCCATCGTGTTCCCGTCGACCTTGGCAACGGCCTTAAGAAACCCGGCCTTATTCATCATCTTGATTGTGGTGACCTCGATCATCAATTGGTCGCCCGGAGTGACCGGTTTGCTGAATTTGGCGTTGACCTTGGCGAGGTAATAAATCAGGTCTTTGCCGACCATGTTTTTGGAATAATAAAAATACACGCATGCGGCCTGAGCCATGGCCTCAACAATCAGGACTCCGGGCATCACCTTCTCATTGGGAAAATGCCCGACAAAATAAGGCTCATTAACGGAGACGTTCTTCAAGGCCAGGAGTTTTTCATTCGGCCGGCATTCCAGAATCCGGTCGATCATCAAAAAAGGGAAACGGTGAGGAATAATTGTTTTGATTTTCTGAATATCAAGTTCCATAAAATGCTCCTTCTAATGACACTACTTTAGCGCATCGCCAGGCCGCCGTCAATATGAATCACCTGTCCGGTGATATAATCGGCACGGGACGACAACAAAAACTTCACGCAGGAGGCCACCTCGTCGGTGCTACCGATCCGCCCTAACGGAATCTCTTTCAAGATATCCTCGCGCTTCTCCTCGGTCAATCCGGCGAGAATCTCGGTCTCAATGAATCCCGGTGCCACGGCGTTGACCCGGACTCCGTATGCCGCGACCTCTTTGGCCAGCGCCTTGGTGAAGGCATTCACCCCGCCCTTGCTTGCTGAATAATTGCTCTGCCCGGGCAGTCCGAACACTCCGCTGACCGAAGAAATATTGATAATGCTCCCGCTCTTCTGCTTCAAAAAAGTAAAAATGCAAGACCGGGCGGCATTAAAAACGCCGTCGAGATTAGTCGCCAAAACAGTCCGCCATTCCTCTTCCGACATCATCACCAGCGGTTTATCGGTGGTAATCCCCGCGTTATTGATCAGGATATCGAGAGAGCCGAATTCCTCTTTGACCGACCCAATCCATTCCTTGACCGCGCCGAAATCCTTGACGTCAACGCAGGAACCTCTGGCCTTGACGCCAGACTGCGTTAACTCTTTCTCCAGCTCCTGCGCCTGTTTCTGACTATGCAGATAATTGAAAGCGATGTTCGCGCCCTCCCGGGCCAGCATCACCGCGACAGCCCGGCCAATCCCGCGGCTGGCGCCGGTCACCACCGCCGTCTGTCCTTTAAGATTACTTGCTTTCACGATTGGAACCTCCTTAAGATCATGACCGTGTTACTACCGTGCGGCGCGAAGTTCATCACCATAATATTCTTCACCTCGGCCTTGATGGCCTTGTTCGGAACATAATTCAAATCACAGTCCGGGTCCGGCTCCTGATAATTGATCGTCGGCGGGATAAAACCTTCATTCAACACGCCGACGGAAGCCGCCGCGCCCATCGCCCCCGAAACGCTGAAGGTCTCGCCGATCATGGACTTGATTGAACTGACCGGGATGTTGTAAGCGTGCTTGCCGAAGACCTCTTTGATCGCGTAGGTCTCGATCTTGTCGGCGGCCTGTGTCGAATTGGCGTCCGAGCAAATATAATCAATGTCCTTGGCCCCGAGACCAGCCTCATCAAGCGCGGCCTTCATCGCCGCCTTCAATCCCGTAGCGCGGGGATTGTATTTATTTAACCGGTAAGGATCGAACTGATAACCGAAGGACACGATCTCGCCAAGAATCTCGGCGCCGCGGTCCCGCGCGTGCTCCAGATCTTCGATGGCCAGAAGACAGGCCCCTTCCCCGAAGGTGATGCCGTTGCGCCGGCGGTCGAACGGACAATTAACGAATGGTTCACCCTCTTTGGAGCCAGATAAGAATTTCAGCGCGTGGAATCCAAAAAAGGTGTGCCAGCACATTTCCTCAACACCTCCGGTAAGGACCGCCTTCGCCCGGTCCCACTGAATAAAGTCGTAGGCGTACTGAATCGCGTCCATGCTCGCGGTAAACCCGCTCGAGATCGTCGTGTTGAATCCCTGAATATTCTGCCAGATTGAAACCTGGCTTGCCGGAGAATTGATCACGGTGTTGGGAAACAGCGCCGGGTTGGTATAGCGCGGGCCTTCCTTGAGTGTCACCTCGTCGAAATCGGCAATGCTTTTCAGGCTTCCCAGCGTCGTTCCCGCCGAGACACCGTAGTCATCGGTGTTCTCATCGGTGATTTGGAATCCGGCGTCCTCGACGGCCAGCCGCCCGGCGCTGACCAAAAGCCGGGTGCTGCGGTCAAGCGTCCTCAATCCCTTCGGCCCCAGATATTTCTTGGCGTCAAATTTACTGATTTCCCCGGCAACATCGACATTGAACTCGGAGGCGTCAAACAACGTCACCGGATGATATCCGGTCTTACCCTCCCGCAAGGCCTTCCAGAATGCCTCTTTGCCCTCGCCGTTGGCGGCAAGGACCCCCAACCCGGTTATGACAACACGTTTATCCATTGTTTTGACTCTTTAAGAATTCCGCCAGATATTTTGCCAAAAGATCGGTCTCAACATTGAGAATATCCCCTTTTGTTTCTCACCGAGCGTCGTGACCTTAATGGTGTGCGGAATGATATAAACCGAAAAAGACGCCTTTCGGACCTTTCCGACCGTCAGGCTGATCCCGTCGATACAGACCGATCCTTTCTCGACAATAAACGGCATCAACCGCGCCGGGATCCGGATATGGATCTCGGTAAAATTCTTTTCATCGAGCCGTTTGCTGATCTTTCCGGCGCAATCAACGTGTCCGGTCACAAAGTGTCCGCCCACCCGGCTTCCGGCACGCAGCGCCCGCTCCAGGTTGACCCGGCTTCCTTTCGTCAAACGTCCCAGGGTCGTGCTTTCCAAGGTCTCCTTCATCATTTCAAAACTGAGCCCGGTTGTTTTTTTTGCCGCGACCGTCAGGCAGACACCGTTAACGCTGACACTGTCTCCGACGGACGTCCCGGACAAAACCTTGCGGGCCCCGACACGCAAAACCACAAGATTCTTCTTCCGGTCAACGGCCTGGATGAGTCCCTGTTCTTCAATGATTCCCGTAAACATAAGCTAAAGATATGCCACGTCGGCCTGGACCAAAAGATCCGGGCCTTGCGCGGTGACGTTTAAATGGTTCAATTTTATTATATCATCGATCGTCCGGGGATGCAGACCATCGACGGCATTCAACGCCCTGGCATCTCCGGCGATCTTCGGCGCGATATAAATGTGAACACGATCAACGAGACGTTCCTTGAAGGCGCCGCCGGCCAGCCGGCCGCCCCCTTCAAGCAGAACGGAAACGACCTCATTTTTGCCCAACTCTTCAAAGAGCCACTGCAAACGGACCTGTTTGTCCTTGGACGGACAGATCACGACCTTAACGCCGTTCTTCCGCAGGCGTTCGACTTTTTTCCGGTCGGCCTGTTTTGTGGTGGCCACCAGACATCGCCACGGGTCCTTCAGGACCTTGGCGCGGGGCGGAATCTTCAAATGACTATCGACAACGATCTTTAAGAATTTCTTCTTCAGCGGAACAGGATCAAGACGCGGATCATCTTTTAACACCGTATTGATCCCCACCATGATCGCGTCAAAATCACCGCGGGCCTTCCGGGCAAACCGCCGGGATTCTTCACTGGTAATCCATTGGGAATGTCCGCCGGCGGTGGCGATCTTGCCGTCGATCGTCTGCGCGCTTTTGGCCGTCAGATACGGACGTTTTTCGCGGATATAGGTGATATAAGGCGCGTTCGAGGATTCGACCGGACCTTTTAGGATTCCGGTCTTGACGCCGATGCCGAGCTGCCGGAGAGCGGTGACCCCCTTACCGTAATATAACGGATGCGGATCTTTGAGCCCAATGACGACACTCTTGATTCCGCCGCGGACGATCATGTCGGTTTCCTGCACGCCGTCTTCGTAATGGTGGCGCGGCTCCATGGTCATATACAACACCGCGTTCTCGCTCAAAGGACCGGCCGCGCGCAACAATTCAAAAACATAAGGATCGTCGTAAGTCTTCCGCCACCTCTCGGCGATAATCTTTGTCCCTTTGACCAAGAGAGCGCCGGCCAAAGGATCGGGAGATGTCTTTCCCTTACCCTTTAAAGAAATCTGCACGGCCCTCATCATGAAATTACGGTCAGACATTGCGCTTTTTCTGGGATTGGTAATACGCTGACGCTTCCTTCAAACTTTCGACAAAATGGTACGGCAGTTTGATCCTTCCGATCCAGGTGTTTTTCTTTTGCGCGCCGTGATCATCAGATCCTCCCGTCGGGAGCAAACGGTGTTTCTCCGCCAGATTCTCATAATACGTGATCATGGCCTTGGGACAATTCGGATAATACACTTCGATCCCTTTCATTCCCGCCTCGACAAACGCCGGGATCAATTCGTCCCGCTGGGTCAGACAGGGATGCGCCATGACCGTGATCCCCCCGGCCTGTTTGATGAGGTCAATAGCTTGATAAGGCGTCAGCTGATGCTTGGG
>Ga0114931_10009164_pt1 | contig 11894 bp, 9 predicted proteins | sample 2SBtaG_FD_89579 | JGI IMG/M metagenome (GOLD analysis project Ga0114931, IMG submission 89579) | Deep subsurface microbial communities from Kolumbo volcano to uncover new lineages of life (NeLLi) - 2SBTROV14_V59a metaG | ecosystem: Environmental > Aquatic > Marine > Volcanic | place: Kolumbo...
CGGTCATAGCCTCATGGTGAAAACCCAACCTGGTTTGTAAGGCCGAATGTGCCGACCATTGATGCGATGTTCGTCTCTGTCAAACAAATCACAAGTTCTTCACCGTCTCTCGGCTTTGAAAGTCTGTCAGAGAACAATGGCAGAGACGTTCCTACGCTACTTCGTAAAACCCTATGCAAGGGCGCGCCATTTGGTGCCAGCATTATCACACTGAAGTGGGCGAAAAAAGGAAAAGACCGAGTACCCGAGCCGGAGCGGATAACCTCGCATTTATCGGAAATTGCCGGATAACATTTTCTTGCGACGTGGGAGAACCCCACAAAGCTGGGAATACACCCTTACGGTAGTTGGACGTGGCAAAATTATCATGCAAGCGAAAGTGCGCGTCGAAGAATAATTTTTCATGCACGATTTCAAATTAAGTCATGCCGAGTTTGCGCATCTTTTTATACAAACCGACACGGCTGATGCCGAGCGATTTTGCGGTGGCGGTGCGGCTTTGCTGATGGGCGTCAAGAGCCTCTTCCACGATCACCCTTTCTGTTTCGGCGACACGATCTGCCAGAGATGTCGATGATTGTGAAACAAGATTCGTTTTCTGGAATCCGTTAATTCGCATGGCGTCACCGTTTTGCACGCGGTCGGACAAATCTTCTTTGGTGAGGACGCCGCCTTTGCTGAAGATTACCGAACGTTGGACCTGATTTTTCAGCTCTCGAAGATTACCCGGCCACGAATAGTTTTTGAGGGTAGAAAGATAATTACTGTGGACTTTTTCGATAGGAATGTTGAAATCGTGACCGCATTCGTCGATAAACTGCATCGAGATCGGCACGATATCGACCGTCCGCTCCTTCAGCGGAGGAATGCGAAACTGCAACACGTTCAAACGGTAATACAGATCGGCTCGGAATTGTTCGGTCGCCGCGAGAGTCTCTAAATCGACATTGGACGCCACGATCACACGAGCGTTCGATTTTCGCGTTTCGTTGGAACCAACCGGTTCGAATTCTCCGCTTTCGATCACGCGCAACAACTTCGCCTGCTCTGCTGGGCCGAGTACTTCGATTTCATCCAAAAGAATCGTTCCGCGTCCGGCGGCTTCGAATCGTCCTATTTTGCTACGTTCTGCACCGGTGAACGATCCCCGCATGTGACCGAAGAGTTCGCTTTCGATCAATTCTCGGGGGAGCGCACCGCAAGCGACCGTCTGAAACGGTTCCTGACACCTTTTAGAGAGTTTATGAATCGTGTTGGCCCAGGTGGTTTTGCCGGTTCCGGTTTCGCCGATGAGAAGAATCGTCACATTGTGTTGAGCGATGTGGAGAAGTTCCTCGATCGTTTTTGCATACTTTGGGCAGTAGGTGACGATTTTCATGTCGTCTGTTTCGACGTTCTTCTTCCTGGGTGAAACACGGCTACCGTTTTTGCGCCCACCCTGAGAGATGAATTCCCAGGTTTCGCGAATCTCATGCGGGTCGAGCGGAAATTTCAAATGCTTCAACGTCAACAGTTCGATTTCTTTTGCAAGCTCTTTGTCGATGAACGAATTGGAGAATGAAAACACATCGGCTGTGGTTCGATTGATTTCAAGAAGTTCTGCGCACAATTCGTGAAGTCCATCGATCCGATATTTTTCTCGCAGATCGATGAAAATAGACACAATTTCGGGAGATTCGAGAGAATTCCTTGCAGAAATGACGTCGGTACAAATCTCGAAATGCAAGTCGGAGAGTCCGTTTCGAGAAGTTTGCATCTTCCGAAAAATATCGGAATCGAGACTCCAAAGAAATGTGCGAAGTTTGTTGCTATCCATGTTCTTGTGGTTCGACGCAGAATAGAAGTGGAAACACCAGACGATCGAATTATCGAATGTCTCTTGCCGTTCGGTTGTTGTTCAATAAAGTCGGTTGGTTCAGCGATTCTGTCTCTGGTCTTAAGACTCCACCTGTACGGTTTTCTTGAATCACGAAGTTTCGTAACCCCAAAACCGGAGGACCGGCCAGCAGGATGAAGATTGGCGGACTCAGACAGAAAATGACCGGAAAGAGCAGCTTGATGCTCGTTTTGCTGGCTTGTTCTTCGGCTCGCTGGCGATGGGCACGGCGAATGCCGTCTGCGAATTCCGCAACGGCTTGCGCAACTTGTGTTCCTAATCGCTCGGTTTGAGAGACAATCGAAGCGAGCGCCCGGACGTCCGGGGCATCAATCCTCTCGGCAAAGTTTCGAAGAGCATGAGACATACTGTTGGCATCGGCCTGTTTTTGAATCAGGTCGAATTCGAGGGCGACATCGAGATGTGAGATGCGAATTTCGTCGCTGACCTGTAACAAGGCAGATCGTAATGGCATTCCACCGGTGAGACACATTCGAATGATATCCAACGCATCGGGAAGACCTTTTTCGATTCGGGCAACGCGGCTTTTTGCCTGGGACGACAACACCATTCGTGGTAAGCCGTAGCACATGGCCGAGGCAATCAATCCCGAAATCATGATAGGAAACGCCAATTCGTGGCCGGGTGGTAACAGAAGTAAAGTGGCTCCGGTCATCATCAAAATCAAAATCACGAAGAAGTTTCTTGTCGCAAGATATTCGACAAGCGCACCGTTGCTGTAATAGCCAGCCCGTTTCAGATCCTGTTCGATGTTGTGGATTTCTCGCGAGAACTGTGGGACCATCGAGGCGAATGCCACCTGCCAGCGGCCTGCATGACGGTCTTCGTGGATGTTCTTCGTCTTTTTGGGGCCTAACAGTCGTTGGACAACGAGAAAGACAATTCCCGTCAAACCCAAAAATGCGGTTGCAATGACAAAATTTTGAAACATCGATCTATGCTTTCCGAATATTGATTGAGAAAACCGAGTGTATTGTGATCAATCGACTTTAAGCGAGCGATAAACCCAGACGATGCCGACCGTTTCTAAAACGGCTGCAAGCGTTAATAAAGATTGTCCCACTGGGTCTGTCAGAAGAACCTGGAAATGTTCCGGTTTCCAGAAAATCATCACGCCGTACAACACGGGCGAAATTGTCGCGATAATGAGAGCCGACATTCGACCGGCTCCCGTCGAGGCTTTCATTTGTCGTTGATAGTTGATTCGGTCTCGCACGACGCTTGACATTCTTTCAAGGGCGTCGGCCAGTTGACCGCCCGTCTTACGATGAACCAATAGCGTGCTGGCGAGAATTCGTATTTCCATCAGAGGAGTTCGTGAGGTGAAAGACTTCATTACCGCCGGCATGGCCATTCCCATGTTGAGTTGCGAAGTCACACGGCAGAATTCGCTTCCGATCGGTCCTCGGGATTCTTCGCCGATGAGTTCGAGTGCCTGATCGAGGCTTTCCCCGGCACGGACGGCTCGTGCCATCAGGTCCAGAGTGAGCGGTAATTCGGTTTTGATCGCTTTCAAACGACGGTCACGAACGACAAACACGACACCCATTGCAAGCAGCATCGCGACACCCATCACCAGAATGCCAGTCATGATTTCGTTAAAGACAAGATAAATCGTTCCACCGGAAAGTAACCCAATAGAGAGCATCAACAGAAAAAAAGCACTGGGTGTGGCCTGCAAACCCGATTCGAGAATCAACCGGTCGAACCCCTGGTCGAAGCGACCCAAGAGCGAAGTCGCAGGAGTTTGATCGAACACCGTGGGCATTCTACGAATACGACGTGAGCCTGCCGTTTCTGCAACCGTTTCACCAAAGAAAAGGCTTCGTGCCAGTAATACCAATGAGACCGAAAATGCCGACAGCGATAAAAATGCGGCAATCGCAACGGTTGTCGGTGCAAAGCTGAGGATATCGAACACGATCGGTCATCCTTTTGAGGATAGAGGAAGAGTCTAAGTTTTTGATGCGAGATTCTTTTGTCGCGGAATTTGTAACAATTCAGCCTGATTGAGTCTTGGCTGAATTCTCACGAATTCAGCTACTTTGAAAGTGTTAGTTTTTGATGCGTCGTTTTTCGAAAATCTGGTCGCTGATTTCGATACCGGCCGCTTTCATGCGTTGCAAACAAGCGGGACGATGACCTGTGGCAAAGAACTCTCCTTTGGCTTTTCCGTTTTCGTCGATTCCCATCTGTTCGAAACCGAAGATGTCTTCGAGGTGGTAGTTTCCTTTTTCGTCGAGATCGACGATTTCTGAAATCCGCATCACGCGGCGAATACCACCTTTCAAACGAGCCAGATGAACCACCAGTCGAATTCCTGAAGCGACGTATTGTCGAATGACGGGAACCGGGAGTTCGTATCCGGTCATGGCAACCATCATTTCCAATCGAGCCAATGCATCGCGGGTATCGTTGGCGTGAATGGTCGTCAGCGATCCTTCGTGGCCGGTATTCATCGCCTGAAGCATATCGAGAGCTTCGGGGCCTCGCACTTCGCCGATGAGGATTCGGTCGGGTCGCATTCGCAAACTGTTTTTGACGAGCGTTCTCTGATTGATTTCACCGGCACCTTCGGTATTGGAGGGACGTGTTTCGAGCCGAATGACGTGCTTGTGCTGAAGAATCAATTCCGCAGAGTCTTCGATAGTAACCAGGCGTTCGTCACCGGGAATGAAATGCGTCAAACCATTCAAAAGCGTCGTTTTACCCGCACCGGTGCCTCCGGCAATTAAAAAACTCATCCGGGCATCGATAGCGGAAGCGAGGAAATCGATCATGTCGGAAGTGATTGAACCCATCGCAATGAGGTTATCGACCGTCAGCGGTTTGCTGCCGAAACGACGGATGGACAACGTCGGTCCGTCCAACGCCAAAGGTGGAACGACCGCGTTGATTCGCGAACCGTCAGGCAGCCTGGCATCGACCAGCGGACTGACTTCATCGATTCGACGACCAACGCGCGAAACAATTCGCTGAATAATTCGCATCAGGTGGGCGTCATCTGCAAAGATGATCTCGGTTTCTTCGAGCTTGCCGTTCCGTTCGATAAAAATCTCATGTGCGTTGTTGACCAGAATATCGGTAATGGAATCGTCGTTCATCAAATTTTCGAGCGGTCCCAGTCCGAAGACTTCGTCGTTGAGTTCGCGAAGCATTCGCACTCTGTCGAAATTGATGAGGTCGATTTGTTTTTCGGCAATCAATTCTTCGGCGACTTCCCGAACGCGGTCGTACAAATCGGCTTCGTCGATTTGAGCGAGCATCGAGAGATCGAGCGAGTCCACAAGTTCCTGATGGATTTCGACTTTGAGTTGCTGGTAACTCAATTCGATCGGATCGATTGTCCGATTATCCAAGATATTTTGCATCGAGAAGATCGATTTTAATCCAAGAGAAGTCATAGTGAATTCCCGAAATGTTTGAGAAAGACAGTCCGATTCCTTCAGCGGAGAACCCACTGAAAGAATCGGAAAAAAAGGGAGGCTTGGTCACCAGAGTTTCCGTAGCTGGATTCGCAAGAATTCAGCCAATGAAGTTTCAAGGTTGTACTCTCTGAACTTTGAGAAGTTCCGTGATAAATTCCGTAACGGGATTCTTAAAAATTCCACCGTCTGCTGAAGTTTGACAGCTTTCGTTGACGGGTTGAATCAGTTTAACGTTTCCCGATTTTTTGTGGGGTGGGTCCGTCCGAAACCGGCATGGAGAGAATATCTTTCGTTTCCAGATTTTGCGGTTCGGGAAAGACGAGCAAATTCTTTTTTCCACCACGATAAACTTCGATTGCTTTGGGTTGGATTTGTGTCGGAACTCCCAGAAGTTGGCTGAGGGTCATGCGATCCATGTTGGGAAGTCCGGTGGTGCTGACTGTGTCGGTTTGACCTCGAAGCAGAAGCGTCATTTCGCCACGACCTTCGACAACCTTCAAGGCTTTTGCCTGGAATGGAGTGACGGCAAGAGTGGCGTTTCCAGAATCGGCAGCCACTTTTTTTCCGGAGATGTAATCCGAGCCAATCGCCAGAACTTCAATGCGCTCCAGCAATGTCATCGTGATTTCAGGGAGGGATTTGTTTTTTCCAGGGTTTGAGCGGAACAGCACATCGACCAAGGAACCGGGGCGAGCAAACCCTGCGACCGAAGAAATGTTTTGAACAGGAATCGAAACCGCAACTTGACCGGGTTTCAGCATGTCGGCGATACCGGGGCCCATTCCGTCAGGGTAAAGCATGTCGGTCGAAAAAGCTTCGCCTTTTTTCAAAGCACGGCGTAGAGTTCTTCCGGCGATTTGCTGCGTGTTGTTCATGAAGGATTTTTGTGCGAATTGGCTGTGCTTGAATGCATCGGGTTTCATTTTGATAGGAATGACATCATTGATGCCAATCGTCCAACCCGGTTTCAGGTCGTATGCAGCCACGGGAATTAACACACTGGTCGGTGGGGCTTTTTCTTCGACAACGATGGGGGCTTCCTGATTGAGATGTTCTCTCACAACGTAGGCACCTGCCAATCCAATCAGGATTGCAAAAACAAGTGCAGTCATTGTTCCGGGTTTAATCTTGGCCACGTGAAATCCTCCAGTACAAAGATGGTTCAACTTGAAAAGACGAATTTTGTTTGAGTGCTTATACAAATCAGGTCTGAAAGTTCGTTCGATAACTTTCAGTAACGCGGGTAACAAAACCGTTCGGAGAGTTATCACTACCAGCAATATGCAAAGCGAATGCCAAAGCAGGTTGGGTCACGCAGCCTGTCGCAAACTTAACGATTAGTTACCCGATGTTGACGAAAAGAAGTGTGATAAGCACACAGGGCATCCTGATGGGGTTCTGAAGATTCCGTTTGTGACGATTCTAACGCCTGCAACTAAGCGCAAAGTAAAACGGGATTGTTCAAAGAAGAACAATCCCGTTGCTTTTTGTCACGCGATGTTTACAAAATTACTCAGCGTTCGCTGAAGGAACATTAACGTCGACGCACTGGTCTGGGGTTCCCGTAGGATCGTCGTTGCTGGAGCAGAAGTCTTCGTTGTCCTGGTAAGAGGAACCGGCGGTGAAGGCACTGTGACCTTGAACGGCGGAGTAGTTGTAATCCTGGCTCAGGTCGCCGATGGCGCCTGCAACGTCGGCCAATTCGGCCACAACGTCGTTACGAAGAGTGGTCAGACCGACAATCATTCCGAGAACCAGAATGGTGGCAATCAAAACGAGTTCGGTCGAGACGATGAAACCAGCTTCATCATTCCAAAGAGATTTGAGAGTTTTCATGAACTGTACCTTTCTTGAGTTTCTTCAAAAAATAAAAAATGTGTTGGACAAATCGATGTCCTTGTGGTGCGGCTTGTACAAGGCGCACTTCTAACGAGGAATCTCAGGATGTCGGCCGACATGAGATGTTCAGAGAGATTCCGAATTCCCTTTTCGCACAACCTGTACCAAACCCGGAAACATTCGAGGAAGCGCAAACCGAATTATTCTGCTCGACGAAGAATGTCCTTCAATACCAGGGTTTCGAAACGGTTTTTCTTTCTGGGAATGGTCGAATTCCCTCTTCACCTCAAGTGTGAACATGTCGTAAATGTGTTAAGACTTTTTGACATCTCTTTGCATTGTGTCAATCTCTGTGAATTCTTTTGCAATCTGTCACAAGCTCTTTCGCGAAAAAAAAGAATCTGGCGAGACATAAAAAGAGCCACCTTTTCAGGTGGCTCGGTCTCGAACAATTATTGGTTTCAATTGATCGATTATTCTGCATTTTGACTTTGGACGGCAACATTCACACATTGATCTGCGGTTCCCGCGGGATCGTCGTTGCTCGAACAGAAGTCTTCGTTATCGTTATAGCTGGATCCGCCGGTTGAAGAGCCGTGGCCCGTGACTGCCGAATACGAGTAATCCTGGCTGAAATCGCCAACGGCACCGGCTAAATCTGCGAGTTCTGCCACAACGTCGTTACGAAGTGTGGTCAGTCCCACGATCATTCCCAGAACCAGAATTGTGGCGATGAGTACCAGTTCTGTCGAAACGATGAAACCTGCTTCGTCGTTCCACAGAGCCTGTAGAGTTTTCATCAAGCTGCCTTTCTGAATTTTCTTAAAATATGTTGTTTGTGATAGTCTTCACAGTTCTTATCGAACTGTGGCAATACACTTGGTTTTTCGGTTCTTTCAAAACTCTCACGGTTGGCCGACATCGTCAAGAGATGAAATTCCGTATGTCATTGATGCATCTCTCATACCGCGTCATCGAATTCGAGATCGTAATTTGTTCCTGAACGGATATTCGAAGATCTCGTCGAAGTTCGACAAGGTTCAAAGAGGAAAACATTCGGCAAACGGTTTCTCAAACCGTTTCAAAAGTATTTCCTCTGTTCAATATCGTGAACGAAATGCAAACAGTCTGTGACAACGCGACGACTTGTGAGCAGTGACCTTACGCCGCAGGTTTGCAGGCGTTGCCGGGTTGCGAATTCGAGCGAGTTTCCAGCAAATTTTCGCCTTCCGAGCTAATTTGATACACAACCCCACTGAAACGGCTGGCGATTTGAAATTTGAGGCACCCCCAGGCAATCAATTGGCCATGAATTCGCGAGAGATGCTCGCCATCCACGCCATCCAGGTCGTCAATTCGTAACACCCAGCCGTCGTGTTCGGGGTTCTCAGTCTTCAGATACTTTTGGCGCGAACGATATTCGGCAAGAATGCGAAGAATCTCGATCCGTTCTTCCTCAGAGATCTCACCTAGTAAGTCCATGCAAGGAATATCGGAAGAACAACCCGAAAAAACGAACGTGATCCGAACCTCCAGCAGAATCGGTATCTTTCGACGCTTTGACCACAATTTGCCGAGATTCGCAAGCGACTGTATTAAGATTCGAGTGGGATCGGTCGAGGATGCTGCGGTCTTCCTTACATTGTCCTCTCGACTCTTGGCTCTCAACACTGAAACACAGCAGAGTTACATGTTCGTCGGTGAATCGTCGGCTTCCCCAAGTATTGCAGTGAGTGCTTTGTTGAGTTCGTTATCGTGGCGATGATCAGTCGAATAAATACGAAAGATCGAAAAGCTGATCGGCAGGCTACGAAACAGCTCGTCATCGCGCAGTTCCTGCGGTTTTCCCAGCGAGGGGTCGAGCAGATAATTTTGTCCTCCCGCGGGTAAATGACTACTAGGTCGGTGATAATGACGGGCAACATCGATGGCGAGTGGGATTTCTCGGTGCTCCTCGGGAAGTTTTTCACGAATTCGTTTTTCTACGAGTTCCGGTTCCGAGAAAATCGTAGTTCGCTCGGCGACACTCGAATGAAAGTTGATCGTCTTTTCGCACGCCATTTTCCAGCAAACCTTGCGCGCGAAGATTCTTCGCCAACCGTCGATGACATCGTTCAGTGCGTCGTCGTTTTCGTCAACCAGTCTTTCGACGTCGACCATGAACGACGATTCCGTCAGACGAAGGTAATCGTCCAGATGTTCCAGCGGGTTACCGGGAAACAGCTTTTTCATCGTCTGTGGAAAGACTTCGATCAACGCCTGGTCAAGCGCCCGGACCGTGCGGTGAAAATAAATTGTGCGGAAAAGATTCGCACGAGTCTCGATGAAGTTGATCAACGTCGGCATACCCCGCGCGTGAATCGTCAAACCTTCCGGCGTGAAAAACGAATAATGGATTAACCGAGAGATATCGAACGCGCGGATGTTATAGCCCGACATGTAGGAATCTCGCAGGACGAAATCCATGTTATCGACGGTGTAAATGCCGCTGAAAAGCGAGCGGAGTTTGCACAACCAGTCGGGCTGTCCATTTCGATCTTCGGCATTATTTTTAGGACGGCAAATCAGCCAGGAAATCTGCTTGGGTTCAATCTCTTCCAGCGGTTGTAGTTGACCGCTGGGATTGCGTCGCACTCCACGCAACAAGTCGGCCAGTTCGTTCTCGATGATGTAAGCACCGATATCTTCATGAGTCAGGTTGTACTTTGCAAGGTAATGCTTATCAAAAAAATGACCGAAGGGACCGTGACCGATGTCATGAAGAAGCGCGGCAAGACGAGTGAGACTTTCGACGTACGCTTTCGAGGGAACGTTGGTGGAAGAATTGCGTAACGAATCGTACCAGGCATCGATACAACGGCTGGCAAGGTGCATCGCCCCCAGCACATGTTGAAACCGCATATGTTCTGCCGAGGGAAAAACCCACCACGCGGTTTGCAACTGATGGATGTGCCTTAACCGTTGCACCCAGGGGTGATCGATGATTTCCTGTTCGGAAACTTCTTCTTCCGGCAATCCCGAGCGGGAAACGAACGGAATGTACCCGTGAATGGGATCGTGAGAAAGACTTTCGGTGATAAAATCGCGTACCATTGTTTTTGTCTCAGAGCCAAGCGAATCGGCCCCCATCATAGTATGAAGCGTCTCAAAACGCACCACTAGATTCAGTAGAACTCACAACGAAAAACAGTGTCGCGATTATCGAAAGACGCTTCGACTTTGCTGTGATCAGATATGAGAACAGAACGACTTAATCTGAAAACTGAGCCGGACGCATTCTGACGGTCGGAGATCTTTTTTCTTCTGAACTCAAAAATTTGCAAAACGGAATAACATTATCGACATTGGCGAAAAGATTTGGGTTGAGTTACGATTACCATGTAATTGACATATTCCTTGATGATCCACTAAGTTCGATCAACATCCCTGCTCACTCTCTGAAACTTGGAAAGAATCCACCATGACGAAGTTGATGTTTACCGCCATTCTACTTTTTTCGACATCAACCTTTGCAGATGTTCGGCTGCCAAAAATTCTTGGCTCTCACATGGTGCTTCAGAGGAACAGCGATGTGAAAATTTGGGGATGGGCAGATGCCGGAGAGACGGTTGGTGTGAATGCCGACTGGCTGAACTCGGAGTTGAGCTGTCAGGCTGATACCAAGGGAAGCTGGCAGGTCATTCTCAAAACAGGTGAAGCGGGAAAGTCGCATACACTGACCATAGTCGGCAAGAATCGCATTGAACTGGACGACATTCTTTTCGGTGAGGTCTGGATAGCGTCGGGGCAGTCTAATATGGAGATGCCGGTCGTGAAAGTCTCCGGTGCTTACACCGGTATCAAAAACGCCGTGCAGGAAGTCACCCATGCGAAACACCCGCAGATTCGTTTATTTCAACCGGGAAATTTCAGCAGCAAGAAACCTCTCGACGATGTGGAACCGGGTATCGCCATGTATGGAATCCAGACGTCGGATTGCAAGTGGCATCTCTGTACTCCCAAAACTATCCCCAGATTTTCGGCAACCGCTTATTTTTTCGTCCGCAAACTGCACGCTGAATTGAAGGTTCCAATTGGTATCGTCGATTCGTCCTGGGGCGGCACGTCCGCGGAAGTCTGGACACCAGTAGCAGGATTGAAAAAACTGGGTTACAATGCAGAATTGAATCAGGCTGCAAGCCTTCCACAGAAGGCGAATCAGAAAATTCCCACACGACTTTACAACGGTATGATCCATCCCCTGCGAAACTTCAAAATTAAAGGCGTCATCTGGTACCAGGGTGAAAGCAATGCGGGCCGGGCGAATAAATACCGTGAGTTGTTTTCCACGATGATTCGTCAATGGCGCGAGGTGTTTGGTTACGAGTTTCCTTTTTACTTTGTGCAGATCGCACCCTTCAATTACGGTCCTCGGAATGTCGCATTCCTTCGGGAAGCGCAGTTGCAGACGATGTCTCTGCCGAAGACGGGAATGGTGGTGACCGCCGATATTGGCAATCTTCGAGACATTCACCCCAAAAATAAACAGGAAGTAGGCCGCCGACTCGCTTTATGGGCGTTGGCAAACGACTACGGCAGAAAACTGATTTATTCGGGACCGGTTTATAAAAATTATGTCGTCAGCAAGGGAAAGATTCGGCTAAAATTTGCTCATGTGGGATCGGGTCTTGTGACGCGCGATCGTAAACCACCTAGTCATTTTGAAATTGCCGGTGACGATAAGGTTTTTC
>Ga0114931_10009165_pt1 | contig 11893 bp, 13 predicted proteins | sample 2SBtaG_FD_89579 | JGI IMG/M metagenome (GOLD analysis project Ga0114931, IMG submission 89579) | Deep subsurface microbial communities from Kolumbo volcano to uncover new lineages of life (NeLLi) - 2SBTROV14_V59a metaG | ecosystem: Environmental > Aquatic > Marine > Volcanic | place: Kolumbo...
CATGCTCGGATCAATGCCAGCGACGGCAGGTACAACTTTTCCGCAGGCACGCAACTGACCGAAAAGCCTCGTCCGCCGATCGCCGGTGCGTGAGCGTGCGTGTCGCGACGATTCACAAATTAATAAAATGACGATTCTGGCGGCCGTGTGGGGCAGCCGGCTTGCCAGCCATGAAAAGGAAATCCCGCGCGATGAAGATTTACACCCCGCTGCTCATCGTCGCGCTTGCCACGCTGGCGCCCGGCTTGGCACATGCCGGTGGCCGCTTTTCGACCACTTGGCGCGGGCGGATGGCCGCCCAGCGGTCGCAGTACACCGCCTGGCACGGTGACTATTATCACACGGCATGGGGGTCGCCCGTGGCGCTGGTCGTGCCGCCAACCGCCGAGATGACGACCAACTATCACTGGGGCGTTTCGGGAACCCGCATCACGCCGATCGATCATCAATTTGCCCGCCCCTATCCCGGCGTCGGGCCGTTCGGCGGCGCGTTCTATCCCACGCCCAGATGGCCCCAGGACTCCGCGCAGTACGGCGTCTACTACATCCGCGGTCCGTGGTAAAGATTCCCCCGCTTCCGGCAATCGGCTGGCCGACGGTTCTCCGCGCGGACACAGCGCGAGACGGATTTCGCGGCCCGCTTTCATCAGTGCGGGCAGGCGGGCCTTATTTCCGGTCGACCTTGAGCTTCACGTTGTACTGGCCGGGAAACTGCTGGTTGGCGAAGTTGTTCTGGATGCCGATCGCCAGATACAACACGCCGCCGTGCTCTGCGGTAAAGCGATAGCTTGAGCCCACCTTGAACACCGTGCCGCGCGTGCCGATTTTCGCGCACAGCGCGCCGTTGGGAATCTGGTTGGCAATGTACCAACCAAAGTTGGGGGCCCCCTCCGGGGTGCTGATCGCCCGGCCGCCCCAAGGCGTCATCGTCAACGTTCCCTGAGCCGAGATGACCACGCGGTCGCCGCGATCGAGATGCACCTTGGTATCATGAAAGCCGATCGGCGTCAGGTTCGACCCGTTGATGGTAAACTTCCTTCGAATCTGCTCGGGGCCCTCGCTTTTTCGCTCGGCGCGGCGAATGTCGCTCAGCTTGACTTGCAGCGGTCCGTAGCTGCTCTGAATCGTGAACGATTGCGAGACGATCTTTCCCACGATCTTGAAGTCCGCCGTCTCGACCGTGTCCAGATCGATCAGCTCTTTTTGGGGCTCGTCTGGCGAGTCGTCGTCTTCCTCGTCCTCTTCATCCAAAGAGGTCAGAAGAAATTCAACACGTTTGCGACGCTCGGGATCGGGATCGCTCTTGTGTCGTAAAAGCGATTTGCGGGCTACGAGGCCCATGCCGAGCAAGGTCTTTTGTGCCAGCTCGCGGGTGCTGAAGTCGTCGTTGCCCAGGTCGCGAATCAATTGATCGAGGTTCTTTTCCAGTGCCGGATGGCTGCTCATTCCCGGGATCAACCCCACCAGCGCATCGATCGGCACGGTCAGTTTGCCGTATTTGGTCTCGACGACCAATTCGTCTTGCGCCAGACGCCCGCTGACGATCGAGTCGTCCATCAAGTGGAACCGCATCCGATCTTCTTGCTTGCCCGCCGGCGTTGCGCGGGTCTCCGGCGCAGCGTTGCCGGGCGTTTCCTTTCCGGGCGTCGCGGTGGTTGGGGCGGTCGCTTTTTCGCCGAAAGGCGTCTGTGCGGCGGCCATCCCCGCGGCCAAAAGCAACGCCAAGAGCGACACCAGCCCTGATCGCGCGAATCTCATCGTTCTCGTGTCCTCTTAAAAGGTATCCTCGAAACAGCTCTCCGCGGCTTTGCCGCCTCCACTGACCAGCATACTTTGATCACACCGCCGGCAACAGCAATTTGCCGCAGTCGCGAGGCCTGCTGGAAAGCCACGCGAGGAGGAAGCGTGACGCCTGACAACTAAAAAACATTAGAAGCCGCGTGCGAGCGGAAAGTTCCCGCTTGAAGAGGATCACGAACGGTTGCCCGACGGACCTTCCCACACGTCTACTCACGGCGAGTCTTGCGAAACAGATCAATAAATTGAGCCTTCATCACCGGGCCGCCCAAGTCGGGGTGAAGCACCTCGGTAAGCGATAGGATCTTTTCAGCCTGTGTGCGGTTTCCCAGAGCCAATAGCGCCGCGCAAAGACCATACTTGGCCCGGAACCAAAGCTGGCTGCCAGTGCGAGAATGCCGCTCGAGCTCGCGCCACGCCTGAAGCGCCCGACGTTGCGACTGGGCGTCGCCGCGGCTGAGCAACAGCGCGGCGTGTTGCTCGAGCAGGCGTGCATCCCGCGGATACTGCTGCCGCAGCCGCTTGTATTGCAAGTCGGCTTCGTCGGCACGGCCCGCTTCGGCCAGCGCCGCGGCCAGTACGGTTTCGGCCAGCCGTCGTCCACGCTCATCAAGTTCCGCATCGCGATCAAGCACCATTTCCGCCGCGCGTGCCTCGATGCTTGCAATGTCGCGGCGCGGCTGAACCTCGGCCGGTCGTGGCATGCGGCTCATGCGATCGAGCATCGCCAGCATCGCATCGAGGTTGCCCGCCGAAAGCTGCTCGACCAGCTTGGCCGCCTCGTGGCTTCGCCCTTGTGCGACGAGAGTCAGCGCCAGCCAGGGCAAGGCCCGCTGACGCCACGCTTCAGGCGTGTCCGGCGCGTCGATGGCGGCGGTCAACAATTGCTCGGCCCGGTCCAACTCGCCACCAAGGAACTCGACACGAAAGCGGGCCGCGGTCAACGCGGCGGTCCGCGTCTTGGCGGTCCACGTCTTGGGCGGTTTGCCCTTGGCGTCGAGAACCAGACGATCGAACCAGTGGGCCGCTTCGGCCGCCGTCGCCGTGCGATCGGCTCCGCCGAGATTCAGCCAGGCCCGCCAAATCTCGGCCAGCCGGTCCGGGGTTGTGGCGAATCGCGGGCTATCGCGCGAGATGGCGCGATACTGCTCGACCGCCCGCGCGTACTGCTTCCCAGCATCATAAACACGTGCCAGACGCCAATGTGCCTCGTCCGCCGTGGGGCCGCTATCCCAATGGTCGAGATGCTCTTTTAGCAGTGAAACATAGGCCTTCATCGCGGCCTTGTCCTTGGCGTCGCGAAGGCGTTGTCCGGCGTGGTAGATTGCCAACAGGTGTGCTTCGGCGGCCCGCTCATCCTGCGGAAATTCTAGCGTCAGCCGAGCGAACCGCCGCGCGGCCTGCCGATGATGCTTGCGCTGATGTTCGATGCCGGCCGCCACGTAGCCGATTTGAAACGCGCGTCGCGAATCACCGCGGGCCGTGGCCTGTTGTTGGGCCCGGTCATAGGCCGCAAGTGCTTGGTCCCACTGCTCGGCGCGATAATAACTGTCCGCCATCCGCACAAGCAGTTCCACGTCGCCGGTTCGCGACCAGGTGGAAATCGAACGTGCCATCAGCGATTCGGCGCGGCGGCCCCAATAGGCTCCGTGCCGCCGCGCCATTTGGGTAACCAGCGTCTCGACCGCCTTGCGCTGACGCGCGGCCTGATTTTTTTGCCCTGCCTCGTGGGCTTTTTTCCAGACGGTCAGAAATGCTTCGAGCGCGGCCATATCAAGCTCGGCCGAGGTTTGTCCATCGATCGATCGCCGCTGACTTGCAAGCCGGGCCGCCGGGTTGACCGCTCCGGTGGCCAGCAAGAGGCGAATCCGCTCGGCCCGCGCGAGAAGTTGGATCGCTGCCGGGGGCGACTGCGCATCAAGCCGATCGAGCCGCTTGATCGCCGCCCCGTGATCTTCAAGCAGCCGCAAACAACGCACCAGTTCAATACGGCTTTGCCACGCCAAGGGATCAACCGTGGACAGTTCGGCCAGCGGCCTTAAGCGCCGCACCGCCCGCTCCAACGCCGCCGTGCGGTCGGGGCTTTGCGGCGGAAAACATTGCCCCTGATAGGTCAGTGCGCGGGCAAGCTCGAACCGTACGTGCCGGTCGAGCGATTCCAGATCGCGCGACGTAACGGACCCCGACTTGAGGCGCGGCGCGGCCGCCCCACGGCGAAGCTGAATTTCGATCGCTTGATGCTCCGCCTCGAGCCGCCGGATCGCGGCGCGAAAATCTTCGCGGGCCTCGCCCAATCGCGATCGCCCGTCGCCCTGAAACGCCGAGATTTGCCTTGCCAACTCACCACGAGCAACCAGCACCAGGGCCGCCTGAACCTTGGTCAGCGTGGTCCAGGGGCTGTGGGGATGTTGCTGGTCGAAGGATTGCGCCGCCTGTTCGGCCCGTTGCCAAAGCGCGGCTCGCTGCTCGGGCGGCGCGCCAAGGGCGCGGGTCACCAAGGTGCGCGAAAGCTCGACCGCCAACCGGGCACGTCGCTCATCGGAAAGATCGTCGCGGGCCATCCGCTGCTCGCAGTACGCCTCGGCCAGACGATCGAGTTGTCGCGATCTGAGCCCGGCGAGGAATCGCGCGTCGGTCGCCATGCCGTCGTCGGCCGCCGCCGACCACCCCGGCGACATGAACAGCGCGAGCCAGAGGACCATGACCGGCCAGCCGCGTTCCGCCGCAGAGCGGCACGCGGGCGCGATCGGTCCTTCGCGGGCCGGCAGCGGTGCGTCGAGACGCTCGATCATGGAACTCTCATGAAACGTCGGCCGAAGCGGCGAACTCGACCCGCTCGAAGCCGAGTTGCCGACAAAGATCGTATAGCGTGATCACACGGCCCAAGGGCACGTCGCCCTCGACATCGAGGATCACCGGAAGATTCACTTGAATTCGTACTAGTGCCGTGAGCAACCCCCGAACTTCGTCCAGCGAGCGGTACGTCCGCTCGTTGATTTCCCAACGCATCCGCCCACCGTCACGCGACAGCCGAACGACGATTTCTTCCAAGTCTTCAAGTTGCGGGTCCAGCTTCACGTCCGCCGGCGTGGTGCCCGATAGCGACAGGTTGGTCTGCAAAGTTTCCTCGGGCGTCTGAAAGCTGGCCGTGCAGACGAAGAAGATCAACAGCAGAAACACGACGTCGATCATCGGCGTCATCTTGACATCGAGCCGCCGTGAATCACGCTGCGTGATCGAGGGACGACGCATGGTCGAGCGTTTCCGGTTTTCGAGGGCCTTGGGCGAACAGGCCGATGAGATTGGCGGCAAACTTCGTGGCCGAATCCGCGTCGACGAGACACGGTTCGGCGGCCCACCCGTCGGCGGGCTATGACTTGGTTTTCGTCCGCCGCTCGACGACGGCGAACGTGACTTTCCAGACCCCCGCGCGCGCGGCGGCGACCATGATCGGCTCGACAAAGCGGTAGGGAACCTCGCGGTCCGAGCGAATGCGAACTTCGAGCTCGTTGCCCGCTTGCGCCCGCTCGACGCCGAAGATGCGCTGAAGTTGATCGCGATTGACCACGCGGCCGCCGGTTTGAATCGTTCCCTCGGACAACACGTTGACGACCACGCGTCGCGCGGCTTCTTGCGGGCGTTGGCCGGTCACCGCGTCGGGAAGGTTCAACTCGATCTGTAGTTCTTGTCGGGCCAAGTGGCTGGAGACGAGAAAGAACACGATTAACAGAAACGTGACGTCGATCATCGGCGTCATATTGAACGACACCCCCCCACGCTCTAAGCTTCGCGGCACGCGCATCAGTTGGTTCTCTCGGGCTGAGGCAGATCGCGCGGCGGAGCCGGAGGCGTCGTCGCGCGTCGTTGTCGCTTGAGCGGCGTGAACGTATGCTGCGCGACGTAGGCCGCTTCGGCCACGAGTTGATCGACCCGATTGCGAAACACGGCAAATGCGGCCAGCGACGGAATGGCCACCAGCAGGCCTTCGACCGTGGTGATCAGGGCCAAATAAATCCCCTCGGCCAGATCGGCCGCCCGCGCCGCGCCTTGCGTGTTGGCAACCTCTTGGAAGGCGAATATCATGCCGATCACGGTGCCCAAAAGACCCAGCATCGGCGCGATATTGCCGATCACGGACAAGTATTCGATTTTGCGAAACAATCGCGCCGCTTGCTCGGCCGTGGCGTCTTCCATCGCCTTTTCCACCGCGTTGTAACCACCATCGATTTCACTCAATCCCGCGTGCAGCACGTAGGCCAAAAAGCTGGGCTGAAGCTTGCACTGTTGCTCGGCCTGCGCGACGTTGCCTTGTTTCAAAAGCTCGTGCGTCCGCTCGGCCAGCTGCGGTGGCATCAAGACGGAAGCTCGAATCGTGAGCAGATGTTCGATCACCAGCGCCGCGGCGGCGACCGATAGCAACATGATCACGTAGCCGACCGGGCCTCCCGCGGTGACCATTTCCATGAAACCTCGGGGGGCCGTCGTGCCGGCATCGATGCCCGGCGGCGTGGCCGCCATCGTGGTGTTCGTTGTGCTATCCGCGGCGCCCGCGATGGCCCAACCGGCGGGCAACGTGGCCACGAACCACATGAGCCAAAACACGACCGATCGCGTGGCCGGGCGCCCACGCCGCGGCTTGGTCAGAGGGCTTTTCATGACAATCATCCGCGGCTCCTGCGCTTACGGGTCGTGGCGGCATCGATCCGCGATTGGGCTTCCTTGCCCGCGGTGGTGTAGCCGTAGCGGCTGACGATCTCGTCATACAGCCGGGCCGCGGCTTCTGTTTGACCCAGACGTTCTAACGCTTCGCCACTGTCTAGCAGACAGCGCGCGGCCAAGCGCGATTGCCGCGGGTGAAAGATCGGTACGTGCATCAGTGCCAGGGCGGCCCGCCGCGGCTTGTCGTGCTGAGCCCAGGCATGGCCGACGACGAAATACGGGCCGCCTTGCAAGTCGCCCGGCATCCGCTCAACGAGCGCCTCCCAGGTTTCGATTTGAGCCGCCGTGACCGACGGTGCCATGGTTCGCCAGCGCTGCGCCTTGGCCAGGGCGACGATGCGGCGATCGTCACGGTTGGACAGCTCGCTAAGCGCGGCCAGCGCGGCACCGCGGCGGCCGGTCGACAGCAGATGGCTGGCCGCAATCAATCTTGCCGCGGGATGGTCCGTCTGCCGGAGCCAGACTTCGGCGGCCGGGCGGAAGGCACGCGAAGGCGTGGACGGCACCCACGCCAGCGGGATCCACTTGAAATAGGGCGTATCCGCATCTTCGCGGAGCAGTTGCAGGAACGATTCGCCCGCCTCGCGCCAGCGGCCGAGCGCCGCCAGACATCGCACCTTCGATGCGCGAATCTCGCGGCGAACCCAGGGCCGCCGATCCTGCCCGGCGGCCTTGTCCAGGGCGGATATCGCGGCTTCGAACCGGCCTTCGCCGAGAAGTCGGTCACCGCTTAACTGCTCGGTCGCGCGCTTGGTTTCAATCCGTGCGACATGCTCGCCGGGCAGGAGTCGCTCGCGCCCGTCAGGCAGGCGCAGCCGCAACTCATGGCCGGTGTAGTCGAGCACTTCTCCCTCGATCCGGCTTTCCGCGGCGGCGCGTGGCGGGCTATGGAAATAGACCACGTCGGCCAAGCCGCCCGACGTTTGCAGGCTGACCAAGATCGCGGCGGCCATCAGCCATCGAAGCCGTGCTGTCGGTTTGATGTGTGGCAAAGTTTTTTTTGCGACGAAAGGGGGTGCATGAACTAGAGCGGGCGGTACGGCGGTTGGTTGGCCCGCGGTGAAGAGCGCGGCGCTCGGGGTCGCGTGTATTCTATTATGATACGTGCCGCCGCGCGGCCAGATCGCGCGGCGCTTCAAGCCTGGCGTTTTTTCTTGCTTACCCCGGTTTGCCCGGCCGGACGGGTCATCGGGGGCGATCGTCACGAGGTCTGAAACGCGAGATGTCGATATAGGCGTACCTCCCGCCGTTTTGCTGGGCGAGTTGAACCAGGAAATTGATGCCGCCGCGTGCAGGACCCAAACCGAATTGGATGGCGTTGATCGACGTTGCCGCCGAATTTGACCGGCGAATGCGGGCAAGCTGAACGCTGGTCAGTGAAGGTTCGTCCGCATCGGTTAGCAGAAAGATCACGTCGGGCCGCATGCGAATCGCGGCCATCAGCGCCTCTTCGTGCCGCGTGGGACCATCGGCCACAATTCCGCGAATGAATCGGGCGGCCGCCTGTTTGTTCTGCTCGGTGCCGAAGACCAGCCGACCGCGCTTACCGGCCAGCGGAAAGATAATTGGCCGCTCGCTGTAAAAGATGATCTGAAACTGATGCGTTTTGTCGAGATCATCGAGGCTGCCCAACAACTCTTCCTTGGCTGATTCGAGTGGACTACGGCCCGATCCGCCCATGCTGCCCGAACGGTCGAACACATAGACGAACTTATAGCCCTCGCCGGCGATGCCGAACACTTTGGTGCGGGCCTTGCCCTTGGTCGGCGTGCGCGGCTGCGCGGGCCCCCCGGTCATCTGGCCGGCGCCGGAAACCAGCGACTGGCTCAACGCCCCGGGGCCAAGTGTTTCGCTGGTTTTGGGCAGGGCTTGGGTAGGATCAGACGGCGGCGGGTCGTCGAGCGCCACGCCAGGCGCCCGACTGTTGGTTCCTTGTTCGCGGCTGATCGCTTCGGCCACCTCGTCCGCTTTGCTCTCGTAATAGTCGCCCTCGTCCGAGCGGTGTTTGAGAACCACGTCGACCGCGCGGACCGTCTCGGCGGTGGTTCCCTTGGGAGCCGCCAAACGTAGCGACAGCCCGAAAATCACCAGCAGCGCGGCGTGCAGCAAGGTGGAAAGCGCCCAGGCCGGAAGTGAAAAACGCCTCGCCGGAGTCGCCAGCTCGTCGTGCTGCCGCAAGTCATGGTTTGTCAGCGACTTGCGCATTGGTGGCAGAAGCCTTTCCCAGCGGGTCGAAACACGCGCGCGGGTGCGAACTGGATTCGCGCACCGGCATCGGCAGCTTCAGAGGTGCCTCAAAATTCTAGAATCGCTCGAAAACGGCGTCAACACAAGGCATTCTTGAACGCGACCGTCGCAAAGACGCGTTAAACGCCGCGATGCACAGCGATTAGGAAATTCACCGGCAGCCGCTTCACCGCGGCTTGCGCGAAGCGCGACTTTCATGATCCCCCCGCCGATTGGCACGATCCCATAAGAAAACCGCCCTGCCAGCTTGGCTTTTGCTAAGATGGCCCCATTCGAGGCGAATAGTAGGACGTCGATTTCTTAGCGGAGTGAACCTTGCGACTGCACGGAAAGGCCTGCCATGCTGACTTCATTAAGTGATGCCCTCGGCGGAGAGCCTGAATTGGTCCTGGCGGTCATTCTGGGAACCGCCGGCATGGCGACCGCCGTGCTGATCTCTCTGGGAGTGGTGATCGTCCGTGAGTGGCGCAAGGTGCGGCAGATGGAGTGTGAGACCAGCCTGAAGCAAGAGATGCTCGATCGCGGTATGAGCGCCGAGGAAATCGCCACGGTCATCTCGGCTAGCCGCCGCTCGCGAAAGTCGTTTGCCTGGTCATGGACAGATTCCAGCCGGGCGAAGTGGAAAACCCCGGTCGCCGACCACGGCCTTGGGCGGTAAACTTGATGCTGTAGGATGTCGCGTTGCCCTGTGCGTTCGGCGCGCATTTCTCACCACGGTCGCGGCGCAGATGAACTCGCGGTGTCCGTGGTATGTCGACGCCGGCGACGCCGTTCCGGTTATCTTGTTTTCCCGCAAATTCGCCGCCGCTGTTGCCCTCTAGCAGTGGCCAAAGAGGTCTTCTAGCCTTGACGACCGTCAGCACGTTGCCGCTACGGATCCTTGAGTATCCGCATCCCACGCTACGGCATAAGTCGAAACCGCTTCGCAAGGTCGACGCCGAGCTAAGGCGGATGGTGCGCGAAATGTTCGACCTGATGTACGAGGCCAAGGGAATCGGTCTGGCCGCCAATCAGGTCGACCTGCCGTATCGGATGTTCATCGTCAACACCGATCCGGAACATGACCGCGCGGCCGAGCAGGTGTTTATCAATCCGGTCGTGACCGGGCATAGCGGATCGGAAGATTTCGAGGAAGGCTGCCTCAGCCTGCCGGAGCTGAACGGCATGGTCAAACGGCCCGGCAAGGTCGAGATCGAGGCCTACGACCTTGCTGGCGAGCGGATCGAGGGCCAACTCGATGAGCTTCCCGCCCGCGTCTTTCAACACGAGCTTGACCATCTTGACGGGGTGCTGTTTATCGACCGGCTTAGTCCCAGCGGCCGGCTGGCGCTGAAAGAAGCGCTCGATGAGTTCGAGGTCGCCTTCCACGGGAGTCGCCGGCGGGGCGAGATTCCCAGCGACGAAGCCATCGCCGAGAGACTGGCCGAATTGGAACGGCTGCGCACTTGAGAAGGTGTCTGCCGATCGGCCTTGCCGGTTTTCGGTGAATCTTGCTCGCCACTCAAGCGTGCGATCCCCAAGCGACGGGTTACTACTTACGGCCTCAAGAAGCACTTTAAGAAATCGAGAAAGCGCCACGCCATGCGGGTCTTGATGATGGGAACCGGACCGTTCGCCCTGCCGACGCTGCGGGCGCTCATCGCGTCGCGGCACGAGGTCGCGGCGCTGGTAACCCAGCCACGACGCCCAAGCCGAGGTCGCCGCAAAGCGGTCGAAAGCCCCGTGCGGGCATTGGCCGAACAACAGAACCTGCCCATCTTCGACCCGCCAAACATCAATACGCCCGAGTCTCGGGAGACGTTGTCGCGATACGACGCCGAGCTTTTCGTCGTGGCCGACTACGGCCAGATTCTGCGTGCGGAAACGTTGGGCGTTGCCCCGCGTGGGGCGATCAATCTACATGCCTCGTTGCTGCCGCGTTACCGCGGCGCGGCACCGGTGAACTGGGCCCTCTATCACGGCGAGGCCGAAACCGGCGTGACCGTGTTTCAACTGACGCCGCAGGTTGATGCCGGCCCGATCTTTGTGCAGCAGACGGTTGCCATCGAACCCGGCGAGCGTGCCGGTCAGCTCGAAACGCGGTTGGCCGAGATCGGGGCTCCACGGGTGGTGGAAACGGTCGACGCCATCGAAGCCGGGCGGGCGAAACCGCTCGCGCAGCCCGCCGCCCAAGCCAGCCGAGCGCCGCGATTGAAAAAACATGACGGCGAGGTTGACTGGTCACGCCCGGCCCATTGCATCGTGGATCAAATCCGCGCCATGGACCCTTGGCCCGGGACGTTTACCTTCTGGCACCGCCAGCAGGCCCCGCCGCTGCGGTTGGGATTGCATCGGGCTTCGGTCGTATCGGGGGAAGCCGCTTCTGCTCCAGGCACGATTCTCCAGGCAGAGGGCGACCGGCTTGTCGTCGCCACCGGCGAGCAGGCTCTTTTGCTCGAGAGCGTCCAGCCATCCGGAAAGCGGCGATTGGGCGTGGCCGAGTTTCTGCGAGGCTATCCGCTTCGCCCGGGCCAGCGCCTGGGCCCCGAAGTCGGTGGTCAAGCCGCCGCATCGACTTAGCAGGTGCCTTCCCGGGCGGATGAAATCCCCCTCCCCCCGGGGCCAGGGCGTGCGTTAAGATAAGTAACCGAGTAGTTTTGAGTGAATCCGATTGTTTTTTCAGGCAGGAGGCCCGTCAAGCCATGGATGGATGGGACATAGCTCTGTTGGTTTTGGCCGCTTACGTGGCGATCGTGGTGCTGGTGCGGCTGATGATTCGCCGCCGTGATCAGTTGGTGGCGGAAATGCAGGTTGAAGCTGAGCAGGCCCAGCGAATCAAAAAACTTGCCGAAATGCAGAAGGATGCCAAGCAGCCAGGCGGACGGCAGGCCGCATGAAAAAAGCCCGTTGCCCGTGCGACCACGGGGGATGGTTTTTCTCCGCCGGAGTCCTGATGCCGACCGGGTGCGGTGAAAAACTGGGAGGATGGTCGCTTTTCCGGTGATCTCGCGCCCCTTGACGCCGGGATGAGGAAGGCTTGCGGATTAGGCCGCGTTTCGAACCGGGTTCGACGCTCCTTGGCGGGCGGACCCTGTTTGCCGCGGCAGCGGTCGCGTCGCGGCGTGCCCAGTGAAACTAGGTTGGATTGCAA
>Ga0114931_10009166_pt1 | contig 11892 bp, 9 predicted proteins | sample 2SBtaG_FD_89579 | JGI IMG/M metagenome (GOLD analysis project Ga0114931, IMG submission 89579) | Deep subsurface microbial communities from Kolumbo volcano to uncover new lineages of life (NeLLi) - 2SBTROV14_V59a metaG | ecosystem: Environmental > Aquatic > Marine > Volcanic | place: Kolumbo...
GGACGACGCGGATGTGGAGCTCCTTGAGATGCGCCTCGTCGACCGGCGCCGGCGCGCCCATCAAGAGGTCCTCGGCCTGCTGGTTCATGGGGAAGCAGATGACCTCGCGGATGTTGGGCTCGTCGGCGAGCAGCATGACGATCCGGTCGACTCCCGGCGCGAGTCCGCCGTGGGGCGGCGCGCCGAAGCGGAAGGCGTGCAGAAGGGCGGGAAACTTGGTCTCGACCTCCTCGGCGCCGTAGCCCGCGATCTCGAAGGCCTTGACCATGATGTCGGGGCGGTGGTTCCGGATCGCGCCGCTCGACAGCTCGACCCCGTTGCAGACGATGTCGTATTGATGCGCGAGGATATCGAGCGGGTCCTTGGTCTCGAGCGCCTCGAGCCCGCCCTGGGGCATGGAGAACGGGTTGTGGCTGAACTCGATCTTGCCGCTTGCGGGGTCGCGCTCGTACATCGGGTAATCGACGATCCAGCAGAAGCGAAAGGCGTCGCTCTCGATCAGGCCGAGGTCCTCGCCGAGCTTGCGGCGCACGACGCCCGCGAAGGACGCGGCGGCGGCCTCCTGGTCGCAGGCGAAGAACACCGCGTCGCCCACGCCCGCGCCCGCCGCCTCGCGGATCATCGAAAGCCGGGCTTCGTCGAGCTGCTTGGCGATCGGCCCCTTGGGGCCGTCCTCGCCGAACACGATGTAGCCGAGCCCCTTGGCCCCCTCGGCGCGCGCCCAGTCGTTGAGCTTGTCGAAGAAGCTGCGCGGACGCGCCGCCGCCCCCGGCGCGGGAATCGCGCGCACCACCGCGCCCTTGTCGAGCGCGCCCGCGAAGATGCGAAAGCCAGAGCCGCGAAACGCCTCGCTCACGTCGGCGATGACCAGCGGGTTGCGCAGATCGGGCTTGTCGGAGCCGTATTTCAGCATCGCCTCGGCATAGGCGATGCGCGGAAACGGCGCCGGGGTGACCGCGCGGCCCTCGGCGAACTCCTCGAACAGGCCGCACATCACGGGCTCGATCGCGGCGAACACGTCGTCCTGCTCGACGAAGGCCATCTCGACGTCGAGCTGGTAGAACTCGCCCGGCGAGCGGTCGGCGCGCGCGTCCTCGTCGCGAAAGCAGGGGGCGATCTGGAAATAGCGATCGAACCCCGAGGTCATGACGAGCTGCTTGAACTGCTGGGGCGCCTGGGGCAGGGCGTAGAACTTGCCCGGATTCATCCGGCTCGGCACCAGAAAGTCGCGCGCGCCCTCGGGCGAGCTCGCGGTCAGGATCGGGGTCTGGAACTCGGTGAAGCCCTGCGCGATCATGCGCGCGCGAATCGAGGCGATGATCCGCGAGCGCAGAAGGATGTTGCGGCGCATCTTTTCGCGCCGAAGATCGAGGAAGCGGTAGCGCAGACGCGTCTCCTCCGGGTATTCCTGGTCGCCATGGACCTGAAGCGGCAGCATCTCGGCGAGCGAGAGGACCTCGAATTCGTCGATCCGGACCTCGACCTCGCCGGTCGGCAGCCGGGGGTTGACCGTGTCGGCGCTGCGCGCCACGACCTTGCCGGTGACCGTCACCACGCTTTCGGGGCGCGCCGCCTCGACGCGCGCGAAATCGGGCTCGCCGCTTTCGACCACGCATTGGGTCACGCCGTGCTGGTCGCGCAGATCGAGGAACAGGAGGTTGCCGTGGTCGCGCTTGCGATGGACCCAGCCCGAAAGCCGGACCGTCTCGCCGACGTGCTCGGGCCGAAGCTGGCCGCAGGTATGGGTTCGATACCGGTGCATTCTCGCCCCTCGTTGAACGGTGAAGCGCGCCCTCCGGGCCGGCCGCGCGCGAGCGGAAAAGCGCATGGAACCGCCCCTCTTGTCAAGGATCGAGAGGCCGGAAACCATAACATCCACGCGCCCATCCATTCGCCCATCCACGCGCCCCGGGCCGGGGCCGGCGACCAAGGAGCCGCATCTTGGACGTAATCACCACGACCGACGACCTCGCCGCGCTGTGCCGGCGGCTCGCCAAGGCCGATTATGTGACGGTCGATACCGAATTCATGCGCGAGCGCACCTACTGGCCGATCCTCTGCCTGGTCCAGCTCGCGGGGCCCGGCGAGGCGGTGGCGGTCGATCCGATGGCCGAGGGCATGGATCTCGCGCCGTTCTTCGAGCTCATGTTCGACGAGAGCGTCCTCAAGGTCTTCCACGCCGCCCGCCAGGACGTCGAGATCGTCCATCATTTGAGCGGCAAGCTGCCGGTCCCCTTGTTCGACACCCAGGTCGCCGCCATGGTCTGCGGCTTCGGCGATTCGGTGTCCTACGAGGCGCTTGCCACCAAGATCGCGCGCGCCAAGATCGACAAGTCGCTGCGCTTCACCGACTGGGCGCATCGGCCGTTGAGCAAGCGCCAGCTCAGCTACGCGATCGACGACGTGCGGCATTTGCGCGTGATCTACGAGCGGCTCGCCCGGCAGCTCGAGCGCACAGGCCGCGCCGCCTGGGTCGCCGAGGAGATGGCCGCGCTCGCCGAGCCCTCGCTCTACTTCACCCGCCCCGAGGACGCCTGGCGCCGGATCAAGACCCGCTCGACCGACCGCCGCCTGCTCGCCATCCTGCGCGAGGTCGCCGCCTGGCGCGAGGCAAAGGCCCAGGCGCGCGACGTGCCGCGCAACCGCGTCCTGCGCGACGAGGCGCTGATCGAGATCGCGGCCCGGGCGCCGGTCTCGGTCGAGGCACTCGCCACCACGCGCGGTCTCGGGCGCAAGCTCGCCGAGGGCGCGATGGGGCGCGAGATCCTGGCCGCGGTCGAGCGCGGGCTCGTGGTGCCCGACGAGGAATGCCCGCGCGTCGAACGCCCGCCGCCGCCGCCGCGCGGCATCGGCCCGGTGGTCGAGTTGCTCAAGGTTCTGCTCAAGCTCAAATGCGAGAAGCACGACGTCGCCCAGCGGCTGATCGCGACGACCGCCGATCTCGAGCGCATCGCCGGCGAGGACGCGCCCGAGGTCGCCGCGCTCCACGGTTGGCGGCGCAAGGTGTTCGGCGAGGACGCGCTGGCGCTCAAGGAAGGCCGGGTCGCGCTCGCCATCCGGGGCCGCAAGCTGCGCCTGGTGCCCGTGGCCGGCAACGGCCCCGAGGGCTGACCCGCGACCCCGCTCCCTCGTCCCGGGCTGGTCGAAGGACGATGCTCGCGGCGGGCGCGCCGCCGTCAAAACGTGCCTGGGTAGCCGCCGCCGTCGATCAGAAAGTTCTGGCCCGTGACGTAGCCCGCCTGGGCGCTGCACAAATAGGCGCAGGCGTCGCCGAACTCGGCCGGATCGCCGTAGCGTCCCGCCGGGTTGTTCCGGGAGCGCTCGGCGAACACCTCGTCGAAGGGCCGCCCGTCGCGCTCGGCGATCATGCGCATGTTGGCGCGCAGCCGGTCGGTGTCGAAGGGGCCGGGCAGCAGGTTGTTGATGGTCACGTTGTGGCGCACGGTCTTGCGCGCGAGCCCGGCGATGAAGCCCGTGAGACCGGCGCGCGCTCCGTTCGACAGGCCGAGGATCTCGATCGGCGCCTTCACGGCGCTCGACGTGATGTTGACGACCCGGCCGAAGCGCCGCGCGATCATGCCGTCGACGGTCGCCTTGATCAGGAAGATCGGCGCCAGCATGTTGGCGTCTAGCGCCGCGATCCAGTCGTCGCGGTCCCAGTCGCGGAAGTCGCCCGGCGGCGGGCCGCCCGCGTTTTTCACCAGGATGTCGGGGTCGGGCAGGGCGGCGAGCACCCGGGCGCGGCCTGCCTCGGTCGCGATGTCGGCGGCGACCGTGGTCACTTCGGCCCCGGTGGCGGCGCGGATCTCCTCGGCGGTCGCCTCGAGGCGCTCGGGATCGCGCGCGTTGATGGTCACGGCGACGCCCTCGCGCGCGAGCGCCATGGCGCAGCCGCGCCCGAGCCCCCGGCTCGCCGCGCAGACGATGGCGCGCTTGCCTTCCAATCCGAGATTCATGTCTAGGTCCTCCCTTGATCCTGGTCCTGGCCATTGTCCCCGCCCAGCGCGGCGAGCACCTCGCGCGCGAGCGGAACCGTGATGTTGCGCCGCCCGGCGAGCGCCGCGCGGTCGAGCGCCGCGACGATCCGCCGGGCGGCGTCGAACGAGCGTTCCATGCGCGCGAGCAGGAAGCGGCGCACGTCGTCGCCGACGCGAAGCTGGCGGTCGGAGAACTGCTTGGCGAGCACGGCGGCGAGCAGTTCGTCGTCGGGCGGGCGAAGCGCCACCGCCGGCGCGGCGGACAGCCGCGAGCGCAGATCGGGAAGCGCGATCCCCCAGCGCGCGGGCGCGTCCCGGGCGGTGATCAGAAGATGCCCGCCCGCGCCCGCGATCAGGTTGTGGAGATGGAGGAACGCGGTCTCGTCGGCGAGCGCCTCGTCGGCGTCGTCGATCGCGAGCGCGCGGGGTGTCGCGCGGGCGGCGGCGGCGAGCGCCACGCCAATCTCCCCGGCAGCGACGAGATCGGCGCCCGACCGCGCGCGAAAGACATGGGCGAGATGGGTCTTGCCACAGCCCGGCGGGCCGTGGATGGCGAGCGCCGGCGCCGGCCAGTCGGGCCAGCGATCGAGCCACAGCACCGCCTCGCGATTGGGCGCCGCGACCAGGAAATCCTCGGCCCCGAGCGCCGGGCGGTGCTCGAACGCCAACGGTAGCTGGCTCATTCCCGGGCGCCGGGCGGGGCGCCCCCTCCGTCGCGGCCCCCCCCTCCATCCTGGCCATGATAGAGCGGGCTCGCCACGTAGCGCTCGGTCGCGAAGCGGGCGAGAACCCCGATCACGGCGGTCACCGGCACGGCGAGCAGCACCCCCAGGAAGCCGAACAAAGAGCCTCCCGCGAGCGCCCCGAAGATCACCCAGACCGGGTGCAGGCCGACCCGCTCGCCGACCAGCTTGGGCGTCAGGAAATTGCCCTCGATCACCTGCCCGGCGACGAAGATCGCGACGATGATCCCAACCCGGAACATCTCGTCGAACTGGAGCAGCGCGACGCCGACGCTGACCACCAGTCCGAAGATCGCGCCGAAATAGGGGATGAACGAGACCAAGCCCGTCGCGAGTCCGACGATCAGCCCGAAATCGAGTCCCGCGAGCGTCAGCGCCGTGGCGTAGGCCACTCCCAGAAGCAGGCAGACCAGCCCCTGGCCGCGGACGAAGCCCGCCAGCGTCGCGTCGATGCGCCGCGCCTGCTCGCGGATGACCTCGGCATGAGCGCGCGGCAGCAGCCCGTCGACATAGGCGACGATCCGGTCCCAGTCGCGCAGCAGATAGAAGGTGACGATCGGCGTGATGAACAGGAGCGACAGCAGGTTGACGATCGCGAGCCCCGACTGCCAGAGACCGCCGACGAACGCGAGCGCCCAGCTCATGAGCCGCTGCGACAGTCCGCCGAACGCCGCGCGCAGGCGGTCGACGTCCTCGGGCGCGAGGCGGGCGAGAAGCGAATCGGCGAGCGGTGCGGCCTTCTCGCGCAATGCGTCGGCATAGGCCGGAAGCCGGCCGATGAAGCCGACGAGCTGCTGTTGGAGCAGCGGCAGGACGAGCAGGAACACGCCGATCGCGACAACGACGAACAAGGCCGTGATCACGCTGGTCGCGAGCGTCCGCGACAGGCCCCAGCTCTCCAGCCGGTCGGCGATCGGGTCGAGCAGATAGGCGACCGCCATGCCGGCGACGAAGGGCAGCAGGATGTCGCGGAGCTCGTAGAGGAACAGCCCGAACAGGGCGAGGCCCACGAGCCAGAACAGGGCGCGGTTGCGCGCGTTCACGAGCCGACCTCGGCGCCGGTCGCGCGACGCGTCCAGGTCACGACATAGAGCGCGCCCGAGGCGACCGTCGTGACCGCGACGATGAACGTCAGCCCGTCCACGATCCAGCCGACGTTGATATCGAACCCGGCGCCGCCCAGCAGCGTCGCCGCCAGCACGATCTGCACCACCGTGTTGATCTTGCTGACCATCAGGGGCGCCATGATGAGCCCGCGCCCCATGAGCCACAAGAGGATCGCCCCGCCGACGATCAACAGGTCGCGGAACACCACCAGGATCACGAGCCAGAGCGCGATCATCCCCTCCTGGCCGAGCGCGACGTAGACGCCGACCAGAAGCGTCTTGTCGGCGATCGGGTCGAGATAGCCGCCGAGCTCGGTCGCGAGGTCGAACCGCTTGGCGATGAAGCCGTCGATGCCGTCGGAGATCCCGGCGGCGATGAACACCCAGAAGGCGAGATCGCTCTCGCCCGACAGGATCAGCCAGACCGCGAGCGGCGCCGCGAAGAGCCGTGCGAGGCTGATGATATTGGGCAGGTTCACTCGCCCGCCACCCCGCCCGTGGGCGTGGGCGCCGTCGTTTCGGTGGGTTCGGTGGGTTCGGTGGTCTCGGGGATCTCGGCCGGCGCGATGTCGGACGCGGGCTTGCCCTCCGCCTCCGTCGCGCCGCGCTCGCGCAGCATCCAGAGATCGGCCTCGCGGCGCAGCACCAGGTTCTTGGCCGCGAGCGCCTCGGTCAACTGGTCGTCGTCGCCGAGAAACTCGATCGCGACCCGCGCGAAGCGGGTCGAGAGCGCCGTCACCCGCGCGCGGCGCACCACCGCGACCGCGTTGATCCGGCGGCGGATGTCGAGCCATTCGGCGAGGGTGCCGAAGATCACGTCGACCTCGATGTTTTGCACCTGATCGAAGCGCAAAAGGTTGGCCTCCTTCCAGGCCTCCTCGATCTGGCGGCGGGTTTCCTCGGCCGCGCGCCCGAGCACGTCGTCGAGCGTTTCCCAGGCCTCGCCCGCGTAGGTCCCGCCGCCGACGCTGACCGTGTCGTTGCGATAGCGGTAGACGGTTACGCGCACGCTCGGCGTCTCGACCAGCGAATCGCGGGCCGCCTCGGCGGTCGCCACCGCGACGTCGCCGCCGTCGTAGCGGGCGGCGATCCGGTCGAGCGCGTCGCGTTCGCCGGCGGCCGCCTGCTTGGCGTCGATCGCGGTGATGTCGGCGAGCTCGCCGAGCGGCGCGATCACGTCGATCAGCGCGTCGCTCGGCGCGAGCCGCGACCAGGCGAGCCGCCAGGCATTGTCGTCCTCCCAGAGAAGAAGCCCCCGGTCGGTGTCGTAGAGCGGCAGGACCAGGAGCGGGCGCGCCCGGGTGAGCGCGAAGGGCACCTGGTTCTCGCGCAGCAGCGCGCTGACCGCCGGGCCGTCGAAGCGGAACGACAGGGTCGCGATATAGCGCTTGGGCGCGACCCGCTCGTCGCCGACCTCGAACCCCTTGACCAGCCGGGTGAGGGCGTCGTCGTCGAGCGTCGGAAGCCGCGCGATCGCGGCCGCCGGGACGATCCGCGCCACGAGCCGCGCGAACGCCGCCCGCTGACCGTCGAGCAACGCCCGCGCGCGCGCCGTCTCGGCGTCGGCAGCGGTCACGTCGACCGCCACGCCGTCGACCCGGAACACCGCCTCGTCGGCGGCCGCGCGAGCCACCGGGGCCGCGCCGAGAACGCAGCCCAGGATGACGACGAGCGCGACGATCCGCCGCGTTACGCCCATTGCAAACCGCCCATGATCAAGTATGTTCACCCCGAACGCGCGCACAGTATCGGGAACCCGCCCGGGCGGCAATAGCGAGGGGAATCATCGCTCGCCACAGCTATAAGGACGCCGGCGTCGACATCGCCGCCGGGAACGCGCTCGTCAAGGCGATCGGGCCGCTCCTGCGCGCCACCGCGCGCCCCGGCGCGGACGCCGAGGCGGGCGGATTCGGCGGCCTGTTCGATCTCGCCGCCGCGGGCTTTCGCGACCCGCTGCTGGTCGCCGGCACCGACGGCGTCGGCACCAAGCTCAAGATCGCTTTCGCCACCGGTCGCCACGACACGGTCGGCATCGACCTGGTCGCCATGTGCGTGAACGACGTCATCGTCCATGGCGCCGAGCCGCTTCTGTTCCTCGATTATTTCGCGACCGGCCGGCTCGATCGCGCGCTCGCCCGCGACGTGGTCGCCGGGATCGCCAAGGGCTGCCGGCGCGCCGGCTGCGCGTTGATCGGCGGCGAGACCGCCGAGATGCCCGGCATGTACGGTCCGGGCGAATACGACCTCGCGGGCTTCGCGCTCGGCGCGGTCGAGCGCGCGCGCCTGCTCGACGGCGCGCGCGTCGCCCCGGGCGACCTGATCTTGGGGCTCGCGTCGAGTGGGCTGCATTCCAACGGATTTTCGCTGGTGCGTCGGGTCGTCGAGGCCGAGGGGCTGGACTACGCCGCCGCGGCGCCCTTCGCGCCCGGGCGAGCGCTCGGCGAGGCGCTGCTCGAGCCGACGCGGATCTACGTTCCCGCCTGTCTCGCCGCGCTCGAGACGGGTGCGATCAAGGCGCTCGCCCATATCACCGGCGGCGGATTGGTCGAGAACATTCCCCGCGTGCTCCCCGACGGTCTCGGCGCGTGGCTCGACGCCGCCGCCTGGCCGCTCGCGCCGGTCTTTTCCTGGCTGGCAAGCGCCGGCGGCGGGATCGAGGCGGACGAGCTCGCGCGCACCTTCAACTGCGGCATCGGCATGGCGGTGATCGTCGCCCCCGAGCGCGCCGACGAGGCCGAGGCCGCGCTCGCGCGCGCGGGCGAGACCGTCCATCGCGTCGGCACCGTCCGCGCGCGCGCGGACGACGAACCGGCGGTCGTCATCGACGGGGCGGAGGCGGCATGGCGCGGCTGAAGGCGGCGGTCCTGATCTCGGGCCGGGGGAGCAATCTCCAGGCGCTGATCGATGCCTGCGCCGCGCCGACGTTCCCCGCCGAGATCGCCGCCGTCATCAGCAACGAGCCCGAGGCCCGGGGGCTGCGCCGGGCACGCGAGGCGAACATTCCGGTCGCGGCGATCGACCACCGCGCCTTCGCCGGACGCGAGCCGTTCGAGGCCGCGCTCGACGAGGCGATCCGCGCGGTGGGCGCCGAGCTGATCCTGCTCGCGGGCTTCATGCGGGTGCTGACCGCGGGCTTCGTGCGCGCCTGGAACAACCGGCTGGTGAACATCCACCCCTCGCTCCTGCCGGTGTTTCGCGGCCTTAACACCCACGCCCGCGCGGTCGAAAGCGGGGTGCGCTTCGCCGGCTGCACGGTCCATTTCGTCCGCGCCGAGATGGACGCCGGGCCGATCATCGCCCAGGCCGTGGTGCCGCTGCGCGCCGACGACACGCCCGAGCGGCTCGCCGACCGGGTGCTCGCGGCCGAGCACCGGATCTATCCGCTGGCGCTCCGCCTGATCGCCGAGGGTCGAGTGCGGGTGGTGAACGAAACCGTGCGCATCGACGGCGCCAAGGCCCCCGACATGGTGCTGATCAACCCGTCCGACGACGGGTGACGGTGCGCGCCGTGGCTGTTCGCGGCTTTTCTTTCAGAGTCTGATGCGTTCAGTGTGCGGCTTCGAACCAAAAGCCCTTCCCCTCTCGATGAGGGGGGCCGAATGGACAACCTATTGAGAGATCACATCTAGCCGACGATTTCGATTCCGCTGAAGAAGAAGCCGATCTCGAAGGCCGCGGTCTCGGGCGAATCCGAGCCGTGCACCGAGTTGGCCTCGACCGATTCGCCGAAATCGGCGCGGATCGTGCCCTTGTCGGCGTTGGCCGGGTTGGTGGCGCCCATCAGTTCGCGATTCTTGGCGATCGCGCCCTCGCCCTCGAGTACCTGCGCGACCACCGGCCCCGAGGTCATGTAGGCGCAGAGATCGCCGTAGAACGAGCGCTCGGCATGGACGGCGTAAAACGCCTCGGCCTGCTCCCGGGTCAGCCTGAGCCGCTTCTGGGCGACGATCCGCAGACCCGCTTCCTCGAAGCGCGCGTTGATCCTGCCGGTCAGATTCCGCCGGGTCGCGTCGGGCTTGATGATCGAGAGCGTGCGTTCGATGGCCATGATTCGGTTCCAGCTTGTTCGAGGACGGCGCGTTATAGCCCCTGCGCCGGCCCCCGGCAACATCTCCGCGCGGGGCGCGCCGGGGAGGACGGCCCGTTTCGAACGCCTTTCCCGACGGCTTCCCCCCGACGCCGCCGCCATGCTATCACCGCCCCCGCCATGCTGAGAATCGAGAAGCTTACCTACCGAATCGCCGGGCGGGTCCTGTTCGAGGACGCCGACGCCACGCTTGCGGCCGGCCACCGGGTCGGCCTCGTGGGCGCCAACGGGACCGGGAAATCGACGCTTCTGCGGCTGATCCTGGGCGAGATCGAGGCCGACGGCGGGCGGATCGCGGTGCGCCCCGGGGCGCGGGTCGCAAGCGTTTCCCAGGAGGCACCGGGCGGCGACGGGACGCTGATCGACTTCGTGCTCGCCGCCGATCGCGAGCGCGCCGCCCTGCTCGCCGAGGCCGAGACCACCGAGAGCCCCGACCGGATCGCCGCCGTGCACACGCGGCTCGCCGACATCGGCGCCCACGCGGCGCCCGCCCGCGCGGCCCGCATCCTGGCTGGCCTCGGCTTCGATGCCCAGGCGCAGGCGCGGCCGCTCTCCTCGTTCTCGGGCGGCTGGCGGATGCGCGTGGCGCTCGCCGCGACCCTGTTCGTCGAACCCGACCTCCTGCTTCTCGACGAGCCCACCAACTATCTCGACCTCGAGGGCACCTTGTGGCTCGAAAGCCATCTCAGGCGCTACCCGCGCACGCTGATCGTCGCCAGCCACGATCGCACGCTGCTGAATGGCGCGGTCGAGCGCATCCTCCACGTCGAGGGCCGCGCGCTCGTCGCCTATCGGGGCGGGTTCGACGATTTCCTGCGCGCCCGGGCCGAGCGCCGCGCCCATGCCGAGGCCGCGCGCGCCAGGCAGGAGGCGACGCGCCGCCACATGCAGGCCTTCGTCGACCGCTTCCGCTACAAGGCGACCAAGGCGCGCCAGGCGCAAAGCCGGCTCAAGGCCCTGGCCCGGCTCGCGCCGATCGAGGAGATCGAGAGCGATGCGGCGACCCGCTTCCGCTTTCCGGCGCCCAAGCCGCTCGCCTCGCCGATCGTCGCGCTCGATGGGGTCGCGGTCGGCTACGCGCCGGGCAAGCCGGTGCTGCGCGGGCTCGACCTGCGCATCGACGCCGACGATCGGATCGCGCTGCTGGGCGCCAACGGCAACGGCAAATCGACCTTCGTCAAGCTGATCGCCGGCGCGCTCGCCCCCGAGGCCGGGCGGATGGGCCGCGCCCGCGGGCTTCGCGTCGGCTATTTCGCCCAGCACCAGATCGAGGCGCTCGATCCGGCGCGCACCGCGCAACAGCACATGGCCGATCTCATGCCCGGCGAGCGCGAATCCCGGGTGCGCGCCTATCTCGGCGGTTTCGGGCTGACCCAGGACAAGGCCGAGGTCGCGGCGGCGTCGCTCTCGGGCGGCGAGCGGGCGCGGCTGGTGCTCGCCATGATGGCGCGCGGCGATCCCCAGCTCATCCTCCTCGACGAGCCGACCAACCACCTCGACATCGGCGCCCGCGACGCGCTGGTCGCGGCGCTCAACGCGTTCGAGGGCGCGATTGTGCTCATTACCCACGACCGCCATCTGGTCGAGGCTTGCGCCGACCGCTTGTGGCTGGTGTCCGACGGCAGCGTGCGCGCCTATTCGGGCGATATGGACGACTACCGCCGGATGCTCCTCGCCGAGCGCGGGACCGACGCCGAGGCGGCGCCGAAGGAAGCCCGGCCCAACCGCCGCGCGCTGCGCCGCGCCGCCGCCACCGCGCGCGCCGACCGGGCGCGGCTCCGCCGGTGTTTGAACGAGGCCGAGACGGCGCTCGCCCGCCTCGCCGCCGAGAAGCGCGCGATCGAGACCCGGCTCGCCGACCCCGGCACCTACGCCGGCGACAAGGAGGCGCTCGCCCGCCTGATGAAGCGAAACGCCGAGACCGCGCGCGCGATCGAGGCCGCCGAGGCCACCTGGCTCGAAATTCAGGAAGCGCTGGA
>Ga0114931_10009167_pt1 | contig 11892 bp, 15 predicted proteins | sample 2SBtaG_FD_89579 | JGI IMG/M metagenome (GOLD analysis project Ga0114931, IMG submission 89579) | Deep subsurface microbial communities from Kolumbo volcano to uncover new lineages of life (NeLLi) - 2SBTROV14_V59a metaG | ecosystem: Environmental > Aquatic > Marine > Volcanic | place: Kolumbo...
CGTGATGGTCTTGGTTACGATGAGATTGCCCCGTTCATCACCGCCCAAGAACGAACCGCTTGAAATATCAATCCTCGAAACCGTTGCACTCACTGAAGGAATCTTCGACGATTCATCCTGATCCTGAGTTACCGTATCCCCGACCTGAATGCCCGCCGCGAGACCATCCTGAAACGGAATCACAGAGATATTGAACCGCGAAACCAGCCGCGTCCGGTTGAGGTCTACATCAGTTTTCAGGTCGAACAAAGTCTCAAAATCCTGAGAATCGAATGAAGTCGCAGGGATTGTTTCCACCCTGTCCATCCTCGGAGCATATGAGAAGCCGGTCTCAATCGCCTGTTCTTTCGGGGTATGTGTGAGAAGCGAGTAGTTACCCTCAAACTTCGTGATGATCCGCCAGTCCTGAGCATACCCCCACACATAGACGATCTCCTCGTCCATCTCAAACCGGCCCCACGATCCTACGAGTTGCTGGTTTTGTTGCACCCCTCGAATATCGAATTGCCACATATGATCCGTTGAGGCGAACAGAACAGACTCGCCAAAGTTAAACATTTCACGAATCGTTGTGGGAACGAAGTCCTGATAAATCACATCATTGATTGCGACTGGATTAATCGCAAACTTGAAATTGGAATCCTGACCGAGGTACGCATATTGCTGCACTCGCTGAGTATCGTCGAGGAGTAGAACACGATTAGCCGCCGATATTGCCCGCACCGTTGACGACTCAAAGCGAGAGAGTTCGGAGATTCTCCCGTTGTACGGTACGACCGATCCGCCCGCACTCAATTTCTGATCCCTTGATCCATACTGGAGTTGTGCGTGAGTTGCCTGAATGAATAACGCCCCCACGCCCGCATCAACCATATAGAGAACATCGCCCGTATTGTCCCCGCCAATATCATCCTGAATCGCATCACTGGCATTGATCTCATCGACATTGTTGAGCCACGGGTCTGCCAGCCGCCCCGACTTGAATAAAATCAGTTTGCGATTATCAAGAGCGCAGGCATATCGCTCAGTTCCGAGGGACGCGAACGCCTTGATCTTCTGATCCTTGAAGTGTGGGAAGTTCCTGATAATCGGCTCGCCGGTTTGTGGGTTGATGCCCTCTACATCGCCACCGCTCACACGAGGTTCCCACGGCAGTTGAGACCACTCAAATACGAGAGGCGAGGCCGTGATGAGCCGGAGTTTGTGATACATCGTGGTTGCATCGAAGAGCGCATCCTCTTGATCCGGCTTGGGAATCCGTCGGTATTTCGGAGGTTTGTTGCTCGTCTTGTCTCCGAGTTCATACACCTGATAATAACCGCTGGGATTGCCCGGATAGTCCGCGATGGTTTCATATATCTCGTCTATCTGCGCATCCCACCGCTTGATGAGATTCGAGAAGTCCGCGACCGACTTCTTGACTGTACCACTCGGAGCCGGAAGCATAGACACGACTTGTTCAGTATTTATGAAGAACACCGTGTCAACCACTACATGAACCCGCATATCCGCAAGCACTGATCCGAGGTATGAGTAGTCATGCAAGGTCTCGGCACTGGCCGCCACCGCACGGGTTACGCTACTGACTTGAAGGTTCTCGCCCGCTTGAAATGAAGTCCCCGGAGTTGTGATTCTCACGACAAGCGTACCCGCCGCATCGCCACCGGCCCACGAGCCGGACACCAGTTTGACGGCGATAACCACCCCGGAAGCCCCGGAAGTAGCCCCGTCAACAACATCATCGGCCTTGATCTCAACCGTGCCCGTGTTGAACGGGAGGTCAGCCGCTTGCTGAATCGTCCCCGCGTTCCCGTTCGCATCAAACACCTGAATCTCCAGCGCCGTATTCCCCGCGTTCAATCCAAGCGTGATGAGAATATCGTCGATCGACCTGAAAATATAATCTTTTGAGGAATCCAGTTCGGGAATATCCTTAACCAGTTTGGTCATATTCCTGCGAACAAAACCGCGACCGTTCACAAAGCGCACATTCTTCGCATCCTTGCAAAATCCGCTCGTGCCGATCTCGAAGTCCGCCGCCGTACTCATTCCGCGATGAAGGTTCTGTATGGTTTTCATTAATACCTGCAATAATTCCAGTAGTATTGGCCGCTCGTTGAAACATCCGCCGGGTAGGTTTCCGGCCCGATATAGTAAATTGGCTTACCAAAATCATTCTGCGCCGGGTAGGCCATGCCCATCTCGACCTCGGCATTCAGAAATTGGTCTTGACAGTATCCGAAATAGGATGAGTTTGCTCCCCGCTTCGCTGCTGAGAATGCTTTTGCAGCCCTCCACGCTACGAGGTTTGCCGCTTGTTGTGGCATATCTTCAAGACTCATATCCAACTGAATCGCACTGTCGGGAAAGTCCTGCGCCATAATCGTGGTGCGGTCTTGACGATTATATAACTTGCCGGCACGCACCACAATCGGGAACGGTAGCGAAATAAGCAACCACCGCGATGATACGGGTATTTCATTATTGGCATCTCGCGTGAGGTCAACCGCGTCCTCATTGAACGGCCACGAGGATAGGAGCAGCGCCTTGCGTTCACGGTCGATAATGTCCTTCGATCCCTGATCGTTCTGATCCGCCGAGGATATTGGTCTGATCCCCGCCCCGTTAGTCAGACAGATATTGATTGCTTCGAGTATGGTCATGGGCTTTCCGCCAGTTTGATGATTGTCATTGCGATGGTATCGGCCAGCAATTTCGCCCCGCCGCCAAATTTCCACGCCTGAAACTCAACGGTGTCATTCGCCGCCGCGACGATGGTGCGAGACTTGCCCCCGACCGAACACACACTCCCCGCCGCGTTCGTGAATTGATCTTCCATAAGAGCGCCGGGAATAAGGGTTCCATTGTGAACAATCTGTCCGTAGACGATGCCCTGACTTGATACCCGCTCGCCTGAGGCCGAGGCGCATATGAGATAGGTTCCCGCCTTCCTGATCGTTACCACCGAGGCCCCGCTCGCGTGTGTGAAAGTTGCGCCGTCAATGATGGAGTTTTTCAGGGGAACGCCAGCCGCCGCACCGCCGAGGGTAACATCCGCATCGTAGTAGCCCTCAAAAACTACATTGAAGGACGGTTCGATCGTCTCGTATTCCCCTTCATTCCACACCACCGGCGCGTACGGCGTTGACACCTTGCGAGTGAAATCGCCGATTCCATCCATGAGATTGCGGAGGTTCGAGAACATTCACACTCTCCATCATGCCGTCGGGATTCTGCGGTAGCCGACATTGACTACAACAGTTGCATGATTATCCAAAACATCATTATCGTCAGGGTTATCAGTTACACGAACGCCGATCCCATTGTTGAACTGAATGCCTCGCGCCAAGTTTCTCCCTGATGCCAGTGTGGTATTAACCTTTGTTGTGAGAATTGGCGTATCTGCCGCTATCGGAGTCGTGCTTTTATCGTAAATCTTCACCCATGCGCTGCCGCTTGGTATTGACAGGTCGATGAAGGAAAGGCGAACCGGCCCTGATGATACAAGAACCACGCCCGCTTCTTTGCCTGTCAGCGTTCTCGCTACTTGGATTCCGTCTTCTGATGCCATTGTGATACTCCTTTATGAAAAAGGGAGCCGGTCGATCAACGACCGACCCCCGGTTCAGGTCATCCGTAACCTTCGCTTATGAGGTTACCCAAAGTGAAGTCGTCAACGCTTCATTACTTCCTGAATCGTGAGCATGATTCACATCGAAAATCATTGCCCCGTTGAGAACCCACTTCTTGCGAGGCCAGTAATAATTAACACTCAGGTCAATATGACGCATATTCACAGCATCGTCATCATGGCTTCCGTCAATACTGTCGCCCATTCCAGCACCTCCAGCACCCTCAGAACCATCATCACCCGTGGGTTGAGGCCCCGCAAATCCCTGAACCATCGTTCCCGCATACCACGCGACGGCAGAATACTTTAACGCATTCACCCCGCCTAACGGAAATTTGAACTTGGACGGTGTGTTTGCGTTACCAAACACATTGAAATTGTAGTTGAGGCCTAGGATTCCTTCCGTGATGAGCATGTCTGCATACTTGTAAGCACGGAATCTGACCTTCCCGCTTTCACCCTTATCGACATACTCAGCACCCTGAATCTCTCGAATGCCCCGCATGTGGTTGAAGATAAAACTGTTCACCGCAAGAATGCACTCATCCGGGTTTGGTGAAACACCATTGTCAATGAAGTTTTGGCGAGTCTGCCAAACGGAGTCGAGAATATCAGCGTTGAGCGAGGTATTCCCTGAATCATATTGCTTGTGAATAGTATTTTTTACATCGACCAAGCCGCCACCATCCGCTTCCGCAAATCCGTAGGCGTGTGAAATCGTGTACGCCATGAATCGCATGGTGTGCGCCTTGCTCATCTTCCTTGCCATGTGTGGCATTTTCTTGGAAATCATTTTGTACGGAATCTGCAACTGATCCTCGACATGAACCGCATCCATGACTTCGATTGAGGCATTGTGGACAAGATTCCGCTCAGTCTGCGGTACATCCGTGGTAGAGGTTCGATCCGTGTTCTTTGCGACTTCAGCGGCATCGTTGGTATCTTCGACGATGATCTTCGTATCGGTCGCATCATTGAGGTTACGCACATCCGTCCATTCATCACGGATGGCTGAAAGTTTAAGCAGCACGGTCGCAACACGACCAGACCACTTTGCGAGTGTAATATTGCTAATGTCAGACATAATTGTTCTCCGAAAAGGTTTCCAAATAACGCATCAAAACTGATAGGTCTTTTGGTTCCTCGAAGAACAACAAGCCCGTAGGTTCCTTGTTGCCTGTCGAGCCATTCGGCCCGAATTGGCGACTCGGTTGCGAATCCGAGCCGCCGGAGACTCACATGACAGCGACGAACTGCCTGCGTGGGATCATAGTATCATATCCCGCTACTAACCATCTTCTCATCACCGTAGTATTTGTAGGAGCGCGTGAGTTTCGCATCCGCTGCCTGCATCATCGCCTTGCGCTTGGCCCGACTGCTCTGATTCTGCGCCTTCATAAGGTCTTTCTGGTATGCGTTCTGTCGTTCTTGCGCATTCTTCGGATAGACTCCGCTCGACGGGTTCGGGCTTCCGTCCCCGCTTCCACTCAGCGAACCCGTTTTCATTGACCGGCCAACGGAACCGCCGTCAATTTCCCCGCCCGTCATCTTGGTCAGAATATCACGCATCACCGCATCCCTCGTAGTCCGGCCACGCAGTGCGTTATTAATCTCCTCCACCTCCTCAGGTGAATAGTTATCCTGAATAAACTCGAACGCCGCCCCGATTCCGCCCTTATACTTCAGCGCATCATGATTGCTCCACCGTTCCGACCATTCGATATTTTCCTTTCGGGTGGTCGCCGTTGCACGGTTGAGTAGGTCGCCGAGAAACTCCACCATCGTCGGGGTGATCGGCTTGCCTACAAGGGTTTTCACGGTTTTATCGTTGAGTGAACCATCCTCACCGAGTTGCCAGTCGAGACCCGCGAAATCATCATCGCCCATCGGCTCTTCAAGTTTCACCTTGCCTTGCTTCATATCGTGTATGGTGCGCTCAGCGTTGTAGTACGACTTCACCAGTTTCCCGAGCGCCGGGTTCTCTTTGCCCATCTCCTCGGTTACGGTGATAACTTCTCCATCCTCGCCCTTGACATCGAACCGGCCCGCAAAAAACCCCTTCTTGAATACGCTTTCGACCGAATACTCTCCGGCTGGCTCATCCTCTTTCGCCCCCTTGCGAGACTTCAGCACGGGCACGCCGTTCTCATCATACTGAAGTCCGCCGTCTCCAGCCGGTTCCTTCGCGTCCCCACCCGTTGCATCGTCCGGGGTTTCCTCCTCGCCTTCCGGTTGTTCGGGTTCCTCCTCGACCGGCTCATCCTCCTGCGGGTCGAAATAAATCTTGTGAGGCCAGAGGGGTGCGGGAAGTGCGATTCTTTGTTTGTCTGTCATGGTTGTCTCCGTGATTGAAATAAAGGAGCGTCGGCCCGATCGTCGTGGGAGCGACCGAGCCGACTGGAGGAGAAAGATTCTTAGCCAGTTGATCCTGCCGGTAATTCGGCTTGTTGTTGCGGTTGCCCTTGTCCGGGTTGCCCGCTTGGTAGTATTGGTACACCGTTCTCATCGACCCCGCCGCCCGGCCCCGATGCGTTCATCAGCGACGCGAGAAGGTTCGGATCGAATTGCTTGATGATCTCAATCAGCATCGGGAGAACCTGTTGCGGATTCTCCTGAATCTTCGAGATGAGCATCGAAATCAAATCCTGAATCTCCGCGTTTTCAGGAATCAAGTCCGAGGTCTCAATCTGGAGCGCATCCATAACCCGTTGAAATATCTTCGCCTTCGGCAAGGATGCGATGAAGTCGGGCGCAACCCCGCCGATCCATTCAATCGCACCGATGAGATTGTTCGCTTCCTGCTGTCTGGCGATTGCGGAAAGCCCGGTCGTTACCATCGGCCTGATCGTCGCCTCCGGCCCCTTGATAACAAAACCATCCATATCCTGCAACGCCAACGCCAAAGGCAATAAAACCGTATCATTATGATGATCGTAGTGTTGCGATCCGACCGCCTGAATCTCCTGCGCTATCTGTCTCGTGAGTTCAGCCGTGTTCGGTCTCGGAGTATCGGATAGCACGCCAACCGACCACTGCCTCTTAAGTGTTTCCTCCGCTTGAACCTTCGCCTGCGCAACCGCTGCAAGTCCGGGTGATAAGTTATGCCCCTGATTGGGATAGAAAATATCATCCTCGCGCCGCATCACGATGAACGCTCCACGCTGCGCCTTCGCCAGTGTGTGCGGATTGAGACCAGATCCCGCCCGCACGCCCTTAATCACCTTCGCCGCCTCGTAAACAATATCCTGAAACGCCCGCGTGAGGCCGTTGATATTGAGAATATCCCGTATGTAATTCGTTACCTTCGCAATTGAGAAGTTTTCGCCCGGAAGCGGAGGCCCCGGAGAGACCACGAACCACCTGACCGGAGCATCGTCGTTGATCTCGAATATCTGATCCTGCTCCTCTTGCCGAACCGTACCCGCGATGAAGTCAACATCCGTGTAGACCGCGTGAGGTCGTTCCTCGTAGTCGAGCGGCTCATTCCGGCGATATTCGCAAGTGATGATCCGCGACAAAACACTGTCAATATACTGAGTAACATGGTTCTGCAACGGGAACAATCGCGCCCGATCCGGCCCGTCATCGTCGGCGCTCTTCGCGTGGCAAACCATCTGACCGGCAACAAGCGAATGAACATGAGCAATAAACAGCCGAGACTTGAAGTGCATCTCGTCAAACCGGCGCATGAGGTTGCGTTCACCGATTGCAAGCCGCGTCCCGATCTCCGTGGTCTCTCCGAGTTTGGGGTCTGGCGTGTCAATCACATACCGTGCCCAAAAGACATTAGGCGGAGTTTCCACCGACATAAATGTAGAAGCCAGTGAACGGACGACGAACCCGCCGATCGAGGAATACATATCAGGATGAACGAATAATCTCGCCCTCCCCGCGTAGTTGAGGCCAACGGTTACCGTGTACCGTTCATTCTTCTGCGCTTGAATCAGATAGTCCCCGCGTTCTCCCGCGAGCCGGTGATATGCAGATTGAATCTCGCCCATGCTATTTCCCCTTCGTTGGTCTGCGAACCTGCGAAACCCCCGAAGCCGAGGCGAGGATTGCAGCCGCTACCTCTGCGCTTGACTTCTCCCGCTTGCGTTTCTTGGCGATCTGTCTCTTTGATGGTGTGGATGGTGTTTTTGCTGTCATTTTACTGTCCCCGGAAATAGTCATCGGTTTGACTTCTGGCGATCTCATCCGTTACTTTCTTGCCGAGTCCCTTGATATTGTAGTGGTCGATGATCTTCCTGACCATGAGCGACATGCCCGACGCAATGAGATTCATATCAATCTGTTGCTGGCGCTTGCCGAGGTCATCGGTCGGCACGAAGTCAACGACCGCATCGTTCACGGTCTCAACCATAAAATCATAGAGTGAATCTTCGTCGAGCATATCCACAACCTTCCAGTTTTCGCACCACCCACGCCGGGGTACAAGTCCGCCCCGGCTTCAGCCCAAGCGAATACGCCACCGCGTGAGCGCAGTTGAATGAGAAGATATTGAACTTCGGAACATCATACTGATAACACAATTTCCCGCCGAGGTCGATCGTAACAGAAGGCCGCCACTGCTCATAAAGCATTGACGGCCTCCACGCGATGAAGGATTTTCCGGGTCTGCGGAAGTCATAAAAGACTCCGTCCGCCTCCACCCCGATATGAGCGTATTCGAGAAACGCCCACGCGAATATCCGGTCAACGATTCTGACATGCCTGCTCGGAGGAAAACAAATCACTCTCACTGAGCCAGCATACACCACCCGTTCTGGCCGTATTTCTTGCATCGTTGAATCATATCGTCAAGGGAATACGAAGTATCAAGAAACGCACACGAGGAGAGGAATCTATCCGCCTCGGTTGTTCCGTTCCCGAACACGCGAACCTTGCACGCATCACCCAAAGACGATAGAACAATCCCCGGAACCGGCCCGCTTGTTTCTCGGTTGGAAGTCCAGCACTGCACCACCATTCCGACAAGTGGTATCGGTATCGGAGTTTCGTTTGCTGCATGATCACACTGCGGTTCCGCCTGCTCCGGCTCCGGCCCTTGCTGTGTTTGTTCGTCCTCTACGGTTTCTGTTTGTGCCTCGTCTGTCATGGTGATTCTCCGTTGTTGTGTTGGTGTTGGACGGGGCAACGCACCCCGCCCTTCACCTCCGTATCGACTATGCCTTTCCCCTCGCCTGTTTAAGAATTGTGTTTATCCCCGCGTCCGCGTTATCTACTTTGAGTTTGTCCCAATTCACCGCACCATCCGCCTGCCTGTGCTTTTCGAGGTTGCTGATCCCTGTCGCGTATGCGTTCGCCAGTTTGGTTTTACGCAGAACCTGAACTCCAAGCCCCACGAACGGTATCCCGAACGCAGCAGCCAACGCGCCGACGCTGTTGAGAATAAGGTCTCCGTTCGTGGAGGATTGGTCGATGGTTTTCTGCGCGTCCGCGAGGAAGTCGTCCACCTTGCTTAATTGCTTCTCACCCTCTGCGATAACCGCCTTCATCTTCACCGCTTCATCGCGTTCTCGCTTCGTTAACTCGGCCTTTGCAAGCAAGTCATTCAGCGCCGCTTTGTTCTTCTCTATCGCGTTATCCAGTTTCTCTTTTGTCGCCTTTGTGGAATCGACCGCCTGAGTTACCGCCGGATCGACCGGCTTCTGGAGCCAACCGTTGCAGCCCGCAAGCATCAACACGACAAGCATAGCAAGTGATAATCGTTTCATCGTTAGCCCTTCTGTTTTATCGTGGTCTCCACGATCGTGATACGCCTACCCAAATCGCTGATCTTGTCAATGACTTCAGCGTGATTGTTCCGCATCGTTTTCTCTATCCCGTCGATCGAGTTTACCTTTGAGACGAGCATCCCGACCGCCAAACCTCCGCCTCCGACCGAACCAATCAGCGTTAACACCAACGCCAATGATACAGTGCTTGATCTTGTTATGTTTGACGCGACCTCTTTAGCGGATTGTAGTGGTGTCATATATCATCATAGCGTGATGATTCCCCGCTCGTCAACCTTTATGCCTGCATTTGATATCAACACGAAACGCATTCACCCCGACAGACTTGATCCCGTCGGCAATTTCATGCGCTTGTTTGCGGTGTTCGGAGTCAACCAACCGCGAAGCGAGTTCCCTGATCGAAGATTCCGCATCCCTGCACCCGTCGATGATTCCAGCGAGTTCCGCCCGCGTCTCATCGACCGCGATCTTCATCGCCACATCATCCAAATCTCCGAAGTTCTCCTCCTCAAGTTGTTTCATCACCTCGTCAGGGAATACTTGTTCGCCCGCATCACCTTCGTAGGTTACATTCGAGACCGTGGCCGTCAGAGTTACCATTGACGGCTCGCCCGAACCCTTCGCCGCATCACCGCGAGCATCGAGCAAAGTATTAATCAGTTCATCGCAGGATGGAATATCGAGGCCGACCCATTGAATATCCTGTCCATAATTCAGGACTACGATTGCATTCTGCGGATCGACCCCGACCGTATATTTCAGCGTTTTCATAAGCACTTCCTCAGTTGCACCTTCATCACGATATTGATCGTGCCGTCAATCTCGTCGATAACTGTTCTCGGCTCGTCGGTCATGCGCACAAAATATCCTTCCTCCGGTTCGGGCATGTCCGCGATATTGTTGATCGTGATTGATGCCTTGTAGAGTTCGGCATATTTCTCAAGCGCCGTCTTGCCCGGCGGTTCCGTCAACGATTCTATGGTCTTGTCAAGCATAAAACACCTCACTTTCTCCGTCGGACTGTACCGCATAAGTAGCCGGATAACCATGCCAGCGAAACGATGAAACATACATAAAACCACCCTGATGAGAAAATCATAACTCAACCACCTCAAACCGTGGCGCATCGTTGCGGATAATCCTCACGGGTTCTGTAGTGATTGCGACCACCCGGAACACGCCTTCCTCCGCGATTGCTTTAATCTCGTTCACCGCTTCCGAAGTCTTTGAGTATTCGCCGAGGTCTCGCCGATCCTTCCAATCGTTTTCCGTAGCGAGTTCCTCCTGAATAAGAAAAACACTCCTACGCGAATTGCGTTTCCGCTTCTGAGTCTCCGTCGTGCCACTCTCTACCGATTCGTTGCCGTCGTTCATACTGAGTCTCCAATCGTAAGTTGTTGCGGGGATATAAAACTTCACAAACATGCTCGCAGACTACGAATCCCGCATACAAGCCGTAGCCGCGAGCAACCAAAGCAGATTCAACACCACACGAATGATCCTTCACCGCTTTGTAGTCGGCTTCCGTCTTAGACTGACACGCCTCGCACACCATAAACCGGGTCTCGCTTGCGCAAACGCCGTCCTTGTTCATAGCGTCATCTATGTCATCCATAAGATTTAGCAATTCTTCCCGGCTTGGCATCATTTTAGCAACATCTTTCGGGCAGTTTGTTCATCTTGATTCGTTATATTATACCACCGCCGGTTATACAAGTTGGACGCGAACAGTTTAGCGGGGTTCTTTCCTACTCGTGTAGCGTGGGCCGCGAGCGCGAAGAATTGAAGCCGGTCGTGTTCTGATCGGCTGGTTATTTTGAGGAGTATTGCACTACGGAATAGGCAGTCGAGGCGTTCGGGGTCGGTGAGGTCGTGTTCTTTTATGTGGTAGAGGTCTGGTTTGTCGTCGGTGAAGAGTGGGCTGGTCATCGCGTGGTTCCTTTTTTTTCAATTTCTCGCGCCAAAAATACAAAAAACAACGGTTCCTTTTAATTCATAGACTTAACGGCCTTACGGCCTTGAAGAACTGACTCGGACTGGTGCGAGCAGATTGGTTTTTTAATCTTGTTTCTTTAAGAGGGTTTCATATTCATGCCTCTTGAAGGCCTGATGGTTTTTGCGAACCTGAGGAGGAACACCCCAAAAAAATTGGAGTGTTCATTCGATATGGCTTTCGCTTCGCCGTCGGCTCGAACTCGATCCCTACCGCACTACTGCGGAATCACCCGGATTTTCCCGCATGGTGAGGGACGGTAGGGAATCGGTTCTCCGTCGTGCTTGGGTCGATGTGTCGAATAGGCACGGCCCCGCGACGGGTCGCCGAGAGGACTTATAACCATGCTTTGATTGGTTTCGGCTCCATTTCTTGGGGGGGAGCGTCCCTTGCCCGTTGGGGTTATTCACCCCGTCAAGACGGCCACGGGTTGCCGTACTGGTTGAGTTGTAAAGCGTGTGCGCCGGAATCGAACCGGCGGATGATCCAAGACCTACTCCTTATTCCCGGCTTTCGGAATCTGGCTCACC
>Ga0114931_10009168_pt1 | contig 11892 bp, 9 predicted proteins | sample 2SBtaG_FD_89579 | JGI IMG/M metagenome (GOLD analysis project Ga0114931, IMG submission 89579) | Deep subsurface microbial communities from Kolumbo volcano to uncover new lineages of life (NeLLi) - 2SBTROV14_V59a metaG | ecosystem: Environmental > Aquatic > Marine > Volcanic | place: Kolumbo...
ACTTCGAGACCCGGTTCGACATGCGGGGTCCGACGTTCGCCAAGATCTTCAACACTCCCGGCAAAGGTTACGCCGCGAGGTACAAGCACATCATCGAGCCTCAAATCGTTTGGAGCTACCGCTCGCGTGTCGATACGTTCAATCAGATTCCGAAATTCGATGGCCAGGACTACGTACCCGGCACGAATCAGGTGGCCTTGTCCATTGTCAATCGCGTGCTCGCGAAGAGAATCGTCAACGGGAAGGAGCAGCAGAACGCGACCCAGATGCTCACCTGGACGCTCTCGCAGCGTTACTTCTTCAACATCAACGCTTCTCTTTTCGACCCGCAGTTCTCGACGCCGTTCTTTTCAGAAGACGGTACTCCCAGCAACCGCTCGCCGATCACGTCGAGATTGAACTTCCGGCCGTCGCGGAATCTGACCGCGAGCTGGAACTTCGACTACGACGTTAACTTCCACTCGATGCGTTCTTCGAGCACGGCGGCGACCTACGGAGGACGTTGGGGATCCGTGCGCGGACTCTGGACGCGGCGTAATATCCCCGATCGGAACGTGAAGCGGAGCAACTTCCGCTTCGGCACCCAGCTCAACGTGGCCCGAGGCCTTCAGACCAGCTTCGACACCAGCTACGACGCCACGCGGAAGGAGATCAACAACCTCCGGCTCGGCGTCGTCTACAACGTGCAATGCTGCGGTTTCATGGTCAATTTCAACCGCTTCAACTTTTCCGGTTTCCGCACCGAGAACACGTTTCGCTTCGGAATCACCCTGGCGAACATCGGAAGCTTCGGGACCTCACTCGGTGGCTCCGGTCGCCGAACCTACTAGACAGACTGATCCCGTGAGATTGCTAGTCACCGGAGCGTCCGGGTTCTTGGGTGCGGTGCTCGCACCGCTCGCGGGTGAACGACACGACGTGAACGGGTTGACGCGCGACGAGCTCGACGTGACGGACGAGCGGAGCGTGAGGCGGGTCGTCCGGGAGCTCTCACCGGACGCCGTGCTACACTGCGCGGCCTACACCGACGTGGACGGAGCGGAGCGGCATTCGGATCTCGCCATGAAGGTGAACGCGGAGGCGGTCCGGTTCGTGGCCGAAGCGGCCCGTGAGCAAAACGCAACGATGGTTTACGTGAGCACGGACTACGTTTTCGACGGAGAGACCTCGACACCCTACGATGAAGAGGCCGCGGTGCGGCCGTTGTCGATCTACGGCGCGTCCAAGCTCGAGGGCGAGCGTCGGGTGGCCGAGGCGTGCTCCCTGAACTGGTTGACGGTGCGAACCGGCTGGCTCTATGGCTCCCGCAAGGGCTTCGTCGACTGGGTCAGGAAGGGGCTCGCTCGTGGGGAAAAACTTCCCCTCATTGAAGATCAGAAAGGCTCGCCGACCTACGTGGTCGAGCTCGCAGAGGCGATCCTTCGGCTCGTCGAAGGCGGACACCGCGGGCTCTTCCACTTCGTGAACCGCGGTGGCACGAGCTGGGTCGAGCTGGGGCGGGCCGTTTCGGAAGAGCTCGGGATCGCGGCGCCTCGTTTCCGTCCGATTTGCGCGCGGGAGCTCGGTCGGCCGGCGCCGCGGCCCGCGTACTCCGTGCTGGCGGTCGACAAGTACGAAGAAGCGACGGACGAGAGGGTTCGTCCCTGGCGGGAAGCCTTGAAAAGGTATCTCGCGGATAACTGAAGAAGGAGGAGGCGCGCTTGCGTGTTCTGATCACTGGTATTACCGGTTTCGCGGGAAGTCATCTCGCGGAGTACGTTTTATCCGAACACCCCGAATCGGAAGTCTTCGGCACGATGAGGTGGCGGAGTCGCACCGAGAACATCCGGGACATCGAGTCCAAGGTCGAGCTCGTCGAGTGCGACTTGCGGGATTTGAGCTCGGTCAAGCAACTCGTCGAGCGCGTACGGCCGGAGCGGATTTTCCATCTCGCGGCGCAGAGCTTCGTGCCGTCGTCGTGGAACGCTCCGGCGGAATCGCTCACGACGAACATTCTCGGTCAGCTCAACATTTTCGAGTCGGTGCGCGCACTCGAGCTCGATCCCGGGATTCAAATTGCCTGCTCGAGCGAAGAGTACGGCATGGTCTTCGAGAACGAGCTTCCCATCAAGGAGACAAATCCCTTGCGTCCCCTCTCTCCTTACGCGGTGAGCAAAGTGGGTCAGGATTATCTCGGCTACCAGTACTGTCAGAGCTTCGGTATGAAGGTGGTTCGGACCCGGGCGTTCAACCACGACGGGCCACGTCGCGGCGACGTCTTCGTTTCGTCGAACTTTGCCAAACAACTCGTGATGATCGAGAAGGGGCAAAAAGAGCCCGTCATCTCCGTGGGGAATCTGGAGGCCCGGCGGGATTTCACCGACGTCCGTGACATCGTGCGCGCCTATTGGCTTTCGCTCGACGGCGGCTGCGAGCCCGGCGAGGCGTACAATATTTGCACCGGGAAGGACTACTGCATCCAGGACGTCCTCGATGAGCTCATCGAGATGTCGGGCCAGATGGTCGAAGTTCGCGAGGATCCGGCCAGGCTTCGTCCTTCCGACGTGCCCGTCTTGCTCGGCGATGCGTCCAAGTTTCATGCGGCAACGGGTTGGAAGCCCGAGATCCCGTACGAACAGACCCTTCAAGACATGCTCGACTACTGGAGAGCGGAGATCCGCTGAGTGCGCTCGCTGGTGACGGGAGCCGCCGGCTTCGTGGGGAGGCATTTGACGCGCCACCTTGCGGCATGTGGCCACGAAGTCTTCGGACTGGTGCATCCGAACGATCGCGTCGAGGATTTACGAAAAGCGCCCCTCGAGATGGTCACCGCCGATTTGTTGGACGACCGGGCACTCTCGAAGGCGTTGAACGCGATCGCGCCCGAGAGCATTTTTCACCTCGCCGCGTTCTCGAATCCGGAAAGCTCGCTCCGCTACGCGCGGCTGACGCTCGAAACGAATATTCTCGGCACGCAGAATCTCTTGGAGGCGGCCCGCGAGAAGGGCCGCTCCCCTCGGGTGCTCCTCGTGGGCTCGGCCCAGCAATACGGCGACGTGTCGGAGTCCGGCCAGCCGATCGGCGAGGGCCACCCGCAACGCCCCTTGACCCCGTATGCGGTCAGCAAAGCGTCTCAGGCGCTCCTCGGGCAGCGGTACTTCCTCTCCGAAGGCCTGCCCGTGCTCTGGACACGTTCGTTCAACCACACGGGTCCAGGTCAAGCCGACGCCTACGTGTGCTCGAGTTTCGCGCGCCAGGTCGCGGAGGTGGAGAAGGGGCGTCGAGAGGAGATCCATGTCGGCAACCTCGAAGCCAGGCGCGACTTCACCGACGTGCGCGACGTCGCTCGGGCCTATGCCGCGATCGTCGATCGAGGCGATGCGGGCAGGCCGTACAACGTGTGCCGCGGCGAGGCGGTGTCGATCCAGGAAATTTTGGACTCTCTGGTGTCCCTCGCCTCGACGCCGGTTCAGATCCACGTCGACCCGGCACGATATCATGCGCTCGACGTCCCGCTGTTCGTGGGCGACTCGTCCCGACTCCGGGGCGAGACGGGTTGGGAGCCACGATTCTCGCTGAACGAGACTCTCGAGGATCTCCTGAACGATTGGCGCACGAGATTCTGAGCACCTGAAAACATTCGATTTGAAAAATGTACCTGTCCCCTTTTTCCTCATCATAGGGACGAGGATATCGTGCGGACTCGGAACGTTCTTCTCATCGGTCTTGCTGCCGCCCTTCTCCTCTCCTTTCTCGCGGCACCCTTGGGTCCCGTGGGTTCGGTCGTCGCGCTTGCTATCTGGCTCGCCGGGCTCCTCTTCTTCCCGGGTGGGCGCTCTGTCCCGTCCCCGGCACCTGCCCACGCGGGTAGCTTCCGAGTCGCGGTTGTGGCCGGAGCCGTCGTCGTGGCGGCGCTCGGGCTTCGCTGGCCCATCGCGGCGCACGACGTCGAGCACTACATCGGACCCGATGAGGGGGAAGTCGTCGAGAACGTCCTCGAGATGATCAAGACGGGCGACTTCAACCCGCGTCACCCGGGCTATCCCGGTCTTCATTTTTATATCCAGATGATTCCCGCGAGAGCTCACCTCGCCGCGACGGGGCAAAGCGTCGCGAAGCTGCCTCGCTCCGATTTCTATCTGCTCGCGCGACGTCTCACCCTCGTCGCTGGGCTTCTCGCCGCCGCCCTCGTCTACGGGATGGGGCGAGTCTGGCTCACGTCTTGGGCGGCGTTGCTCGCGGCGAGTCTCGTGGCCTCGTCACCCCTCGCCTTTCGGGAGTCCGCGGTCGTGAATCCGGATCTCGTCCTCATGCTCTTCGTTGCGGCGTCCTTGTGGTTGTCTCTCCGACTGCTCGAAGACCGCTCGCTTACCGCGTTTGTGCTAGCCGGCGCGTCCGTCGGGCTCGCGAGCGCGATCAAATACACCGGGGCATTCACCTTGGCTCCCTTCCTCGTCGCGTGGGTTCTCGGATCGGAGGCGCGCCGCCACGTCGTGAAAGCGGCAGCCGGCGTTGCGGTGAGCGGTCTTTCGTTCTTGGTGGCGAGCCCCTACACGGTCTTGAACTTGCCCGCGTTCGTTCGCGGCCTCACGATGCACGTCGACTACTACCGGGCCGCGAGCATGAACGCGCCTCTCGCCCTCTCGCGACAGGTGGCGACCCGCGGTGTAGGGGCTCTCGGCGCGGCCACGGCGTTCGGCGCGACCGTCCGCGCCCTCGTCGTTGCGGACAGGCGGTTACTGGTGGTCGTCGCTTTTCCGCTGAGCTACTTGTTTGTCTTTTCTTTCTTCGATCGTGCCTTTGCTCGACACGCACTCGCACTGCTTCCGGCGGTGGCGCTGTTGGCGGCCGACGGAGTCGAGCGCGTCGAGAGCCGATGGAGGCTGTTGGGTCTCGCGCTCGGCGCCGGCGTTCTCGTCGCGCCGCTCGTCGGAAGCATCGACCTCTGGTCCCGGGCGCACCGTGCGAGCCCAGCGGACGAGGCCGCCGTCTGGGCCGAGTCGCGGTTTCCGCCGGGAAGCCGCGTGCTCGAGGATCAATTCACGCCGCGGCTCGATCCCGATCGCTTTCGCGTCCATCGTATGCGCGTCGAAGAAAGAATCTTCGTCGGGAACTATGACTGGGTGCTTCGTTCGGGCTATCCACCGGGCCTGAGAACGCGCGGGCTCCGTGAGGTCGCCCGGTTCGACAACGACGACGCCCTCGGCGATCGCATCGTCGTGTATCAGGTTCCGGAGCGAGCGAGCTTGATGCCGGTGAGCTTCGGCGAAGACGAGAGCCAAGTCTGGATCCGAGCCGGAGAGCTCCCTTTTTTTGGCGAAGGCTGGTACCCGCCGCGTGGGGGTGCCTTCGAGACCCATCGGCTATCGAAAGGAGTCGACTCCGAGCTCTTCTTCGTATTACGGGAAGATGTGGCCGCAGCCGGGCTCGACGCGGAGCTCGTGCTCGGCGCCGCGATCGGAGACGGCCCGAGTCTCGTGACGCCGGCGCTCAACGGGCGGGCTCTGAAACCTTTCGCATGCGCAGGCGAGCGCCGCGCCTACTCGGTGCGTCTTCCACGCGAAGCGCTTCGAGGCGGTCTCAATCGGCTCGTTCTCCGATACGATCACACCCGGAGGCTGGATCGCCGACACCCCGACACGGCCGTTCGTCTCTACCGGGTCCGACTGAGCCGGACGATCCCGGAAGACTGACTAGGCTGGCTAGTCCTCGGAAAAATCCAGGCCGTCTTCGCCGAACTCGAGATCGTGTCCGCTTTCGTCCGCCTCCCATTTCTCCGCGTCGTCGGTCTCGGCGGAAACGCTCGGCGTCTTCGTGGCCGTCGTCGCTTCGCTATCGGGCTCATCGCCGAAGCGCCCGACGACGACGCGCGCGGCCCTCAGGAGTGCGCCCTTCAGCATGTAGCCCGGCTGGAGCTCCTTGACGACGACGCCGTCTTGCTCTTCGTCTCTGACCGCCTCCAGCTCGGCCGCTTCGCTGTGCAACGGGTCGAAAGGCTGGCCGCGGACGAAGATCTTCTCGAGCCCCTCGGTCTTGAGAAGCTGGACGAGACGTGAGCGCACGAGCATGATGCCCTGAAGGACGGAGTCCTGGTCAAAGCTGTTCTCGATGGAGTCGATGGCGCGGTCGAGGTTGTCGAGAACCTCGACGAAGCGAGCGATAAAGTCGCCTTTGGATTGCTCGAATCGCCGCCGCTCGGTTTTTTCGATGCGTTCGCGGAGTTTCTCCGTTTCCGCCTTCTTGGAGCGGTACGCTTCCATGACCTGCTCGATTTGGCCGTCCTTTCGTTCGAGCTGGGCCTTCAGCGTCCGGATCTGCTGGAGCGCCTCCTCGGGGAACGAGGGCAGAACCGGTGGTGGTGGACCGTCTTGAGCGGTGGCCGGGGATACCGCCCCCGGGTCGTCATCGACGATCTCGATGATCTCGTCGGCTTCTTCTGGAATCGCCATCGTAGGTCGTACGGGTCCGTCCCCCGACTCGGGGGGCTCCACCTTCGGAGTCGAGTCTGGGGCGTGGACCTTATCCTTTTGTTCGTCCAAGCTCAGTGGCCCCCAAGTTCAGGGTACAGACGAAATGATCCTCTATCTGAGGGAACCTTCATAGTTTACACAAAAAGTGAAAGATGCGGTAGCGGGTCGCGGTACCCCCAGGATACGCTGAAAACGGCTAAGATAGGGGCCCATGAGCAGGTATGAGGGGCGCTCGCTTGCTGCGGTCGACCCCGAGATTGCGGAGGCGATTGCGGCGGAGTCACGCCGGCAGGCGGAGGGACTCGAGCTCATCGCGTCGGAGAACTTCACGAGCGAAGCCGTACTCGAGGCGACCGGCTCCGTGTTCACGAACAAGTATGCGGAAGGCTATCCCGGGCGGCGCTACTACGGTGGCTGCGAATTCGTCGACGTCGTGGAATCTCTTGCGATCGAGCGGGTCAAGAAACTGTTCGATGCCGAGCACGCGAACGTCCAGCCTCATAGCGGCACCCAGGCCAACATGGCTGTTTATATGGCGCTCCTCGAGCCCGGCGACACGTTCATGGGGATGGACCTGGCCCACGGCGGCCACCTGACCCACGGTCACCCGCTGAATTTCTCGGGGCGTTTCTACCACGTCGTCCCTTACGGTGTGAGGGAGTCGGATGAGCGGATCGACTACGACCGCATGGCCGAGCTCGCTCATGAGAAGCGGCCCAAGATGATCATGGTGGGCGCGAGCGCCTACCCGCGGTTCATCGACTTCGAACGGGTGCGGGAGATCGGAAACGACGTCGGAGCCAAAGTCGTGACCGATATGGCGCACATCGCCGGGCTCGTCGCGGGCGGTGTCCACCCGAGCCCGGTGCCCCACTCTGACTTCGTGACTTCGACGACCCACAAGACCCTCAGGGGTCCGCGTGGGGGTCTCATTCTCTCCAAGGAAGAGTACAAGAAGGATATCAATCGAATGGTGTTTCCCGGCATTCAAGGGGGACCTCTCGTCCACGTCATCAGCGCCAAAGCTGTGTGTTTCGCTCAAGCGCTCGAGAGCTCTTTCAAGGACTACGCCCGGCGGGTCGTCGACAATGCCAAGACCCTCGGGGAGGTTTTGAGCGAAGAGGGATTTCGGCTCGTGTCGGGGGGAACGGATAACCATTTGCTGCTCGTCGACGTCGGGGCGGGTGGCATCACCGGAAAAGAGGCGGAACGAGCGCTCGAAAGGGCGGGTATCACCGTCAACAAGAACGTCATCCCTTTCGATACGCGGCCGCCCCTCGTGGCGAGCGGCATCCGGCTCGGGACGCCGGCCCTGACGACGCGCGGAATGGTGCAGAGTGAGATGAAGGAGATCGGTCGGCTGATCGCGCGCGCGCTGAGGGCCCCGGAAGAGGAAGAAGCACTCGACGCGATCGCCGGAGAGGTCCGGGAGCTCACGTCCCACTTTCCTCTCTTCCAGGAAATCAGCGCGTCCGGCTCCGAGGGCGCCGTCTCCTCTTGACGGGGCGTATGAACGAGCCACCAAGCGTTGCCGCTCTCGAGCGCGGCCTGGAGGAGCTCGACGGGGCCGTCGTTCGGGATCTCCTTGACGAGAGCGGACCTCTCGCGGCCACACTCCCCAGCTTCGAGTATCGCGAATCGCAACAGCGGATGTCGGGCGCCGTGGCGGAGGTCTTTCGAGAGGGCGGCACGCTTCTCGTGGAGGCGGGGACGGGAACGGGAAAAACGCTCGCTTACCTCATACCGGCGGTTCTCTCTGGCCAAAGGGTCGTGATCTCGACGGGCACGAAGAACCTTCAAGAACAGCTCTACTACAAGGACATCCCGCTGCTCCGTAAAGCGATGAAGGTTCCTTTCACCGCGTGCCTCATGAAAGGCCGGGGCAACTACCTCTGTCTCACGCACTACGCCCAGTTCGCGATGCAGCCGAGCTTCCGAGTTTTCCAGGAGGCGAGTCACTTCGACGCCGTCGCGCGTTGGGCGGGAGCGACAAAAACGGGCGACCGTGCCGAGATTCCGGGCGCGCCCGAGAGGCTCGACTTCTGGAAAGGTATCTCGGCCCGTAGTGAGAACTGCACCGGACGGGACTGCGCCGAGTACGAGCGCTGTTTCGTGACGAGGCTCCGGCAGCGTGCGGCCGAGAGCGACATCATCGTCGTCAACCACCACCTGCTGTTCGCCGACCTGATGGTCCGGGAAGGCTCCTACGGCGAAGTCATTCCTGAGTACGACCACCTCATTCTCGACGAGGCGCACCAGCTCGAAGACGTCGCGACGCAATATTTCGGCCTCCTGGTGAGTAACGTCCGCGTCGACGACCTCGCGCGGGACGCGGAATCGGTCTGGGATGCACGCGCGAAGGGCCGCTCGCTCTCGCAAGCCAAAGCCGGCCTCGGGCGCTTGAAAAATGCGGGCCACGCGCTATTCGAATCCTACCGATCCAAGGAAGAGCGTTACCGTCTCGAGGCGAGCGCAACGCCGCCGCTCCAGCAGCGTCTCCGGCAGAGCTTTCTGAAAGAACTGGCCGCCGTGAGAGCCCAGCTCGGCGGCATCCCCGATCCCGATGAGAGCACCGTAGCGCTCGTGCGCCGGGCGAGTGAGATCGAGCACGACCTCACGTCCGTCCTGACGTCGAACGATCCCGAGGTCGTATCCTGGTGCGAGCAACGGGAGCGCTCCGTAGCCCTCCGGTCGTCGCCCATCAACGTGGCGCCTCTGATGCAGTCGCTCGTGTTCGACAAGAAGCGCACGGTCGTGATGACGTCGGCCACGCTCGCGGTGGAGGATTCGTTCGACTACATGAGCACGCGTCTCGGGGTCGAGACCGAACGGTGCCAGACGCTCGCATCTCCGTTCGATTTTCGCGAGCAGGCTCTGCTCTACGTCCCGCGACACCTTCCGTCTCCGCGCGAACGGGGCTTCGTCGTCGAGGCGACTCAGGAGATCCGTGCGCTCCTCATGGCGAGCCGTGGACGCGCGTTCGTCCTGTTCACGAGCTTCGCCAACCTTCACGCGGTGCGGCGCGGCCTCGAGGGGGACCTTCCTTTTCCAGTACTCGTCCACGGGGACGTGCCGCGGGCCGAGCTGCTCGAGCGTTTCCGGGAGACTCCGGGCGCCGTCCTCTTGGGAACGTCCAGCTTCTGGGAAGGCGTCGATGTGATGGGTGACCAGCTTTCGCTCGTCATCGTCGACAAGCTTCCCTTTGCGGTACCGGGAGACCCACTGATTTCGGCGCGGATCGATCTCGTGACGAGCTCCGGTGGGAACGCGTTTGCGGACTACCAGGTCCCGATGGCGATCCTCTCCCTGAAGCAGGGACTCGGCCGGCTCATTCGCTCGAAGAGCGACCGCGGCGTCGTGGCCATCCTGGACAGCCGTGTCGCGAACAAACGCTACGGCGCCCGCTTCCTGGCGATCCTGCCGGCCTATCCCGTGACCCACGAGCGGGCCGATGTTGAGAAGTTCTTCGCGGTCTCGGGAGCCGAGCCGTGAGCGAGCCGAGCTTCGAGATATCGGCGTAGGTGACCTTCGCCGCCTCGCATCAGCTTCGCGGCTACAAAGCCGACCTCGAGCCCTTGCACGGCCACAATTTCCGGGTCCAGGCCTTCGTCGCGAGAGCGGAGCTGCCTCAAACCGGCTACGTGATGGACTTCGTCGAGCTCGAGGAAAAGCTCGGGGAAGTCGTCGCTCCCTACGACCACCGGCACGTCAATGACATCCCGCCGTTCGACACGTTGAACCCGACGACCGAGAACATGGCGCGGTTTTTCTTCGAGGAGCTTCGAGAAAAACTGCCGGAAGGCGTCACCGTCCGCCGGGTCCGAGTCTGGGAGGCGCCCACCTACAATGCTACGTACGGTGTATCGTAATTCCGCCGTCGAGCGCGACGACATCTCTGCTCATATAGCTCGGCGTTTCGTTTTTTTTACGTCCTGGACGCGTTGCCGCAATTTTTTATCAGGTCCTGTGCGACCACGGAGGTAAGGATATGAGCACGATTGAAGACTTGAAAACGAACGTGACGGGCGAGGTCATCTTGCCCGAGGACTCGGCCTACGAGGAAGCGCGGCACGTCTGGAACGCCATGATCGATCGGCGTCCCCGCGCCATCGTGCGCTCGGCCGGGGTTGATGACGTCGTCGCTTCCGTGAACTTCGCGCGAAACAACGACTGGCTCGTCGCCGTCCGCGGCGGGGGCCACAACGCCGCCGGGCTCGCCGTTTGCGACGATGGTCTCGTGATCGACCTCTCGAAGATGCGGAGCGTCGAAGTCGATCCCGAAAAGAAGACGGCCCGGGCGCAAGGTGGTGCGACGTGGAGCGATTTCGACGGGGAGACGGCGCGTCACGGGCTCGCCTCGACCGGCGGCGCGATCTCCACGACGGGCATTGGCGGCCTGACGCTCGGCGGAGGCATCGGCTATCTCATGCGACGCTACGGGCTTGCGTGCGACAACCTCACGTCGGTCGAGATGGTCACCGCATCCGGCGACGTCATCGAAGCGAGCGCGGAGAAAAACACCGACTTGTTCTGGGGAGTGCGTGGTGGCGGCGGCAACTTCGGGATCGTGACGAGCTTCGAGTACCGGTTGCACCCGGTCGCAACCGTTCTCGGCGGAATGCTTCTCTACCCGATCGAAAAGGCCCGCGACACTCTCGCCTTCTACCGCGAGGTCATGGCGACCGCCCCCGACGAGCTCACCGTGTTCGGAGCGATGATGACCAGTCCGGACGGCGCCCCGGTCGTCGCATTCTTGGTCGGCTACGGCGGCCCGCCGGAAGAGGGAGAAAAGGTCGTTCGCCCGCTGCGTGAGTTTGGACCGCCTCTTGCCGACCAGGTCGGCCCAATGCCGTACCCGAAGCTCCAATCCATGCTCGATGACGGCTTTGCCGCCGGGCTCCAGGTGTACTGGCGCTCCAACTTTCTCACGGGAATCCCCGACGACGCTCTCGACGAGCTCGTGCAACAGTTTTCGAAAGTCACCTCGCCCCTGTCTGCTTTGATGCTGGAGCCCATGGGTGGCGCCGTTGCCCGCGTCGGCTCCGACGAGACGGCGTTCAATCACCGCGACGCCGCGTACAACCTCGCCATCATTGCCCGGTGGCAGGATCCGCAAGACGTGGAGGCTCACGTCGGATGGGTCCGCGCCGTGCACGAAGCCACGGACCGGTTCACCACGGGCGGCGTCTACGTCAACTATCTCGGCGACGAAGGCCAGGATCGCGTGCGCGCCGCTTATGGCGATGCTAAATACGCTCGTCTCGTCGCGTTGAAGGACCGTTACGATGCCGATAACCTCTTCCGCCGGAACCAGAACATCCAACCGTCGAGACCTCGATGAACATGAACCGACACGATCGTGACCCTGCCGATCCGACAACGGACCTCCTGGACGAGATCCAGGCCATCGAGAACCGTGCCGATGCGCTGACGTCGGATTTGG
>Ga0114931_10009169_pt1 | contig 11892 bp, 15 predicted proteins | sample 2SBtaG_FD_89579 | JGI IMG/M metagenome (GOLD analysis project Ga0114931, IMG submission 89579) | Deep subsurface microbial communities from Kolumbo volcano to uncover new lineages of life (NeLLi) - 2SBTROV14_V59a metaG | ecosystem: Environmental > Aquatic > Marine > Volcanic | place: Kolumbo...
ACCCTTGGAGTGAAAGTTAAGGATTCCCTTTACGATTTTTGTGATACTGACAAAGGTCTAAGCTGTGAGGCAGTGATCACTGAGATTGTTGATGTTGGTGGTCAAGATCCTCACGGTCGAGGAATAATCACTTTGTAATCATCCGTGAAACGGTCGCTTCGCATTGATCGCTTCGAGATTACTTTTCTTTGTGAAAAGTAATGGACCTTCGAAAGGCAACTCTCGAAAATCAAGCCTATCGACATGTGGTGTATACCGACTCCAATTCTCAAACAGTACTCATGTCCCTCTTACCCAAGGAGGATATTGGAATGGAGGTGCACCATGGGACTACCCAGTATATTTACATTGTAAAGGGAGTGGGTGAGGCTATAATAGGGAAGAAACACTATGCTCTGGGTCCTGGAGTTATGGCTCCCATCCCTCCGAATACTCGTCATAACATCATTAACGCCTCAAGCACCCAAAGATTGCAGTTGTTCACTATTTATACACCACAAGAACATCCACCCTCAACCTTCCAAAAGACCAAGCCCCTAAACGGCTAGTTTTACTATGGGAAATCTCTTATCCAAAAAGGATAAGAGATCGGTAATGCATTAATTTACATAGACTGTGGGGCGGGTGTCGAAAAGGTGACCAGTTTCACAAGGCCGAGAGAATTTTAGAACCTTGTCAACACTCAAGTCAGCACGATTCAAACGTCCTTGGAATAGATTGTTGTATTCATTAGGGCTTCGAGTACATTCAATGTGTACAAAGAATTCATTGATGCGCTCTTCGAGTTTGAGGGGAACCTTGCTGAGCTCCGTCTCCGCGTTCAAGAGATCGCAATCCACCACATAAACATACTTTTTGATACGACCACACACAAGAACGTTTAAGATTTTGGATTCATGGGTGAATCCAAATCCTTGCAAAGGATTCCCGACAAACCATTCGACGCAAGCCATTCTCAAAAGCTTGAGCTTATTTTCCCACTCCTGACAATTTTCAGAGTAAGAATGAGGCTCCCCACACTTTTCGCAATACACAAACCTGAACTTTTTGCCTTGGACCGCTTTAGCAGCTTCAAGAGCCAACCGTTTGTGAGGCACAAAGTTTTTGATATGTGAGCAAAGCTCCAAAGGGAGTAGAGAAAAATAAGTAGTATTTTTGAACATGGTATGTGAACAAGTCAACCCTTTATTTTCATCTTCTGATTTTTTCATTTTTCTTGTCCTTTGGACAAGAAACCGTGTAAGTGATTACTATATAAGGATGAGATACCCACTACTGGTATCGAACATGCGCTTTATCCTTGCATTCATACGACAATCTCCACGACAGTCGTCCAAGTTAATATAAGACCACCACGGGCTCCCTAAAGTATCCTCCATAACGAGATCAAAATACACCTTTGTCAAGGGTTCAGAAAGATAAATTTCGGCCGCTGTGACAGCTTCCTTCTCAGTTACCGGTTTTTTGAAATGAATAGTGTGAATGCGAAAATTTCTACAACTGATCGAAAATTTGACACTCGTGACCTTGGGAGTATCATCACACCCGTCAGGGGTACAATCTAGGAATTTATATCTTAGGTCTGATTCTGAAGGTATTTCAGAGGTCATGGTATGTTCAGTGTGAACCCGAGTGGGACGATGCATTTTTGATTCAACCAAAAATTGATTAGTTGATTTTTTTTCATTTTTCACTTGAACACCTTTCTTCTTTCAAGAGCCAGTCTTCGAGGTGTGCGTCTTCTGGGACGTGGCGTGCCCCGTGGTCCGCGTTTTTCAGGACCACCCTTGAGACACTTACCACATGACGCCTTCAAAAGGAGGTATCTCTTCTCCAGACTTCCCAACTTCCCAGCAGTGGACCTTAATCTGGACATGCCAGCTCCCAACCTTAACTTTAGTTCCTCAACCTCTTCTTTGAGCTCAAAATTGATTTGAACGAGGTCTTGGTAATCTCCTTCCAACCTCGAGTATTTAATGTCACCACCTTTGAGGTACTTGTCACGAGCGTCCCAATGAGCTTTGAGTTCTCGGTACTGTCTGTGGAGCTTATCAGCCTCTCTAACTCGGTCTTGACACTTAACAAGGCGATTCTTGATCTCCTCGAGCTCATCAATTTTTCTCGCAGTTTAAAGATGTTGAATTCTGGTGTTCATTTGAAATATCAAACTAAAATTGCTGAGATGAAAAGTAATATGGAGGCTCTCAAGTTGTTTTACCCCAGTGATTTCTTTCTGCACGCACATCGTCTTGGGGTAAAGGAAGAATTTCACTGGAGTATGTGTGGAAAAAAGATCTGGTCGGAGCCCATGGGGGGCTATATTCTCGAAATTACTCCCCGAGCTCGATTTTATGGACTTAAATCCGGCAAGAGCTTCATCCCAAAGGAGGCCCTTCGAGTTCTTCTTTTGAAGGGTCTCCCAAAAAGTCAACTAAAAGGAACCGTTCAAAAGGTGAGAAATTTTAAATTAGATGGAGTAGCACTTGAACACTCTAGAGAGAAATGTTCTCTTCCCCTATGTTCTGCTGTTGATTTTATCTTTCTCCCTGGGTCCCTAAAAGAAGTAGATTCCTCTGAGAAGTGCCCATTAGTCCGTTTTGTGAAGAGAAATAACACCTTTTTGAGGTCCCAAAATCCTGAGATACCCACATGTGAACAGTTAGATCGTCTCCTCAAAAAGAATTCGAGTCGAGTCTGTCACGATCTCAATCGGTTACTGTGTGGGGGTCGCATATGATTGCCAGAGGATACTCTCCATTTTTGTTTATGGAATCTTCGATTTGCCTTGCCCAAACTCGATTAAAAGTATCTTCATCTGGAAATTCAACCCACCCAAACTCCAAAGAGCCCCGAAGATCTCCTTGCTGGAGTTTGAGGTCTAATATAAGGATGTCTCCGACACGGTTAAATGTGTACGTCTTCTTTTGATAATCAACAAACAACAGGTTGCACATCTCTTGGACTTCCCCAAGAGTATTGATAATATAGACTAACCCATATCTCTCGTCATGAGAAAGTTTAAATTCCCTCTCTCGCGAAGGCGGGAGATCTCCAAATAAAAGATATTCCAGTGTATTATGAGATGTTTGGCGATGAACCATCATCATGACATATTCTGGAGCATTTTTAGTGACGAGAAAACGACCTTGCTTGATATCCTCCATGGTAATCACATTGACGCTCTGTAGTTTTTAAGTAAAAATTCACTCACGAAATTCATCTTGACCTGTACCAATATGTCTCACTATCGAGAAAATCCCATGAGGAAACTCCCGCCCGTTTATGGAGTTTCGTGGCCCAACCCAGCATTTGGTCCAGCTCATCCTTCTTTTTGGGCCGGACAATGGAGAAAACAACCTTATTACCCAACTTTTGAGAATTACAATCCTCTGACGGCCGAGGTTGAGGAATCCGAGTTTGAAGAGGTTCCTGATCTAGATTTTCAAGAAGCCCCCATTGAAGGTTATTCTTACCAACATCCTTATTGGGGCACCAATTACTTTTACACTCCAAAAAGATGGAATAGATGGTCTGGAGGAAACTACCGAAGTCCCTTCATGTGGAGTTCTTACTATCGTCCCTGGAACTACCCAGCCTAAAGTCAAAAAGTAATCTTGTAACCGTTGAGGTTACAAGACGATTTATCTACATGTGCATATAGCCTATTATTTCCTGGAGGGGAAGAGTGAGTTTTTCGAATTTAATCCCTGGCCTTTTCTCATGTTCATAGCTAAACATTTGGAAAATGTCCTCGTCAGAGAGGTCCCGGAGACGTTTCTTGTCTAATTTCATCTCATGGACAATACTCAAAATTCGATTTTGGCTCTTGATCTTAAAATACGCTAATTTCAGGTAAATAGCGTATTTTTGATTGAGACGCCCTCGAACCCACCGAACATCGTCAACATGGTCCTCAAAAAAGTAAACCTTGACCTTCTCATATGTGTTGTTTTTGCGGCGAACTCTCCCCAATGTTTGCCTGGCTTTTTCCAGAGACACAGCCCCCAACTGAAAGAAAATTGCACAATCAGCTTCAGAGAAATTAGTCCCTTCGGACGAGGTTTGGTAATTACACAAAAGAATGCCTTTTTTAGCCTTTCTCCATCTCTCGAGAATTGTTGGAGCTGTGTTGCTAAAAGTGAGAATCTTGTGAGAACCTATTGGCGGGGGTTTGTCCGGGAGGTCCTTTTTCTTGGTACCCTTTTTCTTGGGACCACCGCCAAGAGCCAATCCAATTTGACGCAAGGTTTTGGCTGCAAAGTTGGAAAAGACCACCACATGAGTATAGTTGAATTTCTTCCGATTCACCATTTCACTTAGTGAGTCTTTGAGGGACTTTCTTTCTTGGATCCTCGTGAATCCAAGTTTTGGATATCCTTTGGTAGAGCGGCTGAAGATAGTGTACTTAAACAAGTCGGCAGGTGGTATTCCAGTAATATTAATAGGAGAGGCAGAGAACAAAAAGGAGCGAGCGGTGGGAACTTTGTTCATAAAGGACATTTGTGGCTGTTTGATTAGATGAGCTTCATCCATAATTATGGCTCCCTGGGGAGCGGTTGGGTCCGCTATTTCCAAATGACCGTAGTTCATCCAATGTGGATGATTTTTCTGGAAGGTTGACCCTGCAACCCAACCTCGCAATCGATTGTAATGTGGATACCTAGAGAGAAAATGGGTGGTGGTAACCACTATTTTCTTGTCAATTGGGTCAGACTCCCAGTTTTTGAGGAGACTGTCTCTATGTTTTGGATATTTAGTGTGAATCATCAAGAGATCGCTCATCATTGGGTCTTGCTCGAGTCTCAGTCCAAAGTTTTTAATTTCTTGAATCCACGAGGTATAGATTCGAGTATTAATGACTAAAATGGTCCTTCCAGGACGCTCAAGAGCCAACATGAGCATAATGGCAGTTTTACCACAGCCCATTGGTGCTCGAACCAAATTCCAGCGCTGATGAGCCTTTTTAAGAGCGTGGAGCATCAATACCTGCTCCATATGAGCCTTAAACCCAGATTTTTTCTCAAAAGCTCGAACTTCAGGTCCCATGCCAAACAAGTACAAGAGATTGCCCCGAATAACCTCATTAAACTGCGGATGTGTCAGCATTAAGGGGAGGAATGCTCCTAATCCAGCATGCCTGGTGATTTCACATAGAATTTCGACTGGGAAATCCAAAAGCGAATAAGTGAAATTGTCCATGTTTTGGCACACTCTTTGGGAACTACTCATATTTTTCAATTTTTATTCGTCTTTCCAATACCCACACTCATCATCATGACACATCGTGCATACCCCGCTTCCACACTCAGGACAGAACCTTGTACAGTCTTCACAGATGAACTTTTCGCAAAGTTCGCACTCGTCCATCTCACCTCCCTCACAAATATAGCACATGTACTTCTCAAGCAATCTTGTTCTCTCCTCGAGGAAGGCTATTCTCTCGAGGAGAACCTTAACTTTTTCCTGGTCCATTTGATTTCAAGGTGAGTCACCTTGAAATGATTTCAATTTTTCTATTTAAGGAAACAACATCCACAAATCATATCATCTTTGGCCTCATTGGCATTGCAACAAGAACACATTTCTTCCTGGCACTTTGTACACTTTCCAAAACAAGAAGGACAGCACTGGGACAAACATCCGTGGCAAAAACACATGCAACCCAAACAACACAAGTTTTCGCAACCTTCACACTCCTCGAGGTCCTTTAGGCAAAAACGACACCCACTTTTGGCCAGTTCTTTTTCAAGGGTGACTATCCTCTCTTTGAGTTTTTGAATTTCAGTTTGCATTTGATTTCAAGGTGATTTCACCTTGAAATTTTTCAATTTTTAGTTCCTACATTTTTTTGTGACTAAAGGTCCTTGGACCCTGCTTTGAAGGCTTGGTCAAAAGTTTTCTTGTCAATATATCCCTCTCCGACAAACTCGGAGTGGAGTTCCTTCCGAAGGACAACTAAAGTTTCCTCAATAAACTTCTTGTACACTTTGCGGTCCTCTTCATCGGCACCCTCCATCATACCCATTGATACCTTGGCTTGAATGTCCTCGTCTTTGATGTTTCGAACTCTGGCCATTAGACGTCCAACAATATTGCTCTTGATTTGATCTTCCCAGCTAATTTTGATAGTATCATCATACACACTGAGGACATTGATAAACCTACCCGAGTGACCTGAACTGCAGGTATCAGCCATGTCAACCAATTCTTCCACCATTCTTTGCTCTAGGTTGACCTTTTCTTCATCAGCATAAGATTGAATGCGAATCCATACATGAATAAAGATTTCCGCAATAGTAACCTTGTATTTGGTAAAGGTTGCTGTGTCGATGCTGACTCGATTGAGGGCTTTGTAAGCCGAGTGTCTCTTTTTGGGAGGGAGTTTAGCTCTTCGGACCAATTCACAAACCTCACTATGGACCTCGTGAAAGGGTCGAATTTTGACATCAGTCTCATTAATGATTTTCTCGATGAACCGTTCGACACACTGACTAATACTCTCATTGTGTACATTTTGGGAGTCACTGTAAATGGTCCTTGCCTTGTCAGCCAAAGAAGTTTGCCCTGTGGGTGAAAATCCAAGATCGATGACGATTTCCCGAGCTCCTTTCTTTTGTTCACTGCTACCTTCTCGCAGGAGAACATCGGCGGCATCGCCACGAATGTTTTCTTCGAGCGAATCATCACCAGCAATTTTCATGAGGTATTCACCAACCTCTGCTTTCTCTTTTTCGTTAGAGCAGGCCATCTGGAGAATATGTTGCCCCGAAAGAATCCTTTCTCGGACTCCATTAGCTTCGTTAAAGAAGAAATTGGTTTGAAGTCCGTAGACAAATTCCTCGTCATACGGGACCTTGATCTTGTTGAAGTTAAGCTTGGTGGCAATTCCAGTTCGAGAAATAAAACCAGCAATTACCTTGTATCGATACTCTGAAGGATAGATGTCAGTGTCAACAATTTCTAACAAGCTCTCTTGGGCTAGCTGGACGTTATCCTCATCTTGACTTCCAAAAAGGTAACGTGAGGCCTCAACACGATAATCTACCAATATTTCCCTATCTGCTGCCAAATCAGAGAAACATGAGTAACAGACATTAAAAAAGAAATTGTTGTACAGAGTAACAGCGGCTACCACTCTCTGATGAGAGTTGAACTCGGACTTTCGAGTAACACCCACCAAAATTCGGATCGTGTCTTCGAGAGATTTTCCCTTTAAGAATTTCAAAGAGTCCTGAAGCCTGGTTAGCATGTCTTGAGCTTCATCGGGGACTGTCTTGGCGTAAGACTGTAGTGCTTTCAGCCTTGATTCAGGGGCAAGTGTTTCGCTCAAGCACATTTTGTTATAGCTTTGAATCCCCTTTTTGAGATTTTCATAATAGGTCTACAACTAACCTTGTTTGTAGGTTTATTACCGGGCTTGACCAGCCTAGCAGCTCCTCGGATTTTGTCGTCCATTGTTTTTTGCCACCGAGTTTTTAAACCGCCGTAGTTTTTTGGCCGGCCGATCAATGGTGTCCTGAAGTTTTTGGTGATATTTCATGAGTTTTGGTGCCAGCTCCCTGACTGGCACCTTGGAGAATTTCTTAATTTCTGGGTAGTCATCCCACAGCGCACAATTAATAACCCCCTTTAATTGGCGAAAGAAATTCCACCTCTCACGTAGAATGTGATTGAATTCTGGGATATCTCGTCGTATCCATTTCATCTTTAGATAGCGGATGACATCTCCAAGTTTGCTGTTGTCTTTGGCCCCAAATACCATTTGAAAGAGAGTTTCAAATAGGGACCCTGGAAAATGATAACTGACAAAGTTAACCAAATTATCTACAAGGTCTTGCTTCCAAGGTTGTCTTTGATAGGAAACCACAATTTTGTCATAGGTAACCGCTTCGGCCAAGCTTTGATCTCCAGAAACCAATACCAGGGGCTCACTTTTCTTCATCATCCACAACATATCTGAGTGGCAGAGGCTATCCAAAAAGAGGACTCGAACTCTTCGAGATGTTGAACGCGTTAGAATTCCTTTAGGAGGACGTGAATCCTGAATGGAGCCTCCACAATGAACTTCAATGTGACAATTCCATTTCTCCAAGGTTTGACAGTTTCTCTCCAAGAAGCATTTACGCGTAGACCACCGATCTCTATTTCTTTCCACCACCACAATGTTGTAGTCGTCCGTGTTCTCCTTCTCGTACCCAACTATTATTTGGAAGAAATTGTCAAGGTAAACATTAGCAAGGTCTGAGGTGTCTCCCTTGGAGTTGTACCCAATATAGAACCTTCCAGGCAACTTATTAAGGAGCACTCGTGCGCCTAGGTCCAAAAGATGGAAGATAGGAAGTTTTTCGGTGTGTATACCTCCGCAGAGTCTCCCAGAATTATCAAATCCGACGCCTGCGGCCATCCATGCATGACATCCGGTAGAATGAGAGATTCTCCATCCATTGTACTCATCAATATGAATATATTTGGGAACTATAGTACGGCCATATCGATCACGAATATCTAGGTGATTACCAGAAGGAGTGGCAACATCTAGAATTACTAGATCTCTCTGCGAGTTCCATCCCCAAGGAAAAATCCCATCTAAGGAATCGGTGACTGACCCGATTTGATTGATTTCGGTGTGAGAGATGAGCCACCTTTTCATAGTTGGATTGGTTAAGATGTAAACCTGGGATCTAGGGAAAGCGTGTCGAATATAAAGAGCTGTTTTGTAGGCAAATATAGCATCCCCAGACACCGAGTCATCATTCCAGGAAAGATTAATAATCACTACAAATGGGTGCGGAAACGTGACCCCCGCGTACAAGGTTCCGAAAAACCCGTCTACCATCACATCCCATGGTTTAATTTGTATCCATTGGTCATCCTCAAACTCGACTTTGTTGTTCAGACTGCTCGCCGCGTTTATGAGGTACCCCCATTGATTAGTCGAATCACCAAAAACGCCCGGTTCGTCCCAATACTTTGAGAAAGTGTCAATCACTACATTCATTTTCCTCTCAAGGTCAGCTTCAAGCATGGCTCGCTTCCTTTTGGTTAGTCTTGAACGATTGGACATACCCAACTGCTTCGAGATTTTTTTGGTATCCTTAAAAGTGAACATGGTTTTTAAGGATCAAATCCATTCTCAAAGAAGTTTTTCGCGTTTTTTACCTGATAGATATGACTAATAGAAATGGAGGTGTCCCCTTTCAACCCAGCAGAAAGGTATAAATTTGAAGACTACATTTACAGTCACAAGAAAAATGTTCTTGGAGCTTTAGTTTTTGTTGTTATTCTTTTACTTGGACTTATGTTCTTTGTATGGTGGAGTGGTCATAATGTAGCAAGTGTTCCTCCTGTTCCGTGGTGGGAAGGTCCTCTTCCTGCTATTAGACAATCATAATTCGCGAAAAAATCAAAGGGTGTTTGAGATTTCGAGAACTCTAAACAGTGAAGATGTCTCAGAGAAGCCTCTTGGTTTTGAAAAATGTCAATGCTGCGCAAATTTTGGCTGTTCATCACTCCTCAAATATTGAAACCGAGGAGATACCCGAAACAACGTTGAAAGTAGAAAAGGAGATCGAAATTGGAGACCTCCTCAAAGAAAAGTCCTCCAAATTCATTCATTTCTTGGATACTCACAAAGATCACATCAAATATTGGATAATCATGGCAGATGCACAAGGGGTTCTCCCATTGCACACCACCAAACCTTGCTGGTGGTGTAGACACTCTTTTGATACTCACCCTTTGGGATGTCCATTAAGGTACTTTCCCCACAAGAAAGAAGGTCAGGAACAGGAACTCTTGGATGCTAAATTCAAGGAGCTCAATTATAACGCCGAAACTAACGATTATTTTGAAACGGAAGGAATTTTCTGCTCATTCCCATGCATCAAAGCTTACATAATGGACAACTTGAGTCGTAAAGCAAACTCTCGTTACAAGGACTCCTTGACTCTCCTCACACTCCTCTATACTAAATTCTTTGGGAAGATAATTACCATTCCAACTGCTCCTTCGTGGAAGGTATCAGCTGACTACGGAGGTCACCTTACTCCTAAAGAGTATCGAAGTACTTTTGGGAAATTGGTATATGGCGAAACGGTCAATATTAAAAGACCTTATATGTTCTCGACTTCGGCTTATATTCGAGAAACGCGTGTCAGATTGTAGACACATTTCGAGTGAAATGTGTTATGTAATGTCTGCTTGGACTCAAGCAGAGAAAGTAAAAGTAGCTTTGTCCCGGAAACCAGCCACTGAGTATGATCGAAAACCCATATCGACCAGAGCTTTCAGGTAATTGGGAGCCGATGAAGGCGCCACATCAAAAGAAAACCGCATTGGATGTGAGGTAGCCTTTGAGATTTTCTTGACCAGATCCTCCATAGCTCCGGCATAGCTTATGGTTAAGTCTATGGGTGATTCCTTGTGCTCTTCTTGGGGATTTTTGTAATAATCCACACACCCATCGGCGAACCGGATGGTCGAACCCTGGTAGTGATCCATTAGGATAAGATGTCCTGGGTTCTCCAGATTGGTCCTGTAGATTATGTACATCGGGCGCGGAATTTCAGACTGAATCATAATACAGCACTGTTGAAATTTAACTTGCCACAAGGGAAAGGGTCCTTTGAAAATAGGAACCCTCACGAAACCCTTCGGTATAGAATTGTCCAGGGTGTACTCGGTACTAAAGTTCTGGTCTTCTGTTTTGAAAGTAACAATAGCTGGTGTACTATTGGTCAGAATCCAAAATTCACAAATTTCCCAGGAACTGCGTGGAATGGGGTATTTGTACACACCCCGAGATACTTCTTTAGGCTTCAAGAAAAAGACCTCTTTAGAGTCTTCGGAGAGTGAGGACCCTCCTTCAGAGGCATCCTCACTCTCCGACATCTCACTATCAGTGACGGTGTTCATGGAACTTGAATGTTGGTATTCTTCTCTTTAACCGAATAAAAATGATTTGAAAGGTTAACCTCGGGTACAATCTATCGACTTGGCAATTTTTGCTGGCTTTCCATGTCAAGTCCAAACCGAGATCCTTGGAGGGCCCCGGGTGTGTATTTTAGTGTAAATAAAAATAAGGCATAGGCCTTACCTCAATAAAAGTTGAGGTAATATGAAATGTTACTGTATTGAAACTTAAAACCATTTTTAAGTCTCTGGAAGTATTAGAAAATGTGGTGGGGTTTAGTGAGTCTTTTGCCTTTGACTTGTTCATCAATGTTTCGTTCTCACCTTTGTTCTCTTCCCACCTCGATTGCAACTTCCGTAGTTCTTCAGTATCAACGAGTAAAGAGGTTTGTTTCAACCACCAAGAGCCTAGCATATCGGAGTGGGTGGGCCTTTAGTAAATTGTATAGTGGAGAGACCCAGATGTTGAAAGATTTAATAACTCTTGAGCTCAGATCATGGGTTAGTCATAAACTCAATCTCGGGAATCTTGAGGTCCAGTCTGGTGTTTGTATTTTAACATACCACGATGGTGCCAGGAGGTTTCAGGTTTATTTCCCAAAGAAAAGAGGGCCAAGAAATATTGTTTCGGTTCATACTCAGTGTGAAAAATGTGTGACGAAGGAGGTGTTCGAAGCCATGGGTCCCTCGCATAATTTTCACGGAATTGTCACTACTCCCAGGATGTTGGGGTACCCAGATGGTCTTAAAGTTACCTATCGTTCCGGGGTGACTAAACATTATCTCGGTGAAGATGTTATTCAGAGCTGTCTTCAGAGTCAGAGGACTTAAAGGGGTTCCAGTCCCAATCCCAGTCACTTGATGCATCAGAACTGGAGAGTCCGGTTACCACCAATTTCTCTGATTTATCTACAGTTTTTGCCTCTTCAAAACCTTAAAGAAACATCTCCATCTTCTTTTCACTGGGCATTGAAAACTGAA
>Ga0114931_10009170_pt1 | contig 11892 bp, 8 predicted proteins | sample 2SBtaG_FD_89579 | JGI IMG/M metagenome (GOLD analysis project Ga0114931, IMG submission 89579) | Deep subsurface microbial communities from Kolumbo volcano to uncover new lineages of life (NeLLi) - 2SBTROV14_V59a metaG | ecosystem: Environmental > Aquatic > Marine > Volcanic | place: Kolumbo...
ACATCGACGGAGCCGTCGGGGTCTTCCGGAGCCTGCTCGAGGCCCACGCGGCGGACCGGGGGTCGCTCTACTTCAACCTGGCGGGGGTCCTGGAAGAAGGCGGTCGGGAAGACGAATGCCGCGCGGCCCTCGAAGCCGCCATCGAGGCCTCGCCGCGGACCAGTCTGTTCCGCGAGCGCCTCGCCGACTTCCTTTTGAAACGCGGCCAGGAGCTGGATCTGGCCCTCAAGATGCTCTACGGGGCGAACGAGGTGGAAACCGCGGGAACGGCGGGGATGCTCGGAGGTGGCGGCGGCGGCGGGAAGGTCAAGATCAGCCCCAATCGTGGCCGGTATCTCTACAAGATGGCCCGGATCTACTTTCTCAAGGGCGAGGACGAAGAGGCGGACCGGACCCTGACGATCGCCCAGGCCGTGGCCCGGGAGCCCGAGTTGATCGAGGCGATCGAGGGCCTTCGTCGCGACCTCCAGGAGGGGGCGAGCCCCGCCTAGAGGGCTCTTTCCCCCGTCGCGTTCGGGGCATTTGACCCGATCTTGCTCCTCTCCCGGCCGCGGGGTCCCGCCGCGCCCCGCGGTTCCCCCGGCGCCCCGATCGCGCCGGAAGCCCCAATCCCACAAGACATTAAACTGCCACGAAATCTGTCCGATCCATAACCACGGGTCGGCGCGCGCCGGCTCGATTCGTGGACGACGATGGACCCATCGACCGATCGAGGTCGCGGGAGGACTGCGTACCCTTGAGGCTCCTGCTTCTGTCAGCGTTTCATCTCGGCGCCCCGCTCCCCGAGTGGGGTGCCCTGGGAGAGGTGCGCCGCCGGGACATCCGGGACGCCCTGGACGATGCGGTCGACCTTGCCTTGGCCCCCGCAGCGAGGATCGACGGGGTGCTGGTGGCCGGGGACCTCTTCGACCGGCCGGATCCGGACGCCGAGTTGCTGGAGTTCGTTCGCGGATGTCTTGCGCGCCTGCATTCCGGAGGCAAGCCCACGGTGCTTCTTCCCGGTTTGTTCGATGCGGTGGAGGGGCCAAGAGTCCGGTACGCTTCGGGGGATCCGCTCCCCGGGGTGACCCTGGTGGACTGGGAAACCCCGCGGCGGATCGAGATGCGCGTCGGGGACGAAACGCTCCACCTCTATAGTTTTGCCTGGAGCCCGGGAAGGTCCACCGCCGAGATCTGGGGTGAAGTCCGTCGTGAAGAGGGCCTCGGAGGCCTTCATGTCGGACTCTTCCATGCCGACCTGGACGGGGAAGTGGTTCCCGGATCCCCGCTCCCCTCCGTCGCCGCCGCAGATCTCGCCGCGAGCGGTCTGGACCTCGTCGTGGTCGGGCGAAACCACGAAGCCAGAGAGATGACGGTCGGAGGAACCACCGTCGTCTGTCCCGGTTCTCCGGTGGGTCTCACGTTCGGAGAATGGAACGAGCGGTGTTTCGTCGTAGCGGTTCTGTCGGAAGGACGCGTGACGGTGGAACGGCGTGTGCGCTCGGTGGCGCCGGTGATCGAGACGGAAGTCGACCTCGCCGAAGCCGAATCCGCGGATGAGGAGGGATTGATCTCCCTTCTCCGCGAGCGACTGACCGGAATCGCCATGGCCCGAGTCCGGCTGGTGGGAGAAACATCCCGGCCCCTCGACCTGGAACGTGTCGCCGGCGAGATCGGCGAGAACGGTGTCGTCCTGGACCTCATCGATGCCACCCTCGTGGGCGACGACGCGGCAAACGACGGTGACGGTTCTTCCCTGGCCGCGGTCCGCCGGTTGTTTGCCGATCGACTTCGCCGGCGCATCGCAGCCGCCCCCGAAGGGGAAGCTCGGGAAGTTCTGAAGGAAGCGCTTCGGATCGGCCTTGAGCGCATGTACGTCACGGGGGGCCGTCATGCGGCTTGAGTCCCTTCGTTTCGTCGGCATCAACGGCTTTACCGGAGAGCGGACGGTGCAGTTCGACCCCGGGGTAACGGTTGTCCACGGCGGGAACGGCTCGGGCAAGACCGCGATCGCCTGGGTCCTCTACACGGTGTTTGCGGGAGGGCGGACCGGGGATTCCGGGTACCTCAGGACCGAGGCTCCCGAAGCCTGGGCCGAGGTCGCCTTTCAAAGCGGCGGCGTGCGTTACGTTCTCCGCCGGGATTTCCTGACCGGCGGAACGATCTTGACCGGAGACGGGGCCGCGGGTCCGGAAGCCCTCTTCGACGGCGTGGAGGAAACGCAGGACGGCGGTTCGTCTCCGGAGTTCAGGGAGGCGATGGACGGTGTTCTCGGCGTCGGGCGCCTGAACCGGTGGCTCGATGCGGCCCTGGTGTCTTCGGTGAGAGAGGGAAGCGCGAGGCCCGAGGCCGAACCGGGAACGGCGGAGCCCGGACCGGATCGGGTCGAGGACGAGATCCTGGCCTCTCTCGAGGACGAATACCGGGGCCTCGTCGGCGATGCTGCCCGGGGGATGGCCGGCCAGATCCAACTGGTGGAAGAGGAGCTCGAAGCCGAGCGGCGGGAGCTTCGGGGTTGGGGAGAACGCGCCGCCGCGGTCCGCAAGAGCCGGCTGCGTCTGGAAGAACTGGAGACCCAGGAAGCCGAGGCGCGGGCAGCGGCGGAAAACCGGCGGGAGGTGTACGAGACGCTTCGCCGGTTCCAGCAGCTGGCCCAGGAGCGTGTGGAGGCGGAACAGGGATTGAGGGACCTTCGACGAGAACGCGACCTGGTCCGAAACCACGTGGACCTCGTGGAGTCCGCCCAAAAGAAACTCGAAGAGGAATACGGGGACTTCTTGAGCTCCGGTCCGGAAATCGAGGACTCGCTCCAGTCCTGGACCGAGGCGACCTCCAGGCATCACGAAATCGAACGTCGGTTGGAAGCGGCTCGCCGGAGGGTCTCGGAGGCTCCCCGGATCAACACCGTTCGCAACGGAACCATTGCGGCCTTGATTCTCGGTGTGCTCGGATTCTTGGCCTGCCTGGGCGCCGGGGCACCGGCGGCCGGCTACGGAGTGGCGCCGCTCTTCGGATTCGCGGGCTTCGGGCTCGTTTGGTTGAAGGACCGGAAGGTCCAGGGACTTCTCCAGAGCGCCTACCAGGAGATCACCGACTTGGAGGACGCCTCGGAAAAGGTCCTGGAGCGGATCGAGAAGGCCAAGGCGGTTCTGGGTGCGGTCGGTCGCCACGGTCATCCGGTGGCTATCCGTCGGGCGGTGATCCGTTACTGGAAAGCGCGCGAGAATGTGGAGCAGCTTCGTTCGGAGCGGGACAACCACCCGCCGCTCCGCGATGTGGCGAACGCCTACGAAGAGGTCGTCCAGGCCCTGAAGACGATCGATGACGAAGTGCGGGAACTGGTCGGACGGGCCAAGTACCTTACCGGAATCGACGAGTCCCCGGCGGCTCTGGCCGGGGAAGTGAGCATGGCCGAGTCCCAGTACAAGGCGTCCCTCGGCCGTGCGGATCGCCTGGGCGCCGATTGCCGGCAGATTCGGGAGGAACTCGATCGCGCCGCGTCCGACGCCCCCTCCTTGGGGCATCTGGAACGCGACCGCAACGAGTTCGAGGCCCGGCGCCGGTACCTGGTTCACCGGGCCGAGGCGCTGAAGACGGCGATCGACGTCCTGCGTGAAACCGCCGCCGAGTATCATGCCGGCCACGATGCCCGTCTGGCCGAGGGGGCCGGGACGTTGTTCCGGAGCTTTACCGGAGGGCGGTTCGAGTCGGTGCGCTTGGGGGGGAACCAGGAGGTTCGCGTGGTATCCCCCGACGGCGATTCGATCGAGCGGCACCGCCTGAGCGGGGGCGTGCGCGATCAACTCGATCTGGCGCTTCGCCTGGCGCGCATCCACGAGATGGGCTGGGCCTGCACCTTCCCTCTGATTCTCGACGGGGTGTTCTTGCTCTGGGACCGCCGGGGACACGACCAGGCCCGGGGCGTGCTGGAAGCTTTCGTCGCCTCCGGGGGACAGGTGATCGTGATGACCCACGAGGACTCGATCGCCGCCTGGGGGCAATCGGTGATTCACCTCGATTTCCGACCGCCCTCGACATCGAAGATGGTGGCCTGAGACCCGTTCCCCGCGTAAGATTCCTCGCATGGGGAACCTCGCTTCATCCGTTGCCGCTCTCGTGATCGTCCCGGTCCTCGGGCTTGCCGCGCCCCGTGCCGGGGCGGCGCCCGTTTCCCCCACCGAAGTCGCCGAGGGTGTTCCCCCCTGCGACACCTGTCCCGAAGACGGCTGGCCCCTCCGTCTGGCCCAGGGACCCTTCCGGACGGCGCTCCTCTCTCCCGATGGAAGCCTCCTGGCGGTCTACGGCGGGCCCGGCGAGGCGGCCCGGGAGCACACGGTCGTGGTCCTGGAGCGGCGTTGCCCCGACGGCGCCCTCGTGAGCCGGGTCGTGCTTTCCCGCTCGGCGCCCTTCGTTCCCGAGGATCCGCGCGTCCCGGCGCCCCTGGTCCGCCTGGCATGGTCGAAAGACGGCCGATGGCTCTTCGCCGCCGGCGGTGTGTACCGCCTCGGGCGGGACGGCGAGGGGCGCCTCACCGCGCGCAGAACACGCTCGGTTCCCGGCAAGTTCCTGGACTTCCGTTTCGGACCCGGGGGAAAGGCGGTCGCGGTCGAGATGGTGGATGCGCGGCGCCGGCAGATCCGGACCGGCGGACAGAAGGGGTACGCGGCGCACCTCGCCTACATGATGGTCCTGCCCACCCGCGACACGAACCTGGCGATCGAACCCAGGGATCCGCGGGGAGCCTTCTGGGCGGTCGAGGAGCAGGGAGGACCGCCGGCGGTGCAATGGGAGGCGGACGGATCGATCCTGCTGCGCTATCCCTACCTGGACACGGTGGAACGCTTCCTGCCCGGCCGCCGCCGGGATCAGGTGAACGACGTCCGGCCCGAGCCACGCCCGAAGGCGGGATCGGGACCGTTCACGGTGGAGGGAGACTGCACCACAACCTGGCGGCTCGTGTCGGACGACAAGGCGGTCCGCGTCTTCGTGAGCGTGGAATGACGGCACGGATCGAGCGGCCTCGGGCCGTGGTGGTGGATCGTGACGAGGGAGGGGGGCGGGAGTTTGCCCGCTTCCTGGAGAATGACCTCGGTCTCGACGTGGTCCGTGTCCGCGATGGGGAGGCGGCGTTCAACGTCATCGACGCCGAGCCGGTCTACGTGATGATCGCGGAGTTGCAGGCCCAGCGGATCGACGGGATGCGGCTGCTGGAGATCGCCCGGGCACGCAATCCGGAGATCTGTGTCATCCTGATCGCCCCCAACCTGGACTTGGCCAAGGCGACCGAGGCGATGCGCAACGGCGCCTACGACGTTCAGACCCGTCCGATCAACTTCGGTCGCCTGAAGGTCGTCCTGGAGCGGGCCCTCTCCCACCAGAAGCTGGTCATGGAAGTGGGGGACCTCCAGGCACGTCTCGATCACCGCTACGGCATCGAAGGATTGACCGGCCGCTCCCCGGAAATGGTGGCGATCTACGATCGCATCCGCCAGCTTGCGCCCACCCGGACGACGATCCTCGTGACCGGGGAGACCGGCACCGGGAAGGAACTCGTGGCGAAGGCGGTGCATCATCTGAGCCCCCGGCGGAACGAGCCCTTCGTGGCCCTCAACTGCAGCGCTCTCGGCGAAGGGGTCGTGGAGAGCGAGCTCTTCGGCCACGAGAAGGGGGCCTTCACCGGGGCGGTGGCCTCGCGCAAGGGACGCTTCGAGATCGCCGACGGGGGGACGCTTTTCCTGGACGAGATTTCGGAGGTCAGCCTGGCGGTGCAGGTCAAGCTCCTGCGGGTCATCCAGGAGCGGGAGTTGGAGCGGGTCGGGGGGAGCAAGACGATCGGCGTGGACGTACGCCTGATCGTGGCCTCCAACCGGGACCTGGTGCAGCGGGTGAGGATCGGTGCCTTCCGCGAGGACCTCTACTACCGGCTGAACGTCGCCACGCTGAACCTCCCGCCTCTGCGCGACCGGAAATCGGATATCCCGCTTCTGGTGGACGAGTTCATCGAGGATTTCAACCGCGAGAACCGGAAAAAGGTGAACGGCATCACCCGCGGCGCCATGGAACTCCTCATGCAATACGAGTGGCCGGGCAATGTCCGGGAACTGCGGAACCTGATCGAGGGGATGGTGGTCTTCGGCCGCGACGCCAAGCCTCTCGACGTCGGGGACCTGCCGAACCACCTCCGTGAGCAGGCGCATCCCATGCGCGATCTCCACCTACGGGTGGGGATGACGATGTCGGAGATCGAACAGCGGGCGATCGAGGAGACCCTCAAGGCCACCGGCTACGATAAGCAGAAGACGGCCGAAATTCTGGAGATCGGGCTTCGAACCCTGTACCGGAAGATGAAGCAGTACGAGATCTCGAGCTGATCGCCTGCCGCGCCCCGCGAGGCGCCACGATGCCGAGACCGACCCGCGGTGCCCAGGATGGAGCGGCCGTCGACCGGCTGGGAACACCCCGGGTGTCCCCAGAGGTACGGAGGGGGTCGCCGCGGGGATGGGGCATCTCCCCGACTCCCGGTTAGATTGTTGTGGGGCAAGTTGTTGAGAGGGCCGCGGTGCATCGCCGACCGACGGCACGGCTCTTGCGATTCCAGTCCTCCGAACGTACGGATCCGAGTCCGTGCCACACACCGATTCCCCGCGAGGCCCGAGCCCGCGGACAGGAGGACAGCGAGATGAGCAAGACGAAACGACGGAGCCTCTCCGCGTTGCTGTTGGGACTTCCGGTGGCCGCCCTCATGCTGGCGGGATGCGGGAACGACGGCATCACCGGCAGCGGAACGACGACCCTGGAACAAGCCCCGGAGATGGAGATCGACCTCAATGATCCCAACGGGGGGATGAGCGCAAGCGACGAGCAGCCCGGCTTCGGCGAGGCCTACTTCACCGACGCCCTGGCCGACGACATTCCGGTGACCGACGTCCTCGCCGACAGCGGAGACGTGGAACCGGGGCCCCGGGCCACGGTCGTCTACCTGCGTGCCGTCTGGGGCCGCCGGACCGAGGCGCCCACCGTCGCCGACGACGCCGAGCCGGACTGCGGGAGCCTCGTCTGGGATGGGAGCCTCAGCGTGAGCGACGGGTTCCTGCGACCGTTGAGCACCATTCGCTTCGAGCGGTTCGGCGACTTCGCCGATTCCCTCATTTTTCCGCGCGAGAATCGCGCCGTGCTGGAGTGGGGCTCCACGACCGGCTGCGGCGTCGACGGCGTTCTCATCCGGATCGTGGTGCCAGCGGCCGGCGACACGATCGGAAACGGGGACGGTCTGACCGCTGACGACGAGGTCGTCTTCGACACCGCGCCGCTCACCGTCGCGTTCCGGTTGACGGAGGTTGCGGATCTGGATACCACCATCATGGTCGACGACAACAACGGGGTGAGCTTCACCGGTTTCAACCGGAACGACGTGGCGAGCGCCTGCCGCCGTGGTGTGGTCCGGGGGGCCTGGGTGGATGTGCCGGGGGACAGCCTCCGCGGCGGCTACATTCGAGCGGCCTGGATGGATCCCATGGGCCACACCTTCGGTCATCTCCGCGGGCGTTGGGGAATCACCGAAGACGGACGGCAGCTCTGGGTCGGCAAGATCATCGGCCGCCGAGGCGAGTACATCGGCCACGTCCGGGGAACCTGGGACGAGGCGGATCTCCTGGCCGGCCACACCGGCGGGTTCAAGGGGCACTGGTTCGCCGTCTCGACCTCCGGAGACGAGGTGTACCTGGGAGCGACCCGAGGTCGCTGGCGCACCGGCCGGGATGACACCCGCGATGCCGAACGGGGTCTGATGCACGGCATCTGGGCTACCCGATGCAACCGTGACGGCGGCGACGATCGCGGGCACGGTGGTGGCCACGGTGGAGGCGACGGCAACGGTAACGGTGACGGGAACGGGAACGGCGACGGCAACGGCGCCTAGGACCTCGGACGACAAGAACGCGCGGGCGGGGCGGTCCCTGGACGGGCCGCCCGCTCGTGCGTTTGGGAAGCCGGGCCTGTTCGGAGAAGGGCTCGCCGGGTACACTCCCCTCGGACCGAGTCGACCCTCCCGGAGAAACACCCGTGACCCACACTGCCGATACGCGCCCGAGCTGGGACCAGTACTTCATGGAGATCTGCCGGGTCGTCGCCCAGCGATCGACCTGCAACCGCGCCGCGGTGGGAGCGGTGATCGTCCGCGATCGCATGATTCTCGCTACCGGTTACAACGGCTCCCCCGCCGGCCAGCCCCACTGCACCGAGGTCGGCTGCGAGGTCTACACCACCACCGATCCCGGCGGCGAGACCGAGGAGAACTGCTTTCGCACCATCCACGCCGAAATCAACGCCATTGCCCAGGCGGCCAAGAACGGAGTGAGCATTCTCGGGAGCAGCATCTACATCACCCATAGCCCCTGCATCCACTGCCTGAAGGTCCTGGTCAACACGGGCATTCGCAGGGTCTGCTACGAGAAGCCCTACAAACTCCATCGGATCGAGGCGCTGACCGGTCGAAGCGGCATCGAGATGACCGAGGTTTCCATGGAACACCTCGGCTGAAGGACGCTAGCGGGCGATCCGCGGCGGTTCGTAGTCGGCGCAGGGATCCACAGGATAGGCGTAGGGGCTGTTCCAGAGATCCAGGAAACACGCGTTGAGTTCGCCGGCGACCCTCGGGTGGTGTGCCAGGACGCCGACATTGCGCGTGGCGAAGAAGTAGCTCTTTTCCCAATTGCCGGTTCCGAGCCAGAAGGTCGCCGCGTCCACGGTCATGAATTTCGAATGGATCACCCGGGCGAAGGGAATAAACCCCTCCGCGGCTCTCGGGATGGTGACCAGGCGCACCTCCACTCCCGGAACGAGCTGAAGGCTTTTCAGGTAGTCGATCTTCGGCCGGCGCTTGCTCCAGTCCGACACCATCAGTCGAACTCGGACGCCCCGCGTGGCCGCCTTCCGGAGCGCGTCGTCGAGCACTTCCCAGTAGCTTCCGTCCCGTGACTTCGGGTTGTAGGTGAGGCAGGTGACGTTCACCGAGTCTTTGGCCGTACGGAGGGCGTTCAGGATGAGCGGGAGATCCCACTGGTTCGGCGCGCCCAGCCGGTCCCTTGGACTGAAGGCGGGAAAGAGCGAGGCGGTCGCGCCGGCCACATTGTAGACGCCTTCGGGGAGATTCCCGCGGAGAGGCCAGGTCAAGGCGTCCTTCAGGTGGGGTCCGGCCCGGTAGGGATCATCGGCGGCCCAAGAGGGGTCGGTTCCGAGGGGCGTGGCTTGCTCCCAGTCCATCTCGAAGATCCGCCCCACCTCGCGGGCGATCTCCGGCATGCGGATCAGGAGGCCCATCTCCCAGATGTGATCGAGGGAACGCCAGTCGGTGTTCTGGCTTCCGATGTAGGCCTCCGCGCCGTCCGCCACGAAGTATTTGGCGTGCATGGGACCGCCCGCGAGGCTCCGGTAGTCGATCAGCCGCACCGCGATCGCCGCAGACTCGCCGAATCGATCGAGGACCTCCGGGTAGGTCTCGTGGAACCCCGCGTCGGCCAGGAGGCGCACCCGCACCCCACGGGCCGCGGCCGCTTCCATGGCCTTGAGCACCGGTTCCAGGCGGCTCCCCGGCCGGGTGGAGACGTAGAAGGCCGCCCAGTCGAGGGTCGTCCCCGCCGCCTCGATCCGTTCCCGCCAGATCGTCGCGCAATCCCGCCCGATCGGTTTCAAGGAGGTTCCCACCGGCACCGTCTCCACCAGGGTCAACCGCTGAGAGGGAGGAAGGTCGCCGTGAGGTGGAGACGCGTGGGAGGCGGGACGGGGAACGCACGAGAACAGGACCGTCGCGCAAAACGTGAAACAGGAGAGCCGGAGTTTCTGGCGTGGGGTCACCGGGCGCCTCGGGGGTTTCGTATCCGTCTACCGTTCGGTAAGATAACAGTCTAACCGTTCAAGGCTCGACTGTCTCCCCGGCTTTCGGCTTCCCCTCGTGCCGGGGCGACCGAAAGGGGTGCGACCGAATGAACGAAACGCGCCGGATGAAGAACTTTATCGGCGGCCGCTGGACCGAGCCCGCCGACGTCAAGTTCCTCGACGTCGAGAACCCCGCGACCGGGGACACCCTGGCCCGCGTTCCCTTGAGCGCCGGGGGAGACGTGGGCGAGGCGGTGGCCGCCGCCGCCGCGGCGTATCCGGCCTGGCGGGCGACGCCGCCCCTGGTTCGGGCCCGCTACTTCTTCACCCTGAAAAACCTCCTAGAGGATGCGTTCGAGCATCTCAGCAAGATCCTGGTGAGCGAGCACGGCAAGACTCTCTCCGAGGCGCGGGGCAGCGTGCGGCGGGCGATCGAGATGATCGAGGTGGCGACCGGAATTCCCTCGCTCATGCAGGGCTCGGTCCTGGAGGACGTGGCTTCCGGGATCGACTGCGAAGCGGTCCGCCAGCCGTTGGGTGTCTTCGCCTGCATCGCCCCGTTCAACTTTCCGGCCATGGTTCCCTTGTGGTTCCTGCCGTTCGCGGTAGCCACCGGAAACACGTTCCTGGTCAAACCCTCGGAACAGACCCCGCTCTGCACCGAGTTCATTTTCGAGATGCTGGAGGCGGCCGGCCTTCCGCCCGGGGTGGTGAACCTGGTCCACGGCGGCAAGGACGCGGCAAACGGCATCCTCGACCATCCCGACATTAAGGGCGTTTCCTTTGTCGGCTCCAGCGCCGTCGCCCGCACCGTCTATCGTCGGGCGGGAGAAACCGGAAAACGGGTCCAGGCCCTGGGTGGGGCGAAAAACTTCATCCTCGTCATGCCCGACGCGAACCTCGAGCGGACCGTCGCCGCCGTCACCGAGTCTTACTGCGGTTGCGCCGGGGAACGGTGCCTGGCCGGAAGCGTAGTCGTGCCGGTGGGCGACATCCATCGGCCCCTGGTGGAGGCGATCCGCGAGAAGGCGGCGGCGCTTAAGGTCGGCAACGGGATGGACCCCTCGGTGGCCATGGGACCGGTGATCAGCGCCGCTCACCGGGAGAGGGTGCTCGGGTTCGTCGAGAGCGGGATTCGCGAAGGGGCGGAGCTGGTATTGGACGGCAGGGAGTGCGCGGTGCCGGACTGTCCGCGGGGACACTGGGTCGGACCCACCCTCTTCGACCGGGTCACCCCCGCCATGACGATCGCCCGCGAGGAGATCTTTGGCCCGGTCCTCTCGGTGATCCCGGCCGCCTCCCTGGACGAGGCGATTGCCCTGGTTCGGTCGAGCGACTACGGGAACGCCACCTCGATCTTCACCCGGGACGGGGGCGCCGCACGCAAGTTCCGCTACGAGGCGGAGGTGAGCATGATGGGAGTCAACATAGGAATCGCCGCCCCCATGGCTTTCTTCTCCTTCGGGGGAACCAAAGGATCGTTCTTCGGCGACCTCAAGGCTCATGGCCGCGAGGGCGTCGCGTTCTACACGGACAAGAAGGTCGTGATTTCACGCTGGTTCTAGTTTCGAGGAGGTGGACGGATGGCGCGGACGGTGATCGGCGGGTTGATCCAGTGCGAGAACCCGCTCAACTACGAGAACGCCCCGGTGGCGGAGATCCAGGAGGCGGCGGTGCTGGCCCACCTTCCCCTGATCGACGAGGCGGGCCGCAAGGGAGTGCAGATCCTCTGCCTCCAGGAGATCTTCAACGGGCCCTACTTCTGTCCCAGCCAGGACCCGCGCTGGTACGATGCCACCGAACCGGTGCCCGGGCCCACCGTCGAGCGCTTGGCGCCTTACGCTCGGAAATACGAGATGGCGATGGTGGTGCCGGTCTACGAGGTCGAGCAGCCCGGCGTGTACTACAACACGGCGGCGGTGATCGACGCCGACGGCACCTACCTCGGGAAGTACCGCAAGAACCACATCCCCCACACCAGCGGCTTCTGGGAGAAGTACTTCTCCCAGAAGCCGCTGGTGTGGGGGATGTGGTTCTTGC
>Ga0114931_10009171_pt1 | contig 11891 bp, 7 predicted proteins | sample 2SBtaG_FD_89579 | JGI IMG/M metagenome (GOLD analysis project Ga0114931, IMG submission 89579) | Deep subsurface microbial communities from Kolumbo volcano to uncover new lineages of life (NeLLi) - 2SBTROV14_V59a metaG | ecosystem: Environmental > Aquatic > Marine > Volcanic | place: Kolumbo...
CCAGCGGCGCTTTGGCAGGCCTATGGCCGGGGCGGGCGTCGGCGGCCGAAACACTGTATCGGCAGACCATCAACGCTATTTTTGTTATGATAAGGGGATCTCCTCATCTATCTGTTCTAAGTATGGACGAACTTAACACTATAGACCCATGAAAAAACTTCTCCTGCGATTGTTTATATTCTTTTCCATTCTTTCCGTCGCCGGTGTCGGCATTGCCGCTCTGTTTGTGTACGGTGCCTATTTGTACCTGGAGCCCAAACTTCCCCCTATTGATGCGCTCAAGGAAATCAAACTGCAGGTACCTCTGCGGATCTTTACCGAAGACGACAAACTGATTTCTGAATTCGGCGTGGAAAAACGTATCCTGATTAAGATCGACGACGTTCCCCAAAATATGGTCAACGCCATCGTCTCAGCGGAGGACGACCGGTTTTTCGAGCACCCCGGCGTGGATTGGCAAGGATTAGTACGCGCCGCCGTGTATCTAATACGCCATGGACGCAAGGGCCAGGGTGGCAGCACCATTACCATGCAGGTAGCGCGGAATTATTTATTAACCTTGGAAAAAACCTATCTGCGCAAACTGACAGAAATCTTCCTGTCGTTAAAAATCGAAAAAGAACTGAGCAAGCGTCAAATCCTGGAATTGTATTTCAACAAAATCTTTCTCGGCAACCGGGCCTATGGCATCGCAGCCGCGGCGCAAGTCTACTATGGCAAACCGATCGGTGAGCTCACCCTGGAACAATATGCCATGCTGGCCGGGCTGCCCAAGGCACCGTCGTTATATAATCCGATCGCCAACCCGGCGCGCGCCCTGGCGAGGCGTAATTATGTATTGAAAAGGATGTATCAACTTAAGTACATCGATCGTAAAACGTATCGCAAAGCTTTGGCGACGCCGGACGAAGCCCGGGTCTACGCCCATAAAAACGACGTACAAGCCGACTATATCGCCGAAATGGTGCGGGATGACTTGGTAAAGAAATACGGCAAAGACGTATACCGGCTTGGTTACCAAGTCCACACCACTTTGGACAGCCACATGCAGCGGGCAGCCAATGCAGCCGTGCAACGCGCCCTGCTTGAATACGACCGGCGCCATGGCTTCCGGGGTCCACTCGCCCATGTCGAACTGAACCCTCAGTCGGACCGGGAGGTATGGACGGGCATATTGGCCAAATACAACCGCGCGGCGGATTTTCTGCCGGCACTGGTGCTGATTTCCGGAAAAGGCCAAACCGCCAAGGTGTTTGAGGTTCGTTCGGGAATCGTTGATATTCCCTGGCAGGGTATGTCCTGGGCACGCCCCTACATCACCGACGAATCCCAAGGCCCCAAACCGAAAACCGCCGCGGATGTAGTTAAAGCCGGTGACGTGATCTATATTGAAAAAGCCAGTGATAAGGAAGGCAAACCCTTCTGGCGGCTGGCGCAGGTGCCCCAGGTTGAAGGTGCCTTGATTTCCCTGGATCCGCAAACCGGCGCCATCAAAGCCTTGGTGGGCGGTTTTGATTTCAGTCTCAACAAATTTAACCGGGTTACGCAGGCTTTACGTCAGCCGGGGTCCAATTTTAAACCGTTTATCTACGCCTCCTCGCTGGATAAAGGTTTTACCACCGCCAGTATCATCAACGATGCACCGGTGGTATTTGAAGATTCACGCCTGGAAGATGAATGGCGACCCGAGAATTACAGCGGTAAATTCTTTGGCCCCACCCGCCTACGTAAAGCCCTGGTCAATTCGCGCAACCTGGTATCCATTCGGCTGTTAAGGGCCATTGGCGTCAGTTATGCCACCGGTTATGTGGAACGGTTCGGGTTTAACCAAAAAGATTTACCGCACAACCTGTCATTGGCTTTGGGCACCGCGGCCACAACGCCGCTAAGTATCGCCCGTGGCTATGCCACATTCGCCAATGGCGGCTATCTCATCGAACCCTTCCACTTATTGCGGGTGGAAGATTCCCTGGGCAAGGTCTTGGAGGAGGCGCCGCAGGTCAAGCTCTGCCTGCAATGCCCCAACGGTATTGACGGTGAACCATTTGACCCGAGCAAAATTACCACGGTTACCGACCAATCAGGCAAGGAAGTTCGTCTGGCACCGAAAGTCCTGCCTGACGAAAACGTTTATATCATGACCAGTATCCTGCGCGACGTGGTCAAGCACGGCACTGGACGCAAAGCCCTGCGCCTGGGACGCAATGATTTAGCCGGGAAAACCGGCACCACCAATGACCAGCGCGATGCATGGTTTTCCGGTTTTACCAATCAACTGGTTACCACGGTATGGGTCGGCTTCGACACGCCACGACCGCTGGGTCACAGGGAGACCGGCGCTGGGGCGGCCCTGCCCATGTGGATCTACTATATGGGAAAAGCCTTACAGGGCATGCCCGAACACACCATGAAACAACCGTCGGGATTGGTCACTGTACGCATTGACCCGGAAACGGGAAAACTGGCTTCACCGGGTGATCCTGATGCCATTTTTGAGATTTTTCGCAAAGACCATGTCCCCACCGCGGAGGTGACGGTCGGCGGCTCCCAGGGTGGCAGCCAAACGACTTCGTCGGATGCACCGGAATTATTCTGATTCGCTATCGCTGTATAACGGAAGGAAATGACGATGGCGAAGGGCCAAGCACATATACGGCGACATATCGCTCAGGAAGCGGCACGTATCATGGCTGAAGATGGGGTCAGCGACTTCTTCACTGCAAAGCGTAAAGCCGTGCAACGATTAGGCTTAAACGACCAACAGCCACTGCCAAAAAACAGTGAAGTCGAAGCTGCACTGGCGGAATACCAGCGTATTTTCCTCAACGACCAGCACACCCGGCACCTACGCGTGCTGCGTGAATCCGCGCTGGAAGCCATGGAGTTTTTAGAGCCGTTTCAACCCAAGCTGGTCGGATCCGTGTTAAGCGGCACCGCCGGCCAGCACTCCGATGTCAACTTGCACCTGTTTGCTGACTGCCCGGAAGATGTTGATCATTTTCTCATGAACAACCGCATTCCGTTTAAACGCAGTCAGAAGAAATACCGCATGAACCGCCATCGCGACGAAAGCGCTATGTTTCCCAGCTATAGTTTTGTCGCCGGCGAAGTGGAAATGGAATTGGTGGTTTTTCCCTTGAATGTTTTGCGACAGGCACCGCGCTCGCCGGTGGACGGCAAGGCCATGCAAAGGGCCGGCATAGATGCGCTAAAAAAACTGTTGGCCCAAGCGCAGACGGACCCCCATTACAGCGGCTGATACCACCACTTATCCGTCACCCATCCTGGACCAACGCTTAGACGTCCCTGGTGTAAAACGAGTGCAAGGCGCAGACCGCCGGGAATGCGTTTCAGCCGGCATTAACAACAAACCCGGCATTGCCGGGTTTGTCAGAATCCATGCCATGAAAGGGTTGGCAATTACGACGATAGCCGGCGGCGTAAGCCCAACAGCAAGCCGATACATCCAAGCAATAGTAATACCGTCGGTGGAGCCGGAACTGCCGCGGCGGTGTGTTGAGTTATCACGCGGATCCAGTCACCGGGTTCACTGACTATCATATCAACGGTTATCATATTTCCGTTAACGCTGTAATCATCGGCACCTTCCATGCCACGGGCGGGAAATGCACCCGGATAAACCGTACCCAATGCACCCAGTAACGCGGATGAGTCAGCTTCCAATGTGCCGGGGCCATCGGACATAACACCGAGAATAATGCCGTCAAACAACCATTCAACACCGAAATCCGTTGCCCCGCCTGCGCCAACGGGCGTATTGAGGAATATCATATGGCTGTCAACGGTAGAACCGCTTGCGATAGTGCCATCATCGACGTCTAAATCGAAGTCTAAAAAAACACTCTGTCTTTCATCAAACGCCTGCTGATGATTGTTGGTGGCTCCCGGAGCATCATCAAGCATAAGAGCAGGCGCTGTAATGATGTCCTGACCGCCGATAAGCATCGCATAGCCGTTTGAGTAGCATAAAACTACCAACACTGCCGCAATCACGAATTGTTTTTTCAAGGGGCACCTCACTATGTCGTAGCGTATCGCTTTACTATACTAATACTAATAAGCAAATATTATACCAAACAAATTTTATTTTGTTATCAATGGATTAAAATGCAAACTTGAACTCATTGTAAATTTCATTGACAAGCAGCACTATCGATTGCCTCATTTGAAGTCTATTGAAAAATCCAACGGTATAAACCACTGCACATTGATCAATATACCGGCATGCCTATGGAGTAAATAACTTACGCCTTTTTCATGCAAGAACATAGCGTTAAAATACCTGACAAAGCTCTTAGAAGAGTGCCTTGTATTTGAGCCATAGGCATGACACTAAGATACCAGCCAGCCCGATAACCAGGCTCCGCGGACCTTAATCAGCCGCGACACCTTGCCATTTGCCGTGCAAAAAGACACACAAAACCCACCGTCAGGTTTAAATCCGAAGTGCCCGGTTATGACGAAAATCGGTGATGACGAAAATGACAGGCACCATTGGGCGACGACATAGGCAATGACTACCTTGACACGCTTGCTCTGTCATGGGCTAATGAAATACGGAGCATGTGTACCGGGTAACCGGTGTCCGGTCGGCGCGGCGGTTACGTTTTTTTCGCCACACCGCTGTCAACCGCAGCCTGCGCTACGGCATCGGCAACAAAAGTTTTCAGCCGGGAGTCGAATGGCTTGGGGATAATATAATCGTTACCGAATGCCAGGCTTTGCAATCCGTAAGCCTGTAAAACCTCGTTGGGCACCGGCTCACGTGCTAATGCCGCCAAACCGTTGACCGCGGCGATATGCATGGCCTGATTAATGGCACTGGCACGGGCATCCAGCGCACCGCGAAATATAAACGGAAATCCCAACACATTGTTGACCTGATTGGGATAATCGCTGCGACCCGTGGCCATGATGATGTCATCGCGAACACTATGGGCTGTCTCGGGAAGAATTTCCGGATCCGGGTTGGCTAACGCAAAAATGACCGGTTTTTCCGCCATGGCCGTCAACATGGTTTCATTCATCAGGTTGCCGCCCGACACACCGATAAAGACATCCGCGCCGTGCATAGCATCCAACAATTGCCGCTCATCAGTATGCACGGCAAATGATTGCTTAAAGGCATTAAGATCGCCGCGGCGGTCATGTACCACACCATTGCGGTCCACCAGGCGAATGTTTTTTGGATTTGCCCCCAAAGCCACCAGTAACCGCATGGATGCTATGCCGGCGGCGCCGGCACCCAAGGTTACTATCTTCACGTCTTGGATGGCTTTGCCCTGCAACGCCAAGGCGTTTAATAACGCCGCGCTGATAATGATGGCTGTGCCGTGCTGATCGTCGTGGAAAACCGGAATATCCAAGCGTTCGCTTAATACGCGTTCCACATGAAAACAGGCCGGTGCGGCAATATCTTCCAGATTAATACCACCGAACCCGCTGGCTATGCTGGCAACGACATCAATCAAATGATCCGTGTCGCGGGCATCCACTTCGATATCCATCACATCGATATCGGCGAATCGTTTGAACAACACCACCTTGCCTTCCATCACCGGTTTGGACGCCGCGGCTCCCGTATTTCCCAATCCCAGCACCGCGCTCCCATCACTGATGACCGCCACCAGGTTACCTTTATTGGTGTAGGTATAGATGGATTCGGGATTGGCCTGGATAGCACGAACCGGCTCGGCCACGCCCGGCGTGTAAGCCAAGGCCAACTCGTCCTGATTATGACAGGGTTTCGTGATCTGTACGGCGGTTTTGCCCGGTGTGGGCAAAGCATGGTAGTCGAGTGCCGCCTGTTTGCGATCAGTCATGGATTAAACAGCCTTGGCTTGACTGACCAGACTCCAAGGGGAATGCTTTATCCAATAGGTAAGATCCTCGCTGGGCATCGGTTCACAGATAAAATTCCCTTGCACTTTGTCGCAACCGTGCACGACCAGCAAGTCCCAGGTATCACGATTTTCCACGCCTTCGGCCAAGACCGTCAAATCCAGGCAATGGCCCAAACCAACCGCCGCCCGGATAATGGATTCGCTTTCTTTACTCTCCGTCATACCCGCAACAAAAGACTGATCGATTTTTAGCGTATCGATGGGTAATTTTTTCAGATGGCCCAGCGAAAAATGCCCGGTGCCAAAATCATCCAGGGTAAACCGTATACCCAATGACGACATACGTTTTAACATCTGCGAGGCATCCAACCAGTCCACCATCATGGTCCGTTCGGTTATTTCCAACACCAGATGTTCAGCGGTAACACCGTAATTTCCCAGCATCTTGGCTATTTCATCGTGCAACTGCAAATCGTGCAGACTGCGCATGGGCAGATTAACAGACAACACCAGCGGTAAACCGGCCCTGTGCCACTTCGCCAGTTGATCCAGCGAACTGTCCAACACCCAATGGGACAGGGACTGAATAACACTGGTTTGTTCGGCGGTAGGAATAAATTCAATCGGTGCCAGGGTACCAAATTTCGGATGGCGCCAACGCACCAGGGCTTTCACACCTACCACTTGCCGGGATTGAATTTCAACAATCGGTTGATAGTGCAACAGTAACTGTTGATCCGCGATTGCCTGCTCCAACTCATTGACCAGAGACAGGCGGTCACTGGTATGAGGATCGTGCTGAACATCATAGACAGCATATTCACTATTCGCATACTTGGCCCGGTACATGGCCACATCAGCATGTTGGAGAATGGTATCGGCATATACGCCGTGCTGGGGATAGATGGCTATGCCCAAGCTGGCGCCCATTTTAACCCGGTGGTCGTTAAGCTGAAACGACTGCGCAAATACAGACAATGCTTTGCGCGCCAATTCCGTGGCGCAAGCTACATCGCAAGGCGAAACCAAAAAGGCAAATTCATCCCCACCCATGCGTGCCAGGCCCTGAACCTCATCGCCCAGGGTATCCTGTAATCGTGCCGCCACCTGTTGAAGCAGCTCGTCACCGTAATAGTGACCAATGGTGTCATTAACGTCCTTAAATCGATCCAAATCCATAACCAGCAGGGCTAAATTGTGATGCTGGCGCTGCGCGATGTCGATGCCATGCTGCAAACGATCATAAAACAGGACCCGGTTGGGAATACCCGTCAGCTGATCCGTATGACTGAGTCGGTTGACGGCGTCATCAGCGTGTTTACGAGCTGAACGCACTTCCGCCTCGCGAATTTCGCGTTCCAACGCCGGTACCAGCCGACACAAATTAGACTTCAGCACATAGTCGTGTGCGCCACCGCGCATAGCCTGCACCGCATGGTCTTCGCCGCCTTGGCCGGAGACTACAATAAAAGGGATATCAAAAGGGGTGTTACGAATATACGCCAGAGCGCTTAGCGCATCGAATTCGGATTGATTGTCGTCGGCAACAATAGCATCCCAGCCCTGCTCCGTTAGTGCTGCGCCGAACTCCTCTTCGGTCTGCACCTGCTGGAACCGTGCCGCATACCCACCTGCGTCGAGTTTAGCCAATAAATTGGTTAAATCGTCGTCGCTTTCTTGTACCACCAAAACCTGTAAGGGAATCTTCATGTTATACCGGTTGCAAAGCATTCCTTAGCAATGCAGTAATAAGTCCGTTTATTCTTGCAAATCTCTTGCCAAAAACAAAGGCGCCTTTAGCGCCCCTGTTTAACCGTTACTTCTTTTTTAAACCGTATTTTTGACGGAAGCGATCAACACGCCCAGCCGTGTCGACAATTTTTTGTTTGCCGGTAAAAAATGGATGACACGCGGAACAAACGTCCAAGTGCAGATCTTTTCCTGCGGTGGACCGTGTGGCAAACGTAGCGCCGCAACTACAAGTTACGGTTATCTCGTTGTAATCTGGATGAATATTTGGTTTCATACCTTTCTCACACTGCTATTTGCACCTAATACAGGGTGCGCATCATATCTTAAGTGCAACTGTCAAAACAAGTCATTTGTCAAAGAAACGAAAAATACCCGCCATCCAGCCGCCTAAAAGGGTTATATCAGCCAGCTAATCGAGCATGGATTGCGTTTAAAAGCCGGCCTTTATTTCCTCGGACTGCATGGGAAAGGGCAAAATATCGGCGTCTTTACGCTCGTCGCCGCGAGCGAGGCGAACTTCCGGTGACTGTCCGATCTGTTGCAACATTTCCAGCAAGCCGTTGGGGCCCAACACGGAATCCCACATCATACGGGATATCTTTAAACAGGCTGCCATGGGCGTGTTAGCGGTCTCCCTGACCATATCTATACGCCATTGCAGACAGCGTAAACGCTCACGGCGATCTTCGGGCGCTTGGCTGATGACATGATCCACCAGTTTTTTCCTTTTTTCTTCAAAAGCTTCTGGATCCGATTTGGCCAACTTGGACCAGGTATCAAAATCAACATTGGGAAGGGGACAAAACGGATCGAGCATAGGAGTACCTCAAAAACAATAATATCGCGGGCATAAAAAAGATACTGCCAACGACGTCAAGAAACTCTGCTTAGGGACCGCCATAATAAACATAACGGAACGCGGTTCACACATGCCGGGCTGTCACATGTAGTCATTATACCCGGTGGAGGCGATATTTCGTTGGCTGGCTGCTGTACGGTTATCGGATGCAATGTTTCCCAGGATCCATGCGCCAAAGGAGCCCGGGCTGGATTATTGTGCTTGTATAACCTCACATATAATACAGCTTTTACCTGTTAATTGGCAAGTTCTGGATCGAACATTATGCACATGGATGACAAAAATCTCTTCAATTTCGAAGACTTAGGGATAGACCTGGAGTCCGTTCGTAAATCCATCGCCAACCGCCTGGTGTACTCAACAGGCAAGGATTATTTTACCGCGACGCCCCGTGATTGGTTTTCCGCTATCGCTTATGTGGTTCGTGACCACTTAATGGCCCGCTGGATGGAAACCATGCGCCACAATTACCGGCTGGATACCAAGCGAGTCTACTACCTGTCCCTGGAATTCCTCATCGGTCGAACCATGACCAACAGCCTGCTCAACATGCATTTATACGAAGTGTGCCGCGAAGCCATGAACCATTTTGGGTTTGATCTGGATAGCATTTGCCGCGAAGAGAACGATGCAGCTTTGGGTAACGGCGGCCTGGGCCGTCTGGCTGCCTGTTTTCTCGATTCCATGGCGACCTTAAGCCTGGCCGGTTACGGCTACGGGATCCGCTACGAATACGGTATGTTCGATCAGGAAATCGACCGTGGTCAACAAGTGGAAAACCCGGACAACTGGTTGCGTTTCGGCAATCCTTGGGAATTTCCGCGACCGGAGGTTATCTACCCGGTAAAATTTTACGGCCGGGTAGTCCAGCTCAAGAGACGAAAACACAACCAGGAATGCCATTGGGTTGATGCCGAAGAGGTCATGGCCATGGCGTACGATACCCCGGTACCCGGCTATGATATGACCGCGGTGAATAATTTACGACTCTGGTCGGCTAAGTCCTCCAACGATTTTGACCTGCAGCACTTCAACGAGGGGCACTACATCAAGGCGGTAGAGGAAAAAAACAGTTCGGAAAACCTATCCAAAGTATTGTATCCCGACGATACCACGGATATGGGCAAAGAATTGCGGCTTAAACAGCAGTACTTTTTTGTCAGCGCGTCATTGCAGGATATATTGCGACGGTTTCGCAAATATCACCAGTCGTTTAATGAACTACCCCATAAAGTCGCCATTCAATTAAACGATACCCACCCAGCCATTGCCATACCCGAATTGATGCGGCTGTTGGTTGATGAACACGGCTTGGATTTTAAGCACGCCTGGGACATTACCCAGCATACATTCTCCTATACCAACCATACCCTGCTTCCGGAAGCCTTGGAGACCTGGCCGGTGGATTTGATGGAAACCATGTTGCCCAGGCATACCCAGATCATTTTTCAGATCAACCATAACTTGCTACGCCATGTTAAACACCACCATCCGGGGGACCGTGAACGGATGCGGCGTATGTCGCTGATCGATGACGGTGAGAAACACCGTGTGCGAATGGCTCACCTGGCGTTTGTCGGCAGTCATAAAATAAACGGCGTGGCGAAAATCCATACCCAACTGATGCGCGATACCCTGTTCAAGGATTTTGATGAGCTGTTTCCCGATAGGATTGTAAACCTTACCAACGGCATCACCCCTCGCCGCTGGTTAAACCAGGCCAATCAACCGCTATCCAAATACATCAGCGCATTGATCGGTGACACATGGAGAACCGATCTGAATCAGTTGAGCCGGCTGAAAGAGCATGCCGCCAATCCGGATACCCAACAGCAGTTTGCCCAGATTAAACAACACAACAAAACCCGCCTGGCGCAAATGATTCAGGATAAGCTGAATATTACCGTGAATATTTATTCGATGTTTGACGTGCATATCAAACGAATCCACGAATACAAACGCCAACTGCTAAACATATTGCATGTCATTACCCTGTACAACCGATGCCGCCGGGATCCGTCATCGATCCAGGTACCACGAACCATTATTTTCGGTGGCAAAGCCGCACCCGGCTACCGTATGGCGAAATGGATCATTCGACTTATTCATGATGTCGCCGAAGTGGTCAACAATGACCCGCAAGTCGGCGATTTGTTAAAAGTGGTATTTATTCCCAATTACAATGTGTCAAATGCTGAAATTATCATTCCAGCCTGTGATTTGTCCGAACAGATATCCACCGCCGGTACCGAGGCATCGGGAACCGGCAATATGAAATTCGCACTCAACGGCGCCTTGACCATCGGCACGCTTGACGGCGCCAACGTCGAAATTCGCGAAGAAGTGGGTGAAGAGAATATTTTTATTTTCGGTCTGACGGCCCCGCAGGTCAATGACACCCGGCAAAACTACAATCCTTGGGAGTACGTGGAACAAAACAACGAATTGAAAAATGTGCTGCATATGATCGGTTCGGGCTATTTTTCGCCGGAGGAGCCGCACCGCTTTCAGGGCATACTGGACTCCCTCAACACGGACTACTTTATGTTGATGGCCGACTATGCCGCCTACGTAACCTGCCAACAGGAAGTGGAATTCGCCTATCTGGATAAGGCAATCTGGCAACAAAAAGCTATTCTGAACGTCGCCGGCATGGGCAAGTTCTCCAGTGACCGAACTGTAACCGAATACGCGAAAAAAGTCTGGAATGTCCAGCCGGTCGGCGACAAATGATACCACCGAGACCGGCCTTGTGTATGGCCGCTGGCGCGGTTTACGGTTTATCGTGGCCGGTCGCTTCATCGTAAGCGGTGCGGCCGCAAAACCCCATAAAAATCATGCCAATTGCACAGGCAAGCCTATCGTTTCATGGATTCAAAGAATTCTGAATTGGTTTTGGTTTCTTTGAGTCGCTCAATCAGAAACTCCATGGCCGCCAGATCATCCATGGAATGAAGCAATTTGCGCAGGATCCAAACTTTCTGCAGTTCCGACGCTTTCATCAACAATTCCTCCCGGCGTGTGCCGGAGCGGTTGATATTGATGGCCGGGTAAATCCGTTTTTCCGCAATTTTGCGATCCAAATGGATTTCCATGTTACCGGTGCCTTTAAACTCCTCGTAAATCACGTCGTCCATACGCGATCCCGTTTCAATCAAAGCCGTGGCGATGATGGTCAAGCTACCGCCTTCCTCAATGTTACGGGCGGCCCCGAAAAACCGTTTCGGCCTCTGCAGTGCATTGGCGTCCACGCCGCCGGTAAGTACTTTGCCCGAAGACGGAATGACCGTGTTATACGCCCGGGCCAAGCGGGTAATCGAATCCAGCAGGATCACAACATCCCGTTTGTGCTCCACCAGTCGCTTGGCCTTTTCGATGATAATCTCGGCGACCTGCACATGGCGGCTGGCCGGTTC
>Ga0114931_10009172_pt1 | contig 11889 bp, 10 predicted proteins | sample 2SBtaG_FD_89579 | JGI IMG/M metagenome (GOLD analysis project Ga0114931, IMG submission 89579) | Deep subsurface microbial communities from Kolumbo volcano to uncover new lineages of life (NeLLi) - 2SBTROV14_V59a metaG | ecosystem: Environmental > Aquatic > Marine > Volcanic | place: Kolumbo...
TCGTGCGTCGTGTCGACCGCCGCGGCAGCCCGCGACGATCCAGCGCGACCGAACGTCGTCTTGATCATGGCCGACGACATCGGTTACGAGTGTTTCGGTTGTTATGGAAGTCGGCAGTATCAAACGCCCCACATCGATCGGCTGGCCCGGCAAGGGATGCGATTCAACCATTGCCATGCGCAGCCGCTTTGCACGCCGAGCCGTGTGAAACTGATGACCGGTGTCTCCAACGCCCGCAACTACTCGGCATTTTCCATCTTGAATCGCGACCAGCGCACGATCGGCCAATATTTCCAGGCCGCCGGCTATCGAACCATGATCGGCGGCAAGTGGCAGTTGTTCGGCGCGGAGCACTACCCGCCCCGGTTTCAGCGGCGAGGCACCCTTCCTCGCGAGGCTGGTTTCGACGCGACCTGTTTATGGCAAGTGGACCGTCTGGGTTCTCGCTATTGGCAGCCGCTGCTGAACATCGACGGCGAGGATCATCAGTTCGACAAGGACAAATATGGTCCGGACATCGTGAACCAAGCGATTCTCGATTTTATTGAAGCCAACCGCCAGCGGTCTTTTTTTGTGTATTATCCGATGCTTCTGACGCATCGCCCTTTCGTGCCGACTCCGGACAGCGAATCTCGCCAAAGCAAGGATCTTCAACGGAACTTCGAGGACATGACGGCCGCCATGGACAAGCTCGTTGGCCGCGTTGTCGATAAGATCGATGAGCTTGGCCTCGCGGAGCGCACGCTGATTCTGTTCATCGGAGACAACGGTTCGCCACAGCCGATCCGGTCGATGCTAGCCAATCGCAAGATATCAGGCGGCAAAGGCAAGACGACCGACGCCGGCACGCATGTGCCGCTGGTCGCCCGTTGGCCCGGCGTCGTTCCGCAGGGTCGTGTGTGCAACGACCTGGTGGATTTTTCCGATTTTCTTCCCACCGTGCTCGAAGCGTCGGGAATCGCAGTCCCGAAGGGTTTGGATGGGAAGAGTTTTCTGCGGCAACTCCGAGGCGAGCGGGGCCAGCCACGCTCATGGATTTACTGTTTTTACTGCCCTCGTCCAGAAAAAACGCGGCCAGTCCGATTTGTCCGCGATCAGCGTTGGAAGCTGTACGGCGATGGCCGTTTCTTCGACGTCGAGCACGACCCCGACGAAAAACAGCCCTTGGCCGACCTGGCGGCGAACTCTCCTGCCGCCCAAGCCCAGGAAAAACTCGCCGTGGCTCTCCAGTCGATGCCTGCCGAGGGACAGATGCTGTTGAAAATACCCTAACAACAGTTTGCAGAACCATCGGGGACTGGCTCATTTTGCGGAGTCTTCGGAGCAAAATGTGCCTGTCCACCTTTCTGGTTATTCGTTGGCCACGGCATCCAGTGCAAAGCTTGCGTTGGCGTCGTGCTTGTAGAAGTAACGGGCAGTCTGATCGGCAACGATGCCGACGAACTGTCGCTGAAACTGTTGGACCCTCTTGTCCTGTGCCGGAATGCCGCTGTTACGCGGAAACAGGATTTGCCCCACTTGTTTTTCCCAGATGAGCCGGCCCCGGTTGGTCATGTCGTAAACCGAGACGGCAACTTCCGCATCGCCCTGATAAAGCGTTTTTCCTTTGTACAGGTCGAAATTGTCGAGTTCAATGTAGACGATGCGCGTTGCTTTGACCGCACGGCCGAGATCCTTGAAGTTGTCCCAATCTTGCTCGTCGATCCAGTTGTCCACTTCGCTGGGACTGACCACGTCGATGTCGGGTACATTCGCTTCGAGCAGTTTGCTGACCCGCTTGCCGATGCTGCGCGCGGCGCCGGCGTAACGGTACTCGTTGGACGAGGGTGGGCGACAGATCACGACGACGCGCTGATCTTCGAGCACTTTGCACTCGGCGGGCAGCACGTTGCCGCCCTGCCAAAGATAGATGCCCGTAGCTAAGATCGAATGGCACCCAGTCGTCGAGGCGAACAGCAACGCCGCGAGCATGGCCAGGCGCCAGCGGTCGATGGGTGAGGCGGAGCGATCCATCATGCATTCCTCATGAAATTGATTTTGGCTTGTTTGCTTGGGGATGCGCTGCCATGGGCGGGGACGCCACGGCTCGCTGGTGGAATGTGTCTACGTTTCCAGGAGGTTAGCCTAGCCACCAGTGATGCGCCCAATCGAGCACGACCACCAAGAACCAGATCGCGGCGGCCCACAAGACTGGCTCGAGCGCAGGTCGGCCGACGATCCATCGTCCGGCCACCGACGATGCGAAGAGCCAAGGCGCGCTGATCGCCACCGCCGCGCACAGCAGCGTGCCGGCCAGGTGGACCGAGGCGGCGCGAACAACGTCGCCTCGCACCGCATACGCCCAAGCCGTCGTGGCGCCACACATGGGGCAAACGTGTCCTGTGGTTTGTTGGAACCAACACTTGCTGAGTCCTAATTGTTCATGCGTGCCGTAGCCGCGCGGATCGGGTCGCAGCATTCCGGCGGTAATCAGTAAAGCCAAACCCAAGGCTCCCGTCCCAGCCAGCACGAGCCGGTAACCGAGCGATAGCCTGCCGACCGATGATTTCGCGGTTTCGGTCATAGAGCAACTGGTAAAAAGGGTGGAGAACCATAGCCGAGCGTCGGCCGTTACACAAGACAGATCGACTTGCCGCGGGGATCCCCGGACGCTAGCAGTTGGAGGCCGCTAGCGTTTCCAGCGACGAAAGCTGGTTCTCGGCAACACACAACCGCTCGATTCCGGTGGCGAGTCCTGTCGCGGCGTCCACGTCGACGATCGTGCCGTTGAGCCGAACGTCGCCGCTGGCTACTTCAAACTGGGTCGGATTGGCCGTCAGCGTGGTCTCCATCACCCGATCGATCCGCCGTCCGAGAATACTCTGGTGAGGGCCGGTCATGCCCACGTCGCACTGAAAAGCGGTGCCGCCAGGCAAGATACACTCATCGGCGGTTGGCACATGGGTATGCGTACCTAGCACGGCAGTCACTTTGCCGTCCAAATAGCGGCCCATCAATTGGGCTTCGCTGGTGGCTTCGACGTGGAAGTCGACCAACCGCACGACGACGTCGCTAGGCATGGCCGCCAGCACCCGGTCGGCGGCCCGCCACGGAGAGTCGATGGGTTTCATGAACAGTTGTCCCAGCAGGCAACAGACGCCGACCAGCGTGCCATCGCGCGCCGCGACGACGACCCATTGCCTGCCCATGGCTTCCTTGGGCAGGTTGGCCGGCCGCACGATGTTTTTCTCGCTCTCCAAAACCGAGTAAATCTCCTTGCGGCGATAAACGTGATCGCCCAGCGTGACGGCGTCGACCCCCGCCGCGACAAGCGAATGATAGATCGCCGGCGTCAATCCTGACCCGCCCGCCGCATTTTCCGCGTTGGCGACGACCAGATCGAGTTGATGTCGCAGAATCAAACCGGGAACGGCTCGCGTTACCATGTCGCGACCGGGACGGCCAACGATATCGCCAATAAAAAGTAGTCGCACGAAAACAGTCCGCAACAGGGGTTGCTCGAATTCTAGTGGGCGGTTTCTATCACTCGCGTTTCGCGAATCAAGGTAACCTTGATTTCACCTGGGTAGGTTAACTGCTCTTCAAAGGCCTTAGCAATGTCGCGACAAATTTTGGCCGAGGATTCGTCGGTCGTGTCCTTGGCGCTGGCAATCACTCGCACCTCGCGTCCCGCCTGGATGGCGAACGCTTGTCGCACGCCTGCAAAACTCGATGCAATGCTTTCCAATTCCTGCATGCGTTTGATGTAGCGGTCGAGCGTCTCGCGGCGCGCGCCGGGGCGAGAAGCGCTGCATGCGTCGCCGGCCGCGGTGAGGACGGTATAAGGCATGTCGGGGCGAATATCGTCGTGGTGCCCCAAGGCCGCATGGACCACCTCGGGGCCTTCTCCAAACCGCTTCAACAAGTCCGCCCCGATTTTGGGATGTCCGCCCTCGATGTCGTGGTCCGCCGCCTTGCCAATATCGTGCAACAGACCCGCACGTCGGGCCAATTCGCTGTCCATTCCCATCTCATCGGCCAACATGCTGGCGATGAAGGCCACCTCGATCGAATGGCGCAACACGTTCTGCGAGTAACTCGTGCGATACTTTAGCCGTCCCAGGAGTTCAATCACCCGGTCGTGCAGACCGAATACTTGGGCCTCTTGCATGGCCTCCTCGCCATAACGGCGAATCTCGACATCGATCTCTTTTTGCGTTTCCGCGACCAGTTCTTCGATCCGGGAGGGATGGATGCGTCCGTCGGCGATCAACTTGTTCAAGGAAATTCTCGCGATCTCGCGACGCACCGGATCGAACGCGCTGACGATGACCACGCCCGGCGTATCGTCGATGATAACGTCGACGCCGGTGGCTTTTTCGAGAGTGCGGATGTTGCGCCCCTCACGGCCGATAATGCGCCCCTTCATTTCGTCGTTGGGAATATCGACCGTGCTGGTGGTCGATTCCGCCGTATGCGCCGCGGCAAATCGTTGCAGGCAAGTGATCAGCATTTCCTTGGCCTTCGCATCGCACTTTTCCGCGGCCTGCTTTTCGTAGCGAAGGATGAGGGCCCCCTGCTCGCGCACCAGCTCCTTTTCCAGGCGATCCAGCAATTTGGTTTCCGCTTCGTCTGGACTCAGACCGCTGAGCTGATGCATCGTTTGTCGCTCGAGATCAAGCAGGTGGTCCAACTCCTTTTGTCGCGTGTTCGCGTCCTCGAGCTTTTCGGCGAGACGACGTTGGTTGTTTTCCACCATCTTTTCTTGTTTTTGGAGTTGCCCCTTACGCTGGGTGAGCGCATCTTCCGCCTTGTCCAACTGGCGTTCTCGCTCGTGCAGTTGATTGCGAATTTCGCTGTTCTCGCGTTCCAGTCGCTCCTTTTCCTGCAGCGCCATTTCCTTGGCTTCCACGGCCGCTTCTTTCCGGCGCGCGCTGGCCTCGACGGTGGCAAGCTCGATGATTTGGGCGGCCTCCTTCTCGGCATCCCGCCTGCGAAGATGGTCCAGCAACTTCGCCAGACCCAAACCTAAGAGCGCGGCCACGAAGGAAATGCCAACCGTTTGCCACGCGTCCATCACCGAGACAATCGGCGGAAACCAAGCCAGCAAGGGTGATAACGGGAGTAACGCCATGGGAGTCCTTCCGGAAAATTGAGAGCAAAGCGATAATGCGTCCCGAGTGGACGCCGTCGCACTTCATAACGCGAAGCACCACCACACCGAGGGCCTGCCAGCGGCATGCGTCAGAGAGCGATGAAACCTACTCGTAAGTTTCCATCGTGCGATCGGTGCGTTCGAAGAGAGAGTCTTACGAGGAGACAGACCGCAAGGGCCGGTCCCCACCAGGCACTTGATTAGCGTCGTGATTGCCAGAACAATGAACGCGACGGAGATACCCTGGGGCGCCAGGCCCTCGCGTACCTTCGACCTACGTAAGGCGCATCCACCGCTGCCAGCAATGGCTGGCGATGGCTGGCTTTGTTCCCGAGCGTCTTATTCCAGAGCAATCGCAGCCGCCGACAAGCGGACGGATTGCACCAGAGACGACGCGTCGACATGTTCGACAGGCCACACCATGCCTCCACGCCACACCACATCGAGGACAGGATACGATCCAAGAGATCGATCCCCGCGCGATGCAGCGCCAACGAGATCAGCAGCAGGTGGAAAATTCCGAACATGTCGTACAACAACCGGCGAACCACGAACGAATCGAGTGCCTGGATGAGACTCCTCTACGACGAACACGAATCACACAACGCCCTCCAGCCGACTTGCCCTAGCAGAGCCACTCAGCCCGAGACACGTAGTTTTTTGCTTTTCATAGAGCGGCTACACCCCTATCCAGCCGGCAAGCAGGAAACCTGGAAGGATTCTAGCCCTGCCGGCGTGGCAGCACCTCGTGCCATGGGACTTCAGCCGCTAACTTGAATAAGCATGGTATCAGAATTGTCTTGAAGTACAAGCTTAACCGTCCCTTGAGCTTGCAACTGCCTGCGGCAGTGAGAGGTTTAGGCAAACCGCGTTTGCGATTTGCGGGGCGGCTCGCTGGTTTCCCCTAGCCTTTTCCCTTGTATTCGTCAAAAGTTAGCCAAAGCCGTGAACCGCCAATCTCTTCCCAACCGGCCTGGGCCGAAATCCGACCAGGCGTCGCTGCCCCGGGGCGTCAGCGAGCCGGCGTCCGCCGTGTTGACAGCTCTCATCAACGCCTGGCCTCCAGCGGACTGGCGGCCCGTGCATGTGGCGATTGCCGTTTCCGGCGGACCCGACAGCATGGCCCTGCTGCGCGCCGTGCTGGAACTCCAATCGCAATACCAAGGCGCCGGCCGTCTCTCGGTGCTGCACGTGAACCACCGTCTGCGGGCAGCGGAGTCGGACGACGACGCAGCCTGGCTCGCCAGCCAATGCGCGGCGTTGGGCGTGCCGCTGACTGTGCTGCACGGCAACGCTGCCGACCGCTGCCAAACGATGGGCGACGGCGTTGAGGCCGCCGCGCGCCAAGAGCGTTACCAACTGCTTGCCGAGGCGGCCGAGCGATTGGGGGTACGCTATCTGGCGACCGGGCATACCCGCGACGATCAAGTTGAAACCGTCTTGTTTCGTCTCTTGCGCGGGTCCGGCCTGCGCGGCCTGCGCGGCATCCCGCGCACGCGCCGGCTAACACCCGCGGTCACCCTGGTCCGACCGCTGCTGGATTGTTCGCGCGAGGCGTTAACGTCTTACCTGGGCGCGTTGGACCAGTCGTATCGCACGGATCGCACCAATACCGACATACGAATCACGCGCAACCGCATCCGACACGAGCTACTGCCGCAATTGCGCGAGGCGTACAACGCCGACATCGACGCGGCCTTGTTGCGTTTGTCCGCCCAGTCCAACGACGCCCAGCAGCTGCTGGAAACGCAGGCCGGCAAACTGTTGAAACAATGCGCGGCGGAGTCGGTGCGAACGCCGGCCGACGCTTCCCACGCAGAACAACAGCAGCTTTCACTTGCCATCGAACCGTTTTCTCAACAACCGGCGATTCTCGTCTGCGAAGCGCTGCGACTGGCGTGGCGCGAGGCGGGTTTGCCGGAACAGGCAATGACGTATCATTGGTGGCGGCGGCTGACCGAGTTGGCTCAAGATCTCCACAGCGGACAGATCCTCAATCTGCCGGGCAACGTGTTGGCCACCGTTTCCGACGATCGACTGCTCTTGCGGTGGTAGGCACATATGGACGTATCCCAACACGATCCGGCAGTAGCGGCGTAACTTCCACGCTCCGCCGATGGCCGAAAGTGGTGGGCTATCCCAGGGTTAGCTGGAAGGGATTTTGTTCCTTGGTACGGTTGCTCCCAGAAAGCCTGGCGGAAGACTACGGTTTTATCAGTACCCAGCGGGTGACCATTCCCAGGCCGTCGTGGAAGTAGCGCCACGAAGCGGGAAAGAAAGTAACGTAGCGGTTGTAGGTTGGCACGTCGACGCATTGCAGCGCCCGATCGCGCTGGCTGGTCAGATTGTCGAACCATGCCCGCAAGGTAGGACGATAGTCGTGAATCGATCGATGCGCAATGCGAAAGCCGGCCTCTTCGAATGCTCGCGTGCAGAAGCGGTAGGACGATCCGATCGAGCCGGGAAAGTAGATTTGTGAACAAACCGACGTGGCGAATAGCTCGTTGGAAACGCTGCAGAAAAAGTGTTTGACCAGCCGACCGCCCGGCTTCAGGGCACGAAAAAGTTTTTGCAGCAGAGGCGCGATTTCTCTGGGGCGGACGTGTTCCCAGGCGCCGATCGAATAGATGACGTCGAGTTGTTGTTCAGGATAATTCCGGGTGATGAAGTCGTCGAATTCCACTTGGAAACCGTGGTGTTGGTCGTTGTAGGCCACTTGCTCGCGAGAGAGGGTGAGTCCATACAGATTTTGCTTGTCGCCAGTGTGCTCATAAATTCGTCGCAGCATGGAGCCCCAACCGCAGCCCAACTCCAAAATTTTCTCTCCCGGCCGTGGATCGATCAATTGCAGGATAAAATCGGCTTTGTTCTGTTGGGCCTGCTCCAGGGTTTCATCGTCGCTGTGGAAATCGGCGCACGAATAGAACATGAATTTGCGGTCGAGAAACAGCTCGTAAAACTCGTTGGAGACGTCGTAGTGGGCCGCGATGCCTAGCACGTGGTCCTGCTTCATTTTCGCTCGTAGCAGCAGTGGTCGGATCGGGCGCAGCGGCCAGGCGTTGCGGACCCAATCGACCGCTGGCGGCAGATCGCGTGTGACGGCGCGCCAAGTTGGCTCAGCTTCGAGCGGCTCGGGCGAACGAATCAGATATTGGAGCCAGCCATACGACAGGCCGTAGAGAAACGACTCGAGCGGAAAAAGGAAAGGACGCGCGAGTGGGGACAAGATGGTTTCTCTCCCTGTGACGACAATCATCATGGAACCTAGCCAGTGGTTGACATCCATCATAAACTGCTTGTGGTTATTCTGCGATGGCGGACCGACGAAAATACCCACGTGGCCATGGTAATTTGCTACAATGGCGCAAGTTTGGATGTTTTTGGCTCGATGGTGTCTTCAAGATAGATTACGTGGAGTTTCATGCGTCACGCAAAAAATGTATGGGGCGAGAACCTGGAGCCCTGTTGCACGTCGCCCAGGGTCGGGTTCTATCGCGACGGCTATTGTCGGACCGGTCGGGAGGATACGGGGCTGCATATAGTCTGTGCCGAAATGACCGCGGAGTTTCTAGAATACTCACAATCGGTCGGCAACGACTTGAGCACGCCGAATCCGATGTTCGATTTTCCCGGCTTACAGCCGGGCGATCGCTGGTGTCTATGCGTCGAGCGTTGGAAGCAAGCGCTCGAGGCCGGCGCGGCCCCGCCGGTGGTGCTGGCGGCAACGCATATCTCGGCTTTGGAGTTTGTCGACTTGGAACAACTCGAAGCGTACGCCGTCGAAACGCCGTCGTAAGTGGCAATTCGCCGCGATCGGTGGGAGATCGTGCTTTCTGGCGTGGGGATGGTTGAGAGAATGCTTGGCGCGGCGTAGGAATGGAAAAGGGGTCAGGACTCGTAGATGACAAATACGGGATCCAGAAGAGGGTCTCAAGGGTCTTTGATGTTGCGCTCACTAGCTACGATGCCGCCACGGGCACGGGCAACGTACTCAACGAACTAAAACTCACGTACGACGCACTGGGTCTAGGGTAGGTGCAGCACCTACCTTACTACAATCGCCAGTGGCAGGTGCTCGAAGAGCGGGCCAGGGCGTCCTCGACCGCGGCCTACCAGTACATCTCCCACCCGCGCAGTACGTCGATGCGGTGGCCGTGCGCTACAACTCCAGCGGCAACCAGCACGTTTTTCTGCAGGACGCCAATTTTAATGTCACGGCGGCGGCCGACGGCGCCGGCGCGGTGGTCGAGCGGTACGCCTATTCGCCCTACGGCGAAGCGACGGTTTTGGATGCCAGCTTTGCCGCAGTGGCAGGCAATGTGAGTGCCATCGGCAACGAGCTTCTGTATACTGGCCGCAGGCGCGATCCTGAGACCCGCTTGCAGCTCAATCGGAATCGGTTTTATGCTTCGCATCTGGGAAGGTGGGTGAATCGGGATCCGATTGGGTATGAAGCGGGTAGTTTAAGTCTCTACCAATACCTCGCATCAAAGCCAACATCGCGATTAGACTCTTTTGGTCTAATGACACTACCGGATTCTTAGCACGACTCAGAACTTCACGCCGATCGCATCGCAGAGGAAATTTACGTAGGGCTTGGCAGTACGGAAGATGGCGGCAGCTTCTTTCACAATCGACGGTTCAAAGAGTGCATCATGGTCTAAGGCGCAAATGCCAATGTGGTCTTTGCGTTTGAGATCGTCGATCAGCGGATGCTCCTCGGCGTATCCGCGTGGCGGACGTTGAAGGCTGTCGCCGGATAGGTCGAAACGTCTGCGAAACGCCTTGCCTCCCTTGGCCCGTTTCCATGTGGCGGGGTTCTTGTCGATCGCCTTACGAATCTTGTTCAGCGCCTTGGAATCAGGATGCCAGACGCCTGCGCCCAAATACACTTCGTCGGGCTCGATGTGAAAATAAAATCCCGGCGCATGAACGTCGCTGCCGGCTTTGTGCCGAAAGTGGATGCCGACGTTCGTCTTGTACGGCCGCTTGTCCTTGGAAAAACGAACATCGCGGTAGATGCGCATCAACGAGCCGCCCATGCGTTTGGGGACGGCTTGGAAATGCGGCGAGAGTTTTGCCAAGGGTTCGACCATCGCTTCGATAAACTCCAGCGACGGCTTCAAAACAAATTGCTCGTATCGCGATTTGTTCGCTTGAAACCAACTGCGATTGTTGTGTTTGGAAAGCTCATTGAGAAAGTGGAGCAGTTCGAGTGGGAATCCCGGAAACTTGGTCTTGGCCATGGGGCTTTCTCTGACATTTCAGTTCAGTGCGGCGGTGGAGAGCGCGTTGCAAACGCGCGCGGACTAAGGGCGATATTCTTACAGGTAGAAAACCGCTACACAAGCTGCCTTACCATTTCACTTGGCCCGGCCGGTAAACCCCTCTCGGCGCAATCCACGCGGTCGGCATACTTTCGGGGAGCGCCAGGGAAAATGCCGTCGGACGCACATCGAGCTTCTAATCCGCAACGTCGGCCGGATCGCGCATGCGGTAGCCAATACCCCGTACGGTTTGCACTAACTCGGCATGGGGCCCCAATTTTTTGCGGAGCGCTCGAATATGCACGTCAATCGTGCGTTCCAGCACCATCGCATCGTCGCCCAGGGCAACGTCAATCAGTTCGGTACGTGTGAACGCACGGCCCGGCTGGCGCACTAAGGCCTCCAGTAGCCCGAACTCGGCCGGGGTGAGATCCAGCGGCCTGTCGCCGGCAGTCGCCCGATGACGGCGACGATCGATCATGACGCCTTGGCTGACGATGACGTCGCGGTCGGCACTGCCTCTATCTTTGCGCCGCAGTAGCGCATTGATTCGTTGCAACAAGACTTTGATGCTAAAAGGCTTGGTCACATAGTCGTCGGCCCCGATGGAAAAACCAACCAATTGGTCGGATTCCTCCGACCGGGCCGTGAGCATCAACACCAGCAATTCTTGGGTTGCCGCATCAGCGCGGAGCAAGCGACAAATCTCCAGCCCATCTACTAACGGCAGCATTAAATCAAGAACCACAAGATCGGGCAGGCGAAGACGAATCTCTTGCAGCCCCTGCTGACCGTCGCAGGCAAGCCGGGTCTCGTAACCTTCTTGGCGCAGGTTGTATTCCAACACCTCCGCCAGCGAAGCGTCGTCTTCCACGATGAGAATACGCGGTCTTGCCATTGGCCGTGTTGCTTCTACTTACGAGGGATTCTCATCATGTCGGTGTCGGGCGATTTCGCCGTCGACCAGGTAGATCACGTCTTCGGCAATGTTCGTGGCGTGGTCGGCAATTCGCTCGATGTGACGCGAGGCGGAATAGAAATGCAGTGCAGGTTCAATAACCGCGGCGTCCAATTGCACAAGCCGGCACACCTCGTCGATGACCTCACGGTTGAGTTCGTCAACGATGTCGTCGCGCAGGCGCACATCGCGAGCAGCATCGACATCCTGACGCACGAATGCATCCAACGCATCGCGAACCATCGAGGTTGCCACCTCGACCATCTGGTCCAAATTTGCCGGCATCTGGAATTTTGGATACCGAATAAGACTACGCGCCCGCTCGGAAACATTCACCGCCAGATCGGCGATGCGTTCTAAATCGCCGTTGATCTTCAGCACGGTCGCAACGCGTCGCAAATCGACCGCTACCGGCTGATGGAGAGCTAGGATTTTGAGGCTCTCTTCCTCGATCTCCACCTCCTGACGATTGACCTTCTCCTCATCGGCAAACAGTTTCTCGATAAGATCGGTCTGCTGTTCTCGCAGAA
>Ga0114931_10009173_pt1 | contig 11889 bp, 9 predicted proteins | sample 2SBtaG_FD_89579 | JGI IMG/M metagenome (GOLD analysis project Ga0114931, IMG submission 89579) | Deep subsurface microbial communities from Kolumbo volcano to uncover new lineages of life (NeLLi) - 2SBTROV14_V59a metaG | ecosystem: Environmental > Aquatic > Marine > Volcanic | place: Kolumbo...
ACTTGCTTACTTTTTATATGGTGCAGTTACTTGGCTTACAGCTGCAGGTGATCAAAAAAAATTAGATGAGGCAAAGCAGATAATGAATAATGCAATTGTTGGAATTGTTCTTGTAGTTTTAAGTTATTTTGTAGTAGGTATAGTTGGAGGGATATTAGGGATAGATAATATTTTATCCCCTGTGTTTCCTTTTCCTAAATAATGATAAATACAATTTTATTAGCAACAAATCAACCCCCTAACCAGCCCCCGGTTACGGATCCAACCAATGGTCTACAACCTGGATTGCCTTTTAATTTTAACTCAGGTAATTCTGGTTATGATGTTGGAACAATTAAACCTAAAAATTATACTTTTGATCCTGATCCAACTTTAGCTGGTTCTGCAAACACAGTAAATGTTTATGTTTCTGCAATAGTTGGAACATTAACACTAATTGCAGGTCTTTCTTTGTTACTATATTTTATTATGGGTGCATTTAGATGGGTAACTGCAGGTGGTGATATTAAACATATAGAGGCTGCAAGAGGTCAAATTTTAAATGCGTTAATTGGGTTTGTGCTTGTAGTTATTGGTTGGTTTTTTGTAAGATTAATAGGACAGATTATGGGTATAGATATAGTAAATCCTATTTGGTATGCAGTAGGGGCAGGTGGTTCTTTAATACCAACAGGAGGACAATAATATTATGAATTTATTAGCTCTTGATGCAATAAATAATCCGGCTTTACCTGATTCGGTAAATAATTCTCCAAACACAGGGCTTTCTGCCTACATTGCAGTAATTTGGTCTTCGGTTTTTTTGTTTGCAGGAATATTTGTTTTGTTTTATCTAGTTTATGGTGGGTTTGTGTATATAACTTCGATGGGAGATGCAAAAAATAGTGAAAAGGCAAGAAATATTATTTTTAATGCAATTATTGGTCTTGCAATTTTAGCTGTTTCTTATGGGATAATAGTATTACTTAGTGCAGTGTTTGGTATTGATATTTTAAACCCAGTTTTTCCTGGGATAGTTTAATTATGATTATTGCTCAGAGTGTTGCTAATAAAAATACAATAGGTAATATAGGTACACAACCTGCAGTTGCTAATTGGCCATTTAAAAACATAGGACCTTTTATAGGAAATATTATTATTGCGGGTATGGTATTTGCAGGTTTAGTGGCATTTTTAATGTTGATTTTTGGGGGGGTGCAGTATATAACAAGTGCTGGGGATAAGGCACAAACAGAGGTGGCGCGAGATAAAATGACAAACGCATTAATTGGACTTGTAATTGTTATAGGAAGTTATGGTATAATCAAATTAATAGAGGCCTTTTTTGGAGTAAATATTTTACAATCAAGGTTTCCGACACCGTAATAAGTTTAAATTGGTTATTTTATGAAACTTGCAGCTTTTATCGACTCAGGTATGAATTCAGGTGGAGGTGGCTCTACAGTAGGAGACCCAACTGTCAAAATGAACATTGATAAGAGAGTATCATTTTCTAACTTTGGAGAATTATTAGGAAACATAGTAATAGCAGCAATGGTAATAGCAGGGTTAATGGTATTTTTCTATTTAATAATGGGAGGGATACAATATATAACAAGTGGAGGGGATAAAGCACAAGCAGAGGCAGCACGAGATAGAATAACATATGCGCTAATAGGACTTGTAATAGTAGTTGGGTCATTTGCAATAATTAAGTTAATCGAGGCATTTTTCGGTATTAATATTATTAATTTTGAACTTCCAAAAGCTAAGGGAGAAATAGGTGCTCTTTAGTTAGTTTTTTGGAGAAAGTTACATATGAAAACATACTTAGCTTTAGCAGGTAATCCAAGCGCAAACTTAGGAATTGGAAATGATAGAGTATCATTTTCTAACTTTGGAGAATTATTAGGAAACATAGTAATAGCAGCAATGGTAATAGCAGGGTTAATGGTGTTTTTCTATTTAATAATGGGAGGGATACAATATATAACAAGTGGAGGAGATAAAGCACAAGCAGAGGCAGCACGAGATAGAATAACATATGCATTAATAGGGCTTGTAATAGTAGTTGGGTCGTTTGCAATCATTAAGTTAATCGAGGCATTTTTTGGCATTAATATTATTAATTTTCAATTACCAAGTGCACCTGACATGGTAAAACCTACTAATTAATATTAAAGTATAAAATTTGAAATAAAATTTATGAGTTTGTTTTTAGCAGAAAATTCTTTAGCTGGTCAGGCTGAGGCTAATTTACCATTAAAAGGCAGAGTGTCTTTTGAAAACATAGGAACGTTGCTAGGAAACATAGTAATAGCGGCAATGGTAATAGCAGGATTAATGGTGTTTTTCTATTTAATAATGGGAGGGATACAGTATATAACAAGTGGAGGAGATAAAGCACAAGCAGAGGCAGCACGAGATAGAATAACATATGCACTAATAGGACTTGTAATAGTAGTTGGGTCGTTTGCAATAATTAAGTTAATCGAGGCATTTTTTGGCATTCATATTATTGATTTTCGATTTCCAAATGCTAAAAGTGTTGTGGATGTAACTAATGCAAATTAAAGCTTTAAGTTTTTAATATTTGTGGGCGGGTTTACCCGCCCTTTTTTTTATTGAATAAAGACTATATAATATCTTTATGAATTTAATTTCAACAGTTTATACTCAAACAGGGGACAATATTTGTGATGATGCTGGTTATGTACCACTAAATGGTATTTCAAAACTTATTATAAACGGAGCCAAGATTTTGCTTCCTGCTGGAATGCTGATATTTTTCGTCATGTTATTAGTAGGGGGTTTTAAATACATTGCAAGTGGCAGTGATCCAAAATCATTAGATTCTGCAAAGGGGACATTAACATTTGCTTTTATAGGATTAATTTTATTATTTTCAGCTTGGGTAATTTTAAATATTATTGGAAACACAATACTTTTAAGTGGCACTGGAAATAGCATATTTAATTTTGATCTTGATGGCATTATAAAAACACTAAGTGGAGATTCTGCAAACCAGTGTTTAATCGGATCAACCATAAACTAGTGAGAAAAATAGCTAAATTATTCATATTTTTATACCTTTTTTATTCTTTTCTTTTTGTGTTTCCAAAACAATCTCAAACTTGTGCAGCTGGCAATGTAGCTGGAGTTAATATCGGTCCAAATTATGATATGTTTTCAGGTGCCGCAAGTTTAGTTGGGTCTGGTGGTTGGGTTTATGTGCTTGGTCAAATTGGAGATTGTGCTAGTTATGAAAATATGTTTAGTCAGGCTGGTAATGTAAATATAATAATAAGAGGACATTACCCAAACACAACTCTAGAGCCTGATCTTGCTAAAAGTTGGGCTGCAACTTTAGCTAATATGAACACATATGGGCATAAAGTTTTTTTTATGCCTGTAAATGAACCAAATAATCCACAAGAAGTAGATGCAAGTGGTCAAAACCATACACCTAGTGTAGTTAAGGCATACACAGACACTTTACTTGCAGAGCTAGATAAATATGGGGTAAGAGGGTCAAAGGTTGTTGTTTTATCTCCAATGATAGATCAGCATAATGGCAACTATTCTAGTTGGGTAAGTGCTTTAGGGGGTGCAGGGTACTTTAACAATTTCGATGGCATAACAATGAATCTTTATGATTTGCGAGGACCAGGTGGTGCATTAACCTACGAAGGAGGAGATTCCAAAAATCAAAATGCAGGAAAGTATAGGGAGTTAGCAGATTCCAATGGCTTTTCAAAACCAATATATGCAGTTGAAAGTGGCGCTATTGTAAATGGAAGGGTTCAGTATTTAGATAAAGAGACAGCAGAATTTGTTAGACGAGCAGGGCCAGTTTTTAATAATGACAATAATTTTAAAATGTTTGGAATATTTGCATATGATCCTCATTATGCAGTTGAATGGGATTTAACAACAGGTTCAACTTCTACAGAAACTAGATCAGCATATGCATCGGTGCGAAGATCAGGATCGGTAGAAACAACTTCTGTAGATCAAGCTACATTATCTGCAAAAATAGATGATCTTGTAACAGCGGGAAAACTTGAAAGATGCCCAAATAGCTGTGGTGTAGTTGTAGCAGGCAGAACTGATTTGTGTAAAGGAAGTGGTATTAACGAAAGGTTAAAAAAACGCCGAGTGCAAGCAACTTCTGGGCTTGTTAGTTATTCTGAAACATTTGATTTGGCAGAAACATTTAAGATAGGGGGTCAGTTTGGTATAGGGAGCATTGGTCAAAACCTAACTAAAAATTTATTTTCAGGTGGGCATTTTAGATTATCTGCCTTTACCGATCCAGCAGACCGAGATGAATCCATTAGGTTTGGTGGTGGGGTAGTTAGTAAAGGTTTAAGAGGAGTATATCCAACAGGCTTACCAAGTGATTTTAGTCAAGGGGCAAGACCATCTGTATTGTTTCCAGAACCTTGGGCTAATTATTTACGCTTTGATTATCAAACAAAATGTGCATCAGGTATTTATTTACTTGGAGAGTGTATTACAAGTTCTATGAAAAGATACACTAGTTTTTGTGCTCCACCACAGTTATTAGATTATTCAAAAGAAAATCCTGAGTTCTTTAAACCAGCAAGGTCACAGCAATGTCAAGAGAAATGTGGCACACTAGATAAGTGGGAAAAAAACTGTAAAAAAGACTGGGAGTTAATACCATTATTTGATAATCCCGATGTTGTGGTTAAACAGGCTGCATTTATAAAAGGTTGTGATCCTGGTACAGGGCAAAATTTAAGTGGAGCAACCTTAGTTCAAACAATTACTCACCAAGTTAGGGGAATAAATAATGTAACTAGCGCACTTAATTTAATGTTAAATAACTTTACAGATAAGTCTCAAGCGTTTACTTCAAGTGGTCCGGTAGGAAATGAAACTTCTCCTATTATTAACTATACTGGTCCAGGTGTTTTTTCAATTGGAGATATAAACTCTTTAAAATCTTATTATGGATTAAAAGATTTTTCAGATACTAATGGTCCAGAAAAATATGTAGGTAATAAAAATGCTTGGGAGCAATTAACTCCATCTTATAAAGGTACTAGTCCTTTACCTGCAAAAGGTAAAGCAATGTATTACGGTTCTGGAGTAATGGAAAATGTTTATCAAAATAGGATAAATTGGGGGCAAATAGATATTTGTAATGAATGTATAGGTTATGTTGCTTTGCTTAGAAAGGGTGATATAAACAAAAGGGTGTATATAAAACTTCCATTTGGCAATACCTACGAAGGGCCATATCAAGTAATTGATGTAGCTGGAAGAAATGATGTTGGGGATTTATTTGCCAGAGGCTGGGTGGTTGATGTGGGGTATAACGTATGGCAAGCTTGGGCAAAAAAATATCCAGGTAAGGTACCTAATGGACCAATTGATGGTGTAATAGTAACAAGTACCCCTTCTACTGGTTTTATAGATTCAACAGGCTCTACAACTAAATATGCATATACTGAAAGCTCAACGCCTAAATCTTTAGACTCTTTAAACATAATTCCTAAGCTGAAAAGTTTAATCGGATTAAAAGATGAAGATACAGCTAAAATTGTTGCTCAAACTTACCCCGTTAGAACATTGGTTTACAAAGATAATTGGGACCCTTTGGTGTGTGGGCAGTTAAATTTAAGTATGCAGGTACAAGTGCATTCGGAAGGTGGGCAATATAGAGTAGAGTGGATGTTACAGGGAGGTCAAGCAGTAAATACTGGATATTCTGATATTCAGGTTCATTTGCCTGATGGTCAAGATACAGGAACATCAAGATGGGGACCTGTTGGTTCTGGTCCTGCTGTATATTGTTCTAATGGGTTTCAGGGTTGTGCTACAAGCAATAATGGATATGGTCCTGTTATAACTAGTACATTACCTGTTGATTTATTTGCAACCTCTAGAATAGATGCTTGTCATGAGGAGGGTGGAAAGTTTGCAGGTGCAACCTGTACAATAAATAAAGATGCAACAAGTACGTGTTCATCAAATGTGGTAGCTGGTGCACCAGCATGTAATCCCCCTAAAATCCCACCCAATTACCCAACTTTAAATAAAGATTCAATAGATATTGAGCATAATCAAATGGGAGCATTTGGTAATAAAGATTATTCTTGTACTGTTGAAGTTGATGCAAGTGGAAAAATTACATGTCAACCACCACTAACCTCAACATATAAAATGTGGTTAGAAGTTAAGTTTGCAGAACATGATAAAATATTTAACTCACTAGCAACTAAACAAGGTAATGGTGGGGTACTTAGTACCATATTTACCTCTGATGAGTTAGAACCAGAATTTCATAAAACTGGGAATCCAATTTTAACAGGGGTAACTAGCACTGCTGTTAGGTACTGTGATTCAACATCAGGAACACCTGGGGGCAAATTAGTTGGTTCTACACCTTATTCTAAAGATGGTTGTTTTGATCAAATAAAAAATGGGATTAAGCTTTTTCCAAAAGAAATAGGTCATGTTTTAGCTCTTGCTGACTGGGTACAAAACGAATTGCTAAATATTAACAAAAAGGGTAATCAGGCACCAAGTACAGATCCAGTTAATTCTAATATTCCTGTTCCACCAACAAGACCAGGTTTGGTTATTGGTGATGACAATGATTGGGTGTTTGGTGGCAATGGGGTTGCACAAATTAACAATGATTCTGAAAACTCTACATATTTCCCAAGTGATTTATGTTCACTTGAAAGTGGAAAAATTAATGTAAATATTCAAGCTCAAAGTGGAGAGTATGCTGGGGTGTTTTTTAATGGGGCAATTGATAATAGTACTAACCCTAAAGGTTATTTGGCGGTTTTAAAATTTACAGCACCTAAAGGATTATATGTGTATATAAACGATGGGTTTAACGAATATAACTTATCTAACATGAAATTAGTTGAATTTAAGCAAGCTAATTTAGGTTATAACGTAGAATATAAAGTTGAAATAAACACCAACATTGAGCAAGGTAAACACAATATATTAGTAAAGGGAAAGACAGTTTCAATTAGTGCGGATTTAGTTGATAGCCAATTTGCAAGTGGTAGGGTAGGTTATTATACAAATAAATCAGAAGCAACATTTACAAACGGTTTTACATCTGGAAATTGTAAACTTGATACGATAATTAATAAACCAAAAATTCCAACTTCAATTACAACTAGAGATGGGGTAGAGGTATACGCAACAAGGGTATATGACTATAATTTTGGTGATTATGTTGGGAAATTTAGCCCTACACCTCCTCATGCTGATGCTAATCCAAACGAAGCAGTTAAGGTTATATGGCGAAGTAGTTCAACTAAAAATAAAGTTGATGATCAAGAGTTAGTATTTTGGAGGGAAAGAGCAAATGTACCATTTTTTCAATTACCATATTTAAATACTACAACAAATAAATTAACCACAATGGGGGTAAGTTTTGGTTATTTAGAGGGAAATTTACCACATATAAACTTAGTTAATCAATATGGCAGACTTAATAAAAATTCTATTGTAAATATATTAAAAAACAAACCAGACGAGGTTGTAATAGAATGGATTTATTATGTTACAGATAGTAATAAACCAGGCATAAACAGACAATATAAAGTAGCAGAATATTATTATATATATCCAAGTGGAGTTGTATTTAGACAAGCAAAAATTATAGATTCATTTGCAGAGAATAATTACAGCAATAAATATTTAACAGGCTCGATAATTAGTCCTGTAAATAAAATTTGGGCAAATACCTTAACAAATTTTGATAATAATAATGTAAAGAAAACAGGACGAGTAATATCTTTAAATAGTGATAAAAACATAAACTTTTATGGTAAAAAAGAAAATGCCTCTAATCCGTTAAGTAATACTACAACTGATTGGACAGGTGATACAATAAATAGTTTTGGTTTAACAGACCCAAAAATAATACTAATACAGCCTCAAAATTATAATGTATTTGCAATAACAGGGGGGTATTACTCAAAAATACTGCAGGACCCAAAATCAGGTGGTTATCAGGCTTATATAAATACAGTTATTGGTAGTAGTGTTGATGTAAACAAGGTAGCAACAACTAAGGATATAAGTTTATATCCCACTGAAACCTTTTTAGTTGGTTTAGAGGGTAATAATGAAAATAACATTGATCAAATATTTAACACAATATATATGGTTAAAAAAGATAGTTTAGATAACAAGGATGATAAGCAGATAGCAGACATGAAAACAATTGGTAACAAATTTATAAACTCATTATCTAAATAGCAGGAATATAGATATTAACTATGCCATTATCATTTTGATTATATTCGTTTTGACCTTTAAAGTGAAAAAATGGAACTAACATGTTTTTCTGAACAAAATAAACTATCTCAACCTTTGAAATATTTAGAGCATTAGTATCAATTATTGGATTATGTACCTTTTCTGAATTTATCTCTACAAAAATTTTTTCAGGGGTTTTTTCTAAAACCTTTAAAGCATTATTTAGCGAAACGGTTTTATATGTAGAGCTTTCGAGTGTGTTAAAAACTAGACTATACCATGTGTTTATCTCAATTTTATAACCTGTAATTGCATTATCAACAATTATAGGCTTAATGTTTCCATAATATAAGTTTTGAGCTAGGTTGTCTCGGTAACTAAAGGTTTTATTTATCATTGGTGTAATTGAAAAAACAGTTAAGTATTTTGTTGTGTCCGATGTAAAGCCATCGCTTTTAATTTTGCTAATATTTATGTCATAATTTGTAGGTAGTGGTACAATTTTATCTAAATTAGACTTTATAATTAACTGGATAAGAGCTGTTTCATCATATGTTTTATTGGGTTGGTTTTCTGTAATAGAGTATTGAATAAGGCCATAATCCAAAACCCCTAAACTTGTATTGCCGTTTTTAAATGTGAAAATTTTGGCATTACCTAAATCTAGTGTAGAATTTTTACCTGTAACATTAACAACACCTGCTATATCTTTTGCTTGGTCAAAAGAAAGTTTGTTTTGTAGTTTTTTCTCAATTTTATAAACAGGTACGTTTATACCAAATACATTTGTATTTGTTTGAAAAACTAATTTTGGTGTTTTTTTAATCTTGCTAGAGTAACTACTATTTTCGATTGTTATTTCTCCAAATTTTTTTTCAGGTTTTGTAATAAACCAATAAACTAGGTAACCTAGAGCGAAAATTGTTATTAAGATAAAAAATGTTTTAGGTTTCATAATTTACTTTTTACAAGGGTTAAACGATGCAAACTGTAATGGATCCATTACTGTTCCTGAAAAGTTACCAAGCCTAACCTCATAATGCACATGTGGTCCTGTAGAATTCCCTGTTGTTCCTGAGTATGCAATTACATCACCTACATTTACTATAGCATCATCAGTAATATTATTGGGGGTATTTGGTATTGGTCTAAGATGTGCATATAAAATGGTATATGCTTCATTTGTTACTAAAATCATATTTCCATAAGCAGAGGAATTGTTTCCGTACGGTATATGAAATCTGTTACAGATTGGTTTTGTTCTATCTATTGGGTTGCTTACAAAATTACATACTTTAACTTTACCAGATAATGTTGATGTTAGTGGTTGCCCGATTGGTGTTCCTATATCAACACCGGTATGTCCAGCATGTCCAAAGCATTGGGTAATTGCAAATCCAATACTATCTATCGAATTTACAGGTGCGGGGGTACCAATAGGTTGGTCAACCTTTCCTAAGACTAAAATACCATTTCCCGAGCTGTTTCCACCCCCTCCATCTGCTTGTGTATAATTTATGTTTACTCTTAATTGTACTAATCTACCATCTTCTCCATTTTTTACCGCGTTATAAAATGGCAGTGTAATTTGTGTGGAGTTTTCACTATTTCCATCAATAGTTATATCATGTGCAATATCTAGTGGATATGATAATGTTTTAATATTTTTCCAATAGGCATCTTCTGTGTATTCTGATATACCAACACTAATAACATTAATTGGTTTATCTAGGTTATTTTTAATAGTGATATTAAAGGTTGTTGTTTGATTATCTGACATGTCATTTATAATTGTTGAAATTGGACTATCAAGACTTTTAACTATTACCTGTACATCTTGGTTAACCATTGTTTCGGTAGCATTATTTGTCCCACCCATCCATGCAAATGCACCACCAATTACTATAATTATCAGAAATAAGATAAGTGCAAAAGGAGCAAGTGCAATAGCACACCCTATTATTATCATTTTCTTAGTATTATCTCCAACTATTTGTTCTGTTTTGCCACCAGTTAGTCCTGCCCAAATGTTATGTAGAATTTTATCTAGATAATGGTTTATGGCTGCAAATATTGCAATACCAATAGGTCCTCCAAGAAATGCTCCAAACGCTTTTAATGCCCATGATTTTATAAATGCAGCTATACTGCTATTAAAAAAAATGTTTTTAACATTATATTTTGACCAAAGGTTATATATTTTATTTAATCCAACTTTTTTTGCCCAACCTTTACTTGTCCATGTATTAAAAGAAAATTGACCAATAAAATTATGCACTTGTGCGGGTAGTTTAGAAGCAAAACCTACAAAACCTTGAAATTCGTTACTTAGTCCCTTTATATTTGCAATTCCCAAAAACTCAAAAAGCTCGTGTTGTTGTAATTTACCGGAGTTTACTAAGTTTTGTAATGTTTTATATCCTTCTGATCCTTTATACTTATCAATTGCATCTTTAAGTTTTTTTAAATATGTAGCTTTCTTAGTAGCGCTAAGTGATGGATCAAGCAAACGTTCTAAATAATTATACAAATCATCTGGTTTTAGTAATAATTCTCCTAGTTCACCAACTTGGTTTTCATTAAATCCTTGAAAATAATCTGCTTTATTGGTTTGTATAACGCTATATTTACCATTGTTTATTACCTCAAAAAGTCCTTTTGCCTTGTTTTTATTCCACAATAATCCTTCAAACTGACTTGCATAAAAACGCGCTCCCCATCCAGAGGGTCCTAATCTGCCTTCTTTAAATTCTAACCATGCGAAATTATTAAATTTCATTAAACCAGGTTTAGAAAGCCCTCCGTAGCCATATTTATCTCCAATACTTGCAATCCAATGCGCAGGGTTAAACGGGTATGTTTTTTGTCCAAACTGAGTTACTCTTGCAATTTTTTTCTTCCATGCAATTGGCATTGGTTCACCGTGGTGTAGTACTGAATATACTGGTTCTATAATTCTTATTAAATCAACACTAGTTACAGAGTCCCAAGCGTAATCTCTAAAAGTTCCACCTTGATCAAATTTTTGTAAAAAATCACGCCAAGCAAAATAACTTTCTCCTGTATCTATTGTCCTTAAGGCTTCTAAAAGTCTTATGCCATCTCTGTCTCGTCCTAAATTGATTAAGCTTTGCGCAGGGTCTTCTGTTATAACTTGTCTAAAGAGTTCTTGTAATTCTACATTATAATCCTGATCATCTTTAATAGATTGTAAAAACCTTTCTCTTAAAGGACCTTTAAATGCATTTTCCTCGCCTTTAATAAATCTTTTTACTTGTCCAACTGGTTCACCACTTTTTTTTAGTGGGTTAAGAGTTACATCTTCACCATCAACTTTATATGTAGGCTTATTAGCATTATCTTCTTTTAATTTCCTTAAGCTTGTTTTCTCTCTTTTGTCAGATACTCTTTTAAATTCTGATTCAATTTTTCGAAATTCTGCCTGGGTTAAAGTTCCTTCGTTTCTTTGTCTTTCTGCTGTAAAATATGCAGCCTCTATAGCGCTTTCCATTATTGGAGTCCATGCTAGGTCTCGGTATGGTTTGATATCTTGATATTTGCTCCACCATTCTAGTTGGTTATATAGTCTTAACCTGGCTTGTTTTTCATTTGCCGATGCATTTGGTGATTCTACCCAACCATCCA
>Ga0114931_10009174_pt1 | contig 11889 bp, 9 predicted proteins | sample 2SBtaG_FD_89579 | JGI IMG/M metagenome (GOLD analysis project Ga0114931, IMG submission 89579) | Deep subsurface microbial communities from Kolumbo volcano to uncover new lineages of life (NeLLi) - 2SBTROV14_V59a metaG | ecosystem: Environmental > Aquatic > Marine > Volcanic | place: Kolumbo...
ACCTAAGTAATGACCGGATAGTTCGAGGATTCTGCGTGCGCCGCAAGCCGGCGGCTCGCGCACTTCAAGGCAGCGACGAGATGCGGATCCGGCCCCAATTGGGCTCGGTGAGGCTCCCTATGTAGAGCCAATCACCCGCCTGCTGGGCGCTCGTGGTCTTTGAGAAGTCGACCCCGTCCGCGTCCTGCAGATTGTGGACGACCTTGCCGCCGGCATCGAGGCCCAAGACGAAGGGGTGGCGCCGTGGTTTCGGCTGCAGGGCCGCAGGAATTCGGTAGATGACCTTTCGCAGCCAGGGCTTCGGGCCAGCGGCATCGAGCAGCGGGTTACGCGGCGCATAGATCGCCAGCCAGTAGATCCCATGCGCGCCCGTCGAGATGCCGTCGGGAAACCCAGGAAGGTTGTCGATGAACACATCGACGTCGCCCTTGTGCGGCCCGCGAACGTACACCCGCTTGACGCGATATCGCATCGTCTCGTTGACCAACACGTAGGTATCGTCGGGAGAAACTGCGATGCCATTTGCAAAAAAGAGGTCAGGCAAGACGACCGAGCACTCACCGGTGCCAATGTCGTACTTCACGAGCCTACCGTTGGGCGCACTTTCGAGCGCTTCGTACATCACCTGGCGGTAGTCCCATTTGTACGAGGCATCGGAAAACCAGGCGACGTTCTGGGAATCGACATCCACATCGTCGGTGAACCCAAATGGACGGGCCCCGGCCTGCGTGCACAGCACCGTGATCGCCCCATTCGCATCTACTGACAGCAGCCCCTTGACCGCATCGGCCACGATCAGATTGCCATCGTTGTCGAAGTCCAAGCCGAGCGGCCTTCCGCCGGTATCGGCAAATACCGCGGGATCCGATCCGTTCGGCGCGTAGCGAAGGATCTGTCCCTCTTTGACCCCCACATACACGCGTCCCTGCGCATCGATCGCCACATCCTCGGGACCATGGCTCTGCGGCGTTGGGAAAAGCTCCATGCCCTGTAGCACGCGGTTTTCAGCGAATTCCCCTTTGAGGGCCGGCACCGGATGCGGCTCCCATGCGACCGGATCGATCGGAACGGGCCACATGAAAAGGTACAAAACCAGGACGAGCAAAATGCCACCCAGCCACGCAGCGATCTTCTTTCCCATGCTCATCCTTCCCAAAACCAGCGAAGCCGTTTTACCTGCGCGCCGTTCGGGTCGAGCTCGGCGATGAACGCCGCGTCCCGTGTGCGCCCGCCCCAGTCAACGGACGCAAGGCCCGAGACCGTCTGACCTGACGCCAGCAGGTCACACGCATCGAGCGCCGTGCATCCTGCGAGAAACTCGGCAGCAGAGGCCGTCGTACCACCCGGCAAGTCCACGGTCGCCCCTGGCGCGAAGGCCTCGTTCCCGTCGTGACCGATTCGATTTGCAAGCCACTCGATCCGCTCCTTGCCCGCGCGGCCGACACCGTTCCGCGACGCCCTGAAATAGGTCATCAGCCATGCAGGCCCGAACGCACGCAGCATGCTCCAGTTCATGACCGCGATCGTACGCAACCCAAGCAGGCCTTGGCTCATCAAGATGCGGCTCATGCGGTTGAGCTCCCAATGCGCCTGCATGCGCCTTATCGCGAGCTTGCCATCCTGGGTGACGATCTCGTAGAGAAGGTTCGCAGGCACTTTCATTTTGAGGCCCGTCTTCAGGTTTGTCGTGTGAATGTCGACGGCGCGGAACACATGCCTGTCCGACACGATGTCGCGGCGCGCCACCATGTCGATCCCGCTTGATGCGATGAATGCCTCGTAAAACCGTCCAAGCTCATCGCCCAAGCGGCCCGGCCGCCGCCCTTTGTGGGACGCCGGCGTGCCCACCGGATCTTCGACGACGGCATCGTCGGAGTAGAGGGAGAGCCACCTTTCCTTCTAGTGCTGCGCGGCGATCTCAGGAGATGCCTTCGCAGCTCGCAGGAGGTCGTCTCGGTCCGGTGACGAGGATGTAGTGTGAAGCGCAGGCTCTACCATGGCCAGCGGTTCTACCACAGCAACGCCCGTCCCACACGATCCAAACGCTCAGACGGTCGCCGCTTGGTTGATGAGGTTCAGCTCGCTATTCGTCTGGCGATGCAAGACCGCGCGGACCGCGTGCGCTGCGCCTGCGCAGCCGGTTGGCCTCGGCAAAGCGGCCTTCGGTCCATTTGATCATCTGCTGGTGGGCGCCGTCGATGTCCTTGTCGCCGTCTCGCTGCACGTAGCTTCCATCGGGCAGCATGTCCCAGGCGCTGCGCTGGTCGTTGAGAAGAATGTCGAGAATCGTCCGCAGCTCGTCCTGCAGGGGCTTGGGCTCCACCGGAGCCAAAACTTCGACTCGGCTCACGAGATTGCGCGTCATGCAATCGGCCGACCCGATGTAGTACTCGTCCTGGCCGCCATTGTGGAAGTAATAGATCCGCGAGTGCTCGAGGAAGCGGCCCACGATGCTCACGACCCGGATGTTGTCCGATACCCCGGGCACATGCGGTCGCAATCGGCAGGAGTCACGCACGATGAGGTCGACATGCACGCCGGCTTGCGATGCTTCGTAGAGCGCACGGGTGATGTCCACATCTTCGAGGGCGTTGGTCTTGATCTGAACGAGACCCTTCTTCCCTTCGCCGACCCGGCGGATCTCTCGCCTGATCTTCTTGAGGAGCGCAGGCTTGAGGAGCTTGGGCGCCGGCAGCAGCTTTTTGTAGGTGCGGCTCGGCTTGTACCCGGTGGTCAGATAGTTGAACAGCTCGGTCGCGTCACGGCCGATGTCCGGATCGCAGGTCAGGAGCCCGATGTCGGAGTAGAGTTTGGCCGTCTCCTCGTGGTAGTTGCCCGTGCCGACGTGCACATAACGACGCAAGCCGTCGTGGTCACGGCGAACGACGAGGATGACCTTGCAGTGCGTCTTGAGGCCGACCACGCCGTAGGTCACGTGAATGCCCGCCTGCTCGAGCTTGCTCGCCCAGTTGATGTTGGCCTCTTCGTCGAAACGGGCCTTGAGCTCCACGACCACCGCTACCTGCTTGCCGTTGAGCGCCGCGTTGATGAGGTGGTGAATGACGCGCGACTTCGCGGAGGTGCGATAGAGCGTCATCTTGATCGCGCGGACCTTCGGGTCCTCGCTGGCCTCGCGCAGGAACCGCTCGACCGACGTGCCAAACGCCTCGTAAGGGTGATGAAGCAGGAGCGCGCCGTTGTCGCGGATGGCGTGGAAAATGTTACTTCGTCCTACCAGGGCCGCGGTATCGACCGGCCGATGGTCTGGATCTCGATGCTCCGGAATGTCGAGGCCGGCCAGCTGGAACAAGTCGCCGAGCCCCAAAAAGCCATCGACTTCGAAAACGTCGGCTTGCTCGTCGAGGCCCAACTCGGCTGCCAGCCGACCTCGGTGGGTCGCGTCCATCCCGCGCGCGACTTCGAGGCGAACGATGGGCGCGAACTTGCGCTCCTGGAGCTCCGACTCGATTAGCGCGAGCAAATCGTCCGCTTTGTCCTCATCGCTTTCCACGTCGGCGTTGCGGGTCACGCGGAACAGCTCGGTGCGCTCGATCACCATCCCCGGGAACAACAGATCGAGATTGTTCGCCATCACCTCTTCGAGCGGGACGAACCGCAGGGAATCACGCACCTGGATGAAACGTGGCACGCCAGCGCCCAGGGGCACCTTGACACGCGCCATCAGGGGCGCGGGGTCGTTTGGATAGTGAAGCGACACCAGCAAGTTCAGCGACAGGTTCGACACGAATGGAAAAGGATGCGCCGGATCCATCGCCTGCGGTGTGACGAGCGGGAAAATGTTGTCGAGGTAATCGTCGCGGAGCCACTGCTGGTCTTCGGCGGACAGGGACTCGTAGGACGCGACGTCGACGCCAATCTTGCTGAGCTTCTTGCGAAGTCCGACCCACAGTCTCTGCTGCTCGATGTTGAGCGGCCGGATGAGCTCATGGGACTCCTCGATCTGCTGCGTCGGAGAACGGCCGTCGACCGTGAGCTCGTGAACGCCGGCAGCCACTTGCTGCTTGAGGCCTCCAATGCGCTTCATGAAGAACTCGTCGAGGATCGAGCTGGTAATCGCGAGGAACTTCACCCGCTAGAGCAACGGAGTTCGGCTGTCCTCGGCTTCATGCAGGACGCGCTTGACGAAGGTGAGCCATGTGAGCTCACGATTGAGATAGTATTCGGGCGCGTCCAGATCGATGGCAGGCGCTGGGGGCTTCTTTTCCTCATGCGGAACGCCGGTCGCGGGATGGCCGTTGGTGGTGGAAGGAGAGCTCATGACAAAGGAGGCGCGAATTGTCAGTGTAACCTGCAACGGGGCGTCGGATCCAGCTGCGAAGTATCAGCAGGGCTGGTCATGTTGCGGCTTTTCCGCTAATTCCGGCCCCCAGCCATCGTGACCGAGAAAACCGACCAGCTCACCCCGCGCAAAAAACCGACCCAGGAACGCTCGCGCGACCGTGTGGAGCGCATCCTCGACGCCACGGCCGAGCTGCTCGGCGATATGCCGGCCGACAAGATCACCACTGCCGGGATTGCCGAAAAAGCGGGCGTGCCGATCGGGTCCGTGTACCAGTACTTCCCGAATAAGCTCGCCATCCTCGCCGAGCTCGCTCGGCGCGTGATGGAGCAGGTCGATCTCAAGACGGCAAGCTTAATCGCGCAGGATTTCGGGGTCCTGCCCTGGGACCAAGCGATCGACCGTGCCATCGATGCAACAATGCAAGGCTACGCGGAGCAACCGGGTTATCTGCAGCTGCTGTTGAGCCTTCGTCCGACGCCGGAGTTTCGCTCGATCACCGACGAGTCCAACGACCGCGTCGCAGCGATGCTTGCGTTTCACCCCGCACTGCGAGCCGTGATCCCCGGTGACCGGATTCAGCTCGTCACGCGCGCTGCGATTCAAGCGGTGAATGCGCTGCAGGATTGGGCTCTTTCCGCAGACGATCCCGCGCTGACAACTCGCATCATCGGCGAGATGAAGACACTGCTCAAGGGCTACCTCGCGGTTTACATGGATGAATCCAGCCCTTATCGCGGTTAAAAACCTTATTAAATCAAATGGTTATAAGAAAGGTTAGAATGGTGAGTAATGCTCACTTTTCAAGTCTATCGATCAGTGTTACAAAGCGCACTTCTTTTGGAGGAGGAGACCGGTTCATGAATTTCAAATTACTCATCAGCGTACTTCTTGCGGCGTTCATCGGCGTCGCCGGCTGTGGCGACGATAGCAGCAATGGCGGAAGCGGCGGCACCGCGGGCAGCGGCGGTACTGCAGGCAGCGGCGGTACTGCAGGCAGCGGCGGCACGGGCGGCATGGCCTGGGTGCCCATTGAAGACTGCACCGCCATCGCAATGCCCACCACCTACTCGATCGAAGATGCGCCCCCGACCGCCATGGACGACTGTACCGATACCGTCTCGGCCACGGGTACGAACGACGCAGCGGTGATCAACTCGGCCGTCGAGCTCGCAAGCTCCGGTGACGTCATCTGTCTCTCGCCCGGAACTTACGACATGGAAGCGTCGGTCACCGTATCGTCGGTCGCAAACCTCACGATCAAGGGCATCGGCACATCCCCTGCCGACGTCAAGCTCGACTACAAGAGCCGGGGCGACCGCGGCTTCGATGTCACCACCGATGGCTTTACGATCGAGAATATGTGGATCGTCAACACCGCTGGGAACGGTGTCGAGGTCCAGGCAGACGGCTCGGTCTTCCGTAAGCTCTACGTCACTTGGGATGCGGGCTCCGTAGAGGCGAACGGCGCCTACGCCGCTTATCCGACCCACTGTACGAACACAACCGTCGAGTACGTCGAAGTCACGGGCGCGTCGGATGCGGGCCTCTATATCGGTCAGTGCGAGGGCGGCATGATTCGCAACAACAAAGTCTATGCGAACCAGGCAGGCCTCGAAGTCGAAAACTCCAAAGATGTCGAAGTCTATGGAAACGACATCTTCAACAATGTGGGCGGCCTGCTCCCTTTGCAAGAGCCGAACCTCGATCGCCTCAAGAACGAAAACGTCCTGATGCATGACAACCTCGTCTACTGCAACAACCACCCGAGCTTCGCGAAACCAGGTTCCACGGTTTCGAACATTCCGCCTGGAACGGGCATGATGGCCTTCTCCGGCGACGGCATCGAGCTCCGCGACAACATCCTCGACAGCAACGACAGCGTGGGCGCGCTCGTCGTGAGCAACGTCCTCCTTTGTCAAATCACGGGAGACAAGGATTGCAGCGGGCAGCCCGGTTACGTTCCCTACCCCCAGAACATCTACATTCACGACAACACTTACATCAACAACGGAACCAACCCGCAGGGCACCTTTGCTCTGATCGCAACGGTCGTTGATGCATGGGCAGACGGAGTATCCACCGTGGTCTGGGACGGCTACAAGGAGGCCGGCACCACGGATCCGAAGATCTGCCTCGGCCAAGCCGAGCGCGATTCCTACACCGACCTGACCAGTGATCAGTGTCAGGATATTACTGCTGGCGACATCAACGCCCTAGGCGACTGCTTCGCCGCCAACAACACCCAGGATCCAGCAGGCCGCGACTGCGCCGGCACCGCGGTTGTCCTTCCGTAACACACGACCCCAAGAATAGTGATCAAAGTAGGCATCAACATGAAGCGCACACTTAGCTTATCGTTCTCCTCCCTCCTCGTGCTTGCAGCCGTCGGCTGCGGCAGCAGCTCCTCCGGTGCCGGCGGTACTGCCGGTGCCGGCGGCACTGCCGGTGCTGGCGGCACTGCCGGTGCTGGCGGTGCTGCCGGTGCTGGCGGCACTGCCGGTGCTGGCGGCACTGCCGGTGCTGGCGGTGCTGGCGGCACTGCCGGTGCCGGCGGCATGGGCGGCACCGGCGGGACCGGTCTCGAACCGAAAGACTTGCTCTCCGAGTGGGGCTTGTTCGACGACATCCGCAACCAGGTACCGGCCGCCGGCGTCATCCCTTTCGACGTGACTTCTCCTCTGTTCACCGACTACGCGCTCAAGCATCGCTTCGTGACGCTGCGTGGACCCGGTCAAATCGAATACTCACAAAATGAGCGCTGGCAGAGCCCGGTCGGCACGATTTACGTGAAGACCTTTGCGTACCCGCCCAAAGATCTGTCCGTGCCCATGCCCGACACGCGCGAGCAGTTGATCGAAACCCGCTTGCTCGTCCACACGGAGGACGGCTGGAAGGTCTGGGTCTACGTGTACGACGACGACATGACCGACGCAGCACTGACGCTGGGCGGTCTCACGGTTTCCGTGAGTTGGACGGACGCAGACGGCATGACGTCGAGCGTACCGAACTACGGCGTCCCTTCGAACGGAGCTTGCCGAAAGTGCCACGGAACCACGCCGGACACCCGGACCCTCGGGCCTTCGACGGGCATGCTGAACCGCGACAACGATTATGGCGAAGGGCCGGTCAACCAGATCGACCATCTTGCCTCCCTCGGTCTGCTCAATAACGCGCCGCCCCCAGAAGACGCGGACAACCCTCGCACCACGTTCTTCGATCCCATCGTGCACGACGAGAGCTGCGCGCCGGGCGACTGGAGGTGCGTTCACGACGCGGCCCGTTCCTGGTTCAGCTCGAACTGCTCGCACTGCCATGCGCCGGACGGGGAGGTGTCGGAAAAGAACTTGTTCCTCGACTGGGAAAGCATGGACCCCGACACCGGAAACACGACCAACTGGGGCGTCTGCAAGATCCCGACCTCTGCCGGCAATGGCACGACGTGCACGCAGACGTACGATGTCTTCCCGGGCGATCCCGACCGATCGCTGATGGTTTGCCGGATCGAGTCGGTCACCGCCGGTGAGATGATGGCGCCGCTTGGCCGAAGCACCGTGCACGTCCAGGGCGCCAAGGTGATCCGCGACTGGATCGCCGGTATGGACACCAGCGATCCGCGGTTCCCGCCGTGCGCCCTCTAAAGCATCACGGCTGGTTTGCTCTGCTCCCAGTGGCTCTCCTCACCGCATGTGGAGGGGAGCCGCCTGGGTCCGGTGAAACGCTCCCCGCGGTCGACGTTCCCTGGCCCGTCACGGCGTTCCCCGCGAACCCCGAGATCATGAACGATGTCCCGGCCGCGCGAATCGAGCTCGGCAGGCTGCTCTTTTACGAGACCTTGCTCTCCGGGGACGGCGAGACCGCCTGCGCCACCTGCCACAGCGAAATCTGGGGCATGGGTGACTCGCTCGAACGCTCGGTCGGGCTGGGTGCAGGCCTGCTCGCAGGGCCGGGCCGGCACGGCCCAAACGTCGTACGGCGAAACGCGCCGGCTCTCTACAACATGGCATTCCGCGAAAGCTTCTTCCTGGATGGCCGGACCGCAACCCTCGAAGAGCAGGCGTTATTGCCACCGCGCACACCTGACGAAATGGACCGGGCTCCGGAGGACTCCGTGGCCGAGATGGCAACCATTCCGGAATACGTCGACCGCTTCGCCGAAGCGTTTCCCGAGGACCCTCGCGTGACCGTCGAAAACGTGGCTTCGGCGCTAGCGGCCTTTCAGCGGACCATTGTCTCGAAGCGCTCGCTCTACGATGCATACCTCGAGGGCGACCTCGGCGCCCTCACCGACGACGTGATCGAGGGCATGTTCCGGTTTGCGGAGATGGGCTGCGACGACTGTCACCGCCCACCGCTTTTCGATTCCGAGCGGTTTGAAAACCGGAAGGTGCCCGGGATTGAAGGCATCGTGGACGACGGGCGCATGGAGGTGACGGGCCTCGCGCAAGATCGCGGCAAATTTCGGGTCCCCAGTCTCCGCAACGTTGCCTTTACCAGCCCGTACTTCCACAACGGCTCCATGCGCAATCTCGACGACGTTGTTCAGCACGAGCTCGAACAGAGCGGAATGCCGTATACCGAAGAGGATGCAAGGCTGATCCGGCTCTTCATCGACAAGGCTCTTCGCGACAAGAGCCGGGAGCCGGCCCGGCCGCGGAGCCTGCCAAGCGGCCTGCCCGTGCCGCTCGATGGCACGAATATCAGTCGCTAGCTTCGCCGACCAACAGCCGGCTCTCGGTCATGAAGTCGCCGTTGTCGACCAGGTCGATGCGGCTGCGCGCAAAGCGGCGGGCCGCCGCCAATGCGCGCTCGCCCTTGCCCTGGTCGAGACACCACTGCGCGTGATCGGTGAGCAGCGCGAGCTCGGTTACCCTTCCAAGCGTCATCGCAAAGCGCCGGGCTCCAGCTTCGAGTAGCGGGCGTTCCTCGAGGGTCTCCCGGAGCCATTGCCCTGCATGTTGAATGGCAGCTTGGCTGCGCTCTACGCCGGCTTGTAGGCGCGTATCCGTGACCGCTCCGAGCCGCGCATGAATCTCCGCGATGAACGCTTCCCAGACCCCGTCCTGCTTGAGCGCCCGGAGCGTGTCGAGGGATAAAACGTTGGTCGTGCCCTCCCAAATTGGGAGCACCTGTGCGTCCGCGAGCAGCCTCGGCAGCCCCGTATCGTTGACATAGCCCGCGCCTCCGAAGGACTCCAGCGCCTCGGACGCGACGTCGACGGCTTGCTTTCCTGTGGTGAGCTTTCCGATCGGCGTGAGCAAGCGGCTCACGAGCTGCTCTGCGGCTGTCGCCTCACCCGATTCGATGCGGCCGAGGAGCTCGACCACGCGAAACGCCAAGAGGAACGCACCCTGCGTTTCAGCAAACATGCCCGCCATCGTGTCGACGTGCAGGGGCTTATCGATGAGGGCGGCGCCAAACGCTTCGCGCTTATTCGCGTAGTCGCGAGTGAGCGCAACCGCCCGCTGCATACCTAGGATCGCTCCGACTGCATTCCAGGTTCGCGTGATGTTCAACATGGGCGTGATGTTGCGCACTCCATTTTCGAGTCCGGCCACTGGAACCGCCACGACTCCATCCAAGGTGAGCTCTGCGGTCGGAAGCTTGCGGGTTCCAAACTTGTCCTTGAGCCGATTGATGTGCAGGTTCTGTAGCCGCCCATTTTCGTCGCGGAGCTCGAGGTAGAACATGGCCAGACCGCGGCCTCCGGGTGGGCTTCCTTCCGGCCTTGCCAGCGTGAGGGCCATGTCCGCGGTCGTCGCCGAGGTAAACCACTTGGTGCCATACAGACGCCAGGTATCTCCTTCGCGTCGCGCCACCGTCTCGGTCTGCCCCACGTCCGAGCCCCCGATGCGTTCGGTCATCCACTGACCGGCGGTCCACATCGTCGCGGGGTCACGCGACAAGAGACGGGGGAGCGCATGATCGATCAGCGTTTGATTTCCCGAATCCAGCAGCGTGCGTGCAGCCCCGTCGGTCATGGCCAGCGGACAGTTGTAGGTGTCAAGCGAAGCTTGCGCGAGGTAGTTCAGAACGTGCTGGTGCGTGCGGGCGTACGGCCCCAGCTCGGAGTCGTATCCTGCCGCCACCAAGCCATGCTCGGCGCAAATGACCTGGGCACGCTTCCAGACTTCGGTGACCTCCACCTGATCGATTCGGTTGCCCCAGGGATCCCAAACCGTGTGCACGGGCTCCTTGTCGAGATCGCCGAGCGACAGCTCGAAAAGCTCCCCACCGCTGAGCTCGCCAAGTTCCCGATACTCTGGTTCGAAGCGCTCCCTCAGCTCCGCGGGGAGCTTTCGCTCCAAGTACTCGCGGAGGAGCGAATCAGAATCGTATTGATTTCCAAGGTTTGGGGGCGATTGGCGGAAGTCCATACATTACTCCAGCTAGCATAAATTGACGTATCGTGAAATCATCATACGCCCGCTCCAGCGAGCAGTCAAACGTCGATGAAGCTCCCGGGCGCGCAGCAGTGCTAGAGATCATCCATGATCCCCATCAAGGTCGCGACTGCGTCCCTGAATCAGACGCCGCTTGATTGGACCGGCAACCAACGGCGCATCGAGCTCGTGCTGCAGCAGGCGCGGGCCGCGGGGGTTACGCTGCTGCTGTTTCCCGAGCTCTGCACTACAGGTTACGGTTGCGAGGACGCATTCCTCGGCCCGGACGTCGCGAGGCGAGCCTGGTCGATGTTGCTGGAGCTGGTTCCCCAAACCAAGGGGATGTTCGTGAGCCTCGGGATCCCCGTTCGTCGCAGGGGCGGTCTTTACAACACCGCCTGCGTCGTGGCCGACGGCAGGATCGCCGGCTTCGTCGCCAAAGAGCATCTCGCCGGCGAAGGACTTCATTACGAGCCGCGCTGGTTCAAACCCTGGCCGAACGATCAAGTGGTGCAACTCGAGCGAGATGGTCAGAGCTATCCGTTCGGAGATCTGTTCTTCGATGTTTCGGGCGTGCGGATCGGCTTCGAGATCTGTGAGGACGCGTGGGTGGCACAGCGGCGAGGCGCGCTCGATGGCTATGCAATGGACATCATGGTGAACCCGAGCGCAAGCCACTTTGCATTTCGCAAGAACGAAGTCCGCGAACGATTGATCCTAGAGGGATCGCGTTCTATGGCAGTAACTTATCTGTACGCCAATCTGCTTGGCAACGAGGCCGGCCGGGTGATCTATGATGGCGGTTGCTACATCGCCCAAGACGGCAAGCTGCTCGCGAGGTCGCCACGGTTCACCTTCGATGATTCCCTGCTCACGACGGCGGTCGTCGACATCGAAGCCTCTCGGACCGAGCAGGTACGAACCCGGAGCTTCAAGGCGGACCTGAGGGACCCCGGAGTCAAGCGCGTTGTCGTTGACTTCGAATTTCCCTGCGCGGCGATGGAACACCGCGAGCTGAGCGCTGCACCATGGGAGACGAGTGGGCACCAGAAAGAAGAAGAGCTCATGCGCGCGATCACGCTTGCCCTCTTCGACTATCTCCGAAAGAGCCACTCGCAGGGCTTCGTTCTCAGCATCAGCGGAGGCGCCGACTCAGCCGCGGCGGCCTGTCTGGTCTCGCTGATGGTCGACCGCGCGCTCGAAGAG
>Ga0114931_10009175_pt1 | contig 11889 bp, 13 predicted proteins | sample 2SBtaG_FD_89579 | JGI IMG/M metagenome (GOLD analysis project Ga0114931, IMG submission 89579) | Deep subsurface microbial communities from Kolumbo volcano to uncover new lineages of life (NeLLi) - 2SBTROV14_V59a metaG | ecosystem: Environmental > Aquatic > Marine > Volcanic | place: Kolumbo...
CCAATCTCTTCAAGAACCGTATGCCCGTCAGGCGTGGGGCGATGTTTTGACCTGCCAACATACCTATGAAAAGGCCAGCTATATCATTATGCCCAATCGATCTAGCATGAAGATGATTGCTGAATCGTATCGAGGGGTCGGGCTTCCTGAACAGGTCTTGCAATGGTATGACAGCCTGTTGGCTCACGAGCCGGATCCACATCTGCGGGAGGACATTGCCGCGACGAAAGTGTTGATTGCCAATGAGATGGATAATGGCGAGCTGGTTAAGAAATTCGGTGGTGATTATGAATGGAACTATCCGAATGGCCGCTGGAAAGGGCAAGTGTCGGCCTTGCTGGGGCAGTGGGCCGATCACGAGCACCAACACCTTCATGCCATTGAACATTTATCAAGAGCGATTGAATCTACCCAAGAGGAGCGGGGGAAGCAGCGTCTTCTTCGGGAGCGAGCGGAAGCCTCCTATGCAGCCGGTCACCGAGAAGAGGCCATCAAGGATTACCGGCGAATTACCAAGGAGCAAGATGGCACGCTGGCAGATCGTGTGGCTCTCGGAGATCTCTTGTTTGAAGCCGAACGGTTTAAGGAGGCCGCCGCGGTCTACGCTCAGGTTGCGGACCAATCTCAAGCTCCGGAGGTTCATACATGGGCGCGTTTTCGGTTGGCGCTGAGTTATCAGCAACTTGGTCGGAAGGAGCGGGCCTCTCAGATCCTGCAAGAGATCAGGCAATCCAACTCACCGGACCAAACGGGAGAAGAGACATTACGGAAAGCGGCCTTGGCCGTCTTAAAGGAGCTAAACACGAGAGAGGTACGTGATGATGGGGTCAAAAACTAAGAGTGCTTTGCGCCCGATGAAACAGGAAAACGTGAAGGAAGGGCAGGGTGTGAACCGACGTTCAACGGATGGATCATGGCATCGCTCGTCACATGAAGTCGGTTCTTCTTTGCCAAGCAATCGGGCAGTGGCGATGAGGGTGGATGGGCCCCTCCCCACTGATCCTCATACCATGGGAATCGATCAATGGGATCGATTAGCAAGCGTAGGAGAAAGCATTGAACGAATTGCCCATGATCTTCGGAACCCGTTGGGGAGCATTGAATTGTTGGCCACCCTCTTGGGAAAGGAATTGCGTGATGGAAAAGAACGCCGGATGCTGAGTGGACATCTGGTACGCTCAGTCAGATCGTTAGAGCAACGTCTCTCAAATCTCCTTGTGTGGACGAAACCGCTCAGACCACATCTCAAGAACGTGCCTGTACAATCCTTGACCATACACCTCGAACAGGCAGCCTGTCTCTCTATTCAGGACCATCACGTAACGATCCAATGGCAGATCGAGCCGGATGCCGAATGGGTACGAGTCGATGAAGGACTGGTTCAACACGTCCTGCTTAACCTGATCCTCAATGCCATGCAGGCCTCTTCTGAAGGCGATATCATTCAAATCTCCTGTCATCGGGAAAGGGAATCATCTGATGCGAGGCGATCATTGGAGAAGGGATCATTCATTGTGTTTCGGATTGAGGATCATGGATGCGGGATTTCTCCAGCCAATTGCGCGCATGTGTTCCGTCCGTTTTTTTCCTGCAGAAAAGGGGGGACTGGTCTGGGGCTCTCAATTGTGGACCATATTATGAAAATCCATGGAGGAACCGTCACCCTGACCAGCCAAGAGAGAAAGGGAACAACGGTGGAATTGTGTTTCCCTCAGAATAGGAGATCCATCTCATGCCGATAGAAGAGCAAGACCATCCATCGATCCTCGTGGTGGAGGATGATCAATCCATGTCCGCGGCTCTATCCAACGCATTGGAACGGCAGGGATTTCCTGTGGTGGTTGCGGCGGATGGGATTGAAGGGATGCGACGCTTGGAACACGATGGGGCCTGGTTGGTATTGGTGGATCTGAATATGCCCAGGAAGGGAGGCTTGGAATTGTTGCGGGAAATCAGGGCCCGCGGGCATCAAATGCCTGTGGTGGTGATGACCGCCTATGGGTCTACGGAGACGGCAGTTGAAGCGCTCAGGCTCGGAGCCGTCGATTATCTCCAAAAACCGTTTCCTCTTGAACAATTGGAAACCATGGTGACAAGGCTTCGAAAGACGGTGTCAACCCAATGTTCTCAAGAAGCTGGACTGAAGCGCTCGGATAAAGAAGAAGCGGGATTTTTAACCAGAAATCCTCGAATACGGCGTACCCTCAAGATGCTGGAAGCCGTGGCTTCTAGTCAAGCGACGATTTTGATTCAAGGGGAGAGTGGAACAGGCAAGGAAGTCCTCGCTCAGTATGTCCATAGTATCAGTCCGCGAGGCCCGTACCCCTTCATTGCGGTCAATTGTGCCGCACTGCCGGCTGGGCTGCTGGAAAGTGAATTATTCGGCTATGAGAAAGGCGCCTTTACGGGCGCGTTGGCTCGTCGTTCCGGCAAGTTCGAATTGGCTCATCAGGGAACGCTTCTACTGGATGAAATTGGAGAAATGAGCTTGGGATTGCAGGCCAAATTACTCAGAGTCCTGCAAGAACGGGAAGTGGATCGACTCGGCTCCCGGCATCCAACGCCGGTAGACATTCGGGTGATTGCCACGACAAACCGGCATTTATTGCAAGAAGTGCAGGCAGGGCGGTTTCGAGAGGATGTGTATTATCGGTTAAGCGTGGTACCGATCTATGTCCCACCCCTCCGGGAGCGGCCAGAAGATATTCCTCTCTTGGCCGAATATTTTACGAAACGATCATTTCAACGCAACCATCGGACAGGAGGCGGGATCACGGAAGAAGCTCTGACATACCTTCAAACGAGACCATGGCGGGGAAATGTCCGAGAATTAGAAAACGTGATTGAACGAGCCGTGTTATTCGCCGACTCCGGTCCCATACAGGTGGAACATCTATCTATGGAAGAACCGTTTCCTTCCTCGCAAGGGCTGATGGCGCCCTCGGGTTCCATTTGGGAAGTAGAACATGATTTGATTTTGCGGACCTTAGAGCAACATGGTGGGAATCGTACTCATGCAGCGAAAACATTGGGGATCAGTATTCGCACTTTACGGAACAAACTACGGGAATATCGCGCATTAAACGGCAATGGAATGCAGGGAACATTGAGTATGTTTGAACATTCATGTTCGTAATACTCGTATTGCAGGGACGACAGGGTCCTTTGTCCTCCCACAGGCAGCCAATGAATCGGAAACCCCCTCGATCCCCCTTATCAGGGGGAAGGTTCATGAGGCGGAAAGGACGGAGAAAAGGGAATAACGATATGAAAAAAGGGGTGGAATGATGATGATCTCACCGTGGGATGGAGGAACAAGGCTGTATGAAATGGCCTTGGATGTGCGAAGTGCGATTCATGAGGTCATTGCCTCGAATGTCGCGAATGAAGAAACACCGGGGTATCAGGCTCAATTTCTTCCGTTCCACAAGGCATTGGAATCAGCCATACAAGGAGCTTTTCCGCTGGAACCAATACGGACCGATCCACAGCATCTCACATCCGTTGGGGATTCGGATCAGATGGTGCAATTTGCCAAGCCGGTGAAAACAGGCGGCGGTCCTGATGGGAATACGGTCAATCTGGAGAAAGAAATGACCCGTATGGGCGAAAACACTCTGTTGTATATGGCCGTCAGTCAGTTCCTTGGCGGGAGATTTCAGGGATGGCGGGCCGCGATTATGGAAGGACGTCAAGGATAAGGTTTTTAAAAAATAGAGAACCAACAAAAGGAAGGCACGTATGGACATTGATCGTCTGTTTTCAATTGCGGGATCGGCATTGGATTCCCAGCGCCAGCGGCTGAATATCATTGCGGGAAATTTGGCGAATGCGGATTCAACCCGGGCGCCTGGAGGGGGCCCGTATGTTCGGAGAGATGTGGTTTTTCAGGCGCAAAACGAGGCATCCCCTTTTCGGCGGGTGTTTGCGCAAGCCTTTGGCGGTCCGGAAGAAACCCATGGCGTCAAAATCTCCAAAGTGATTTTTGATGAGCGGCCTTCTCGGCGTGTGTATGACCCGAAACATCCGGATGCAGGTTCGGATGGGTTTGTGCGAATGCCGAATGTCAATGTCATGGAGGAAATGACGAATCTTCTCTCTGCCTCAAGGGCCTATGAAGCCAACCTCACTGTCTTGGAGACAGGGAAAACCATGACGCTTCGTGCCTTAGAAATGGGCCGATAAATTGCGTCGAGCAAAAGGAATATGATCATGGATGAGTTGACGATCAAGGGAATCACGCCGATCAATCCTGCGATGGGATCGGTCGTGCCGGGTGGTCCTGCCGGAGCTGCCGGCCCGGGATTTGGAGAGCTACTCAAGGGAGCCATTGAAGCGGTCAACCATATGCAACACGAATCCGGAAAATTGGAAGATGCGGTGGCAAAAGGGGAGAACATGAATATTCATCAAGCCATTATCGCCGGTGAAAAAGCCGGTCTCTCCTTCCGGTTGATGATGCAGGTGAGAAACAAGCTTTTGGACGCATACAGAGAAGTGATGCGGATTCAGGTATAGGATCCTATCCGAGATGAGCGAGCCGACCCAGCATCCCAAAACGCTTCCGGAAACCATTCTCCATAATTTTCTCGGCCTGTCTCTGCCACAACGAGTGGGAATTCTGGCGGTATTGGCCTTGGGTCTTGCCGCCATTCCCGTGTTGATGTTGATGGGACGAGATCCTGACATGGCTGTGCTGTTTAGTAAATTAGAACCGGAAGATGTCCAGGCGATCAGTGTGGAATTAGATCGGTCGATGATTCCGTTCACCGTCTCTGCGAGTGGGGACACCATCAAGGTTCCCCAAGAACAGGTTGATGGCTTGCGGCTGAAATTAGCTCAACAGGGCCTACCGGAAGCAAGTGGAGTCGGATTTGAAATTTTTGATCAGGTTGGGTTGGGAGTGACCCACTTTGTTCAACAGATTAACTTTCGACGAGCCTTACAGGGTGAGTTGGCCAGAACGATTAGTCAAATCGGCGGTGTCCGGCGTGCGCGGGTCCACCTGGTGATTCCCGAACAGCGATTATTTGCTTCGGCCCAACAGCAGGCTCGGGCGGCGATTGTGTTGACGCTGAAGCGTGGAGCGGTCTTGGCCGGTGCGCAAGTCAAGGGGATCACGCATCTTGTCGCCAGTAGCGTTGAAGGGCTGGATGCCTCTCAGGTAACGGTGGTGGATCATCATGGCAAGGTATTAAGTGATGAGGGGAAAAGAGGAAGCGCGCAACTGAACGCCTCCCAATTGGAAATGCAGCGGAAAGTCGAAAAAGATTTGGAGCAACGCGTTCAAAGCATGTTGGACACGGTTTTGGGAGTTAATAAATCCGTGATCCGGGTTTCGGCTCCCTTGGACTTTCGGAAAATGGAAGTGACGGAAGAAACCTTTGACCCGGACAGTCAGGTGGTCAGAAGCGAACAGCGGAGCCAAGAAAAAGTGACGGAAGAAGTACCGCAATCCGGCGTCCCAGGGAGTCGTTCCAATGTTCCCAGTGAAGCTCCGCCTGAAGGAGCCAATGGTCCCAAACAAGCCAAACGAAAGAATGAAACGCTGAATTATGAACTCAATCGGAAGGTGAGTAAAATTGTGGAACCCACGGGTTCCATCAAACGACTGTCCGTTGCCGTTCTTGTTGATGGGACCTATGAGCCTGCGGAAGGCAAAGATGTCAAGGAAGGGTCCACCCACTACGTGCCCCGCACGGAAGAGGAAATTCAACACCTTGTGCAAATTGTCAAAAAGGCGGTGGGATTTTCAGAAAAACGTGGGGATCAAATTGAGGTGGTGAATACCCCCTTTGACACTCCTTCCGTATCCGAAGGAGATGAGACGGCGGGCAACGCGGTGGAGGCGTTTCTTCACACGTGGGGAGGGGCGATCAAGCCGGCCGTTTTTTTGTTATTGGGTCTGTTGGTCCTTCTCATGGTGGTCCGTCCGGTCGTGACACGGTTAACCGTCCTGCCGCCCGAACCCTTCGGTGAACATCCGAAGGGTTTGCCGGCAACCGTTGAAGACTATGAAGCGCAAATTTCCATCTCCCCTGAGGAAGAAGCCATCAAATTGGCAGGGGAAAATCCATCAACCGCCGCCTTTGTGATTCGAAGTTGGATTAAAGAGGAACAAACAAGCCGGGCTGAAAACGTCTAAAGGGATGTCACATCAACTGTCAGGATTTGAAAAATCGGCCATTTTGTTGCTTGCCATGGGCGAAACGGCCGCCGTGGAGGTGCTCAAGGCGTTGGATCAAAAGGATATTCGTCAAATCGGCACCTACATGGGGGCAATGGTCAATGTTGGGCAAGAGGAACATAAAGCGGTCTTGAACGAGTTTGTCGAAAAGGCGGGCACGTCAGGTCTCTCGGTGGAGGGGAAAACGTACCTTAATAAAATTCTGAATGCCGCGTTGGGAAAAGAGAAGGCGCGGCGTATTATTAACTCCTTGAATACCACGGAAAATGCGGGTTTTGAAAGTCTCAAGTCGTTGGATGCGGCGTCCATCGCGAATTTAGTCACGTATGAACATCCCCAAACAGGGGCTCTGATTCTCTCCAATTTGGAATCTGATCAAGCGGGTCAAGTCCTGAGTCTCCTGGCGCCGGAGAAACGGGATGCGGTGGTGTATCGGATGGCGACGACGAGCGAAGTTTCTCCCAATATGTTGGATGAGTTAAACGGCGTACTACAGGAAGAATTACGTGTGGGCGGCAACAGAAACGCGGTTCCTATTGGCGGAACCGGTCTGGTTGCGGAGATTCTCAATTCCGTCAAACGGAATGTCGAGGGTGAAATATTAACGGCGATGGAAGAAAAAAATGCTGAATTAGCAGAGGAAATCCGTTCAAAAATGTTTGTCTTTGAAGATTTGGAGAATATCGATGATCGGGGCATGCAGGAAGTGTTGCGAGAGGTGAGCAAAGAAGAGCTGATGCTGGCGTTAAAAGCGGTGGATGATCCGCTGAAAGCCAAATTCTTCGGCAATATGTCCAGCCGTGCGGCGGAATCACTCCAAGAAGATATGGAGGCGCGGGGACCGGCAAAATTGAGCGACGTTGAGGCAGCTCAGCAAAATATCCTGAAAATTGTTCAGAAAATGGCATCGGAAGGGCGGGTCGTTCTTGGAGGCAAGGGTGAAGAGCAAATGGTCTAATGTGATCAAACTCGACGATGCAGCGGTACCAGTTGAAACCTATCTGATGGAGGAGTTCCTCCGTGAGGCGCCGGGAGAAGAAACGTCTGAATCGGATGCAAGGGCTATTGAGGAAGAAGCAGACCCCTTCCCGCATGATTGTACCATTCTGCAACAAGAAGCCTACGAAACCGGGCATCAAACAGGCATGCAGGAGGGTGAAGCGCGGGGACGCGCGGAAACGGAAATGGAGATGCAGCGGGCCATGGATTTAGTAGGACAGGTTGGGCTTGCCAGATTGCAGGCCCTTCAGCAAGCCGAACAGGATATCATTGAGTTGGCGATGGCGATTGCTCGGAAGATCATCCATCGTGAAGTGGAAGGTCAAACAGACATTGTTGTTGAGCAAGTTCGCCAAACGATGAAATATCTCTCAACCACGGCATTGGTTCGCGTCCTGGTTCATCCGGACGAGGTCGAGTCTTTGGAGTCAGTACAGGCGACATTGAAGAATCGGGAAGGTCAGGCCGTTCCGATTGTGATTGAAGCCGATCCCACCATACAAGCAGGGGGATGTCGAATCGAATCTGATACCCATGTTCTGGATGCGTCCATTGAGGCTCAGCTTGACATGATTGAGGAGGAACTCACCAAGGCTCAGGAGGAACATGGGCTCGACACCCTTACTGGATCGTCTTGATCGAATCCGGCCGATCACGGTGTATGGCCGTGTCGTGAAGGCGGTGGGTCTTTCCATCGAAGCGACGGGACCGTTTTCGACGATAGGCCAAAGCTGCCGGATTGTGCGCAGGACCGGCAAAGTGTTGGTCAAAGCGGAAGTGGTGGGGTTTCGAGGAAATCGGGCCTTATTGATGCCGTTGGGGGAGATGCGGGGCATTGGCGTGGGTGATCATATTGTGTTTGAGGATCGACCCGCCCACCTGGCTGTGAGTCCGTTGTATCTCGGGCGTGTGGTCGATGGACTGGGAAATTTGATCGATCAAGGGGAGCCGATTCCTTGGACCGAATCATACCCTCTCTACGGAAACATTCCCAAACCATTAGAACGGGAACGAATCACGCAGCCGATGGATGTGGGGATTCGGGCCATCAATGCCTGTTTAACCTGTGGCCGCGGGCAAAAATTAGGAATTTTTGCCGGAAGCGGTGTCGGCAAAAGCGTGCTACTAGGCATGATTTGCCGGTATACCACCGCGGATGTGAATGTCTTAGCGTTAATCGGGGAACGAGGGCGGGAAGTCAAGGAATTCATTGACCGTGAATTGGGGCCGGAAGGAATGAAGCGATCCATTGTTGTAGTGGCCACATCAGATCAACCTCCCCTTGTTCGATTGCGAGCAGCCTGTGTCGCGACGGCACTGGCGGAATATTTTCGCGACCAGGGAAAGCACGTGTTGTTATTCATGGATTCTTTGACGCGATTGGCCCAGGCCCAGCGCGAAATCGGGTTGGCTGTGGGAGAACCTCCGACAACCAAGGGCTATCCACCGTCTGTTTTTACCTTATTCCCCAAGGTATTGGAACGGGTCGGCCCGGTTGGCGGAGGATCGATCACTGGTCTGTATACCGTCTTGGTCGAGGGCGATGATCTGACGGAACCGATTGTGGATTCAGTTCGGTCGATTTTGGACGGACATATCGTGTTATCCCGTTCACTGGCGGTTCAAGGTCAATTCCCGGCCATTGATGTCCTGCAGAGCCTGAGCCGTGTGATGCCGGATATTGTCTCCCCCGAAGACAAAACGATGGTTCAGACGGTGTTGGCCATCATGAATACCTATCGCAACGCGGAAGATCTGATCAATCTTGGCGCGTATCAACCAGGGACGAATCCTCAGTTGGATATAGCGATTCACATGAAAAATCCCATCCGTCAATTTTTATCTCAAGACCGTGAACAGCAAGCAGGATTGGCAGAAAGTTTGCAAGCTTTACAAGAATTAGTCATGCAGGCAAAGGCGCTTGAAGAAACCCTGAACCTTCCTTCACCATGAATTGGTCCAACCTTCTTCGATATCGAAAGCAAGTGGAAGATCTGGCCAGGGAAGAACTCGTCTTGGCCCAATGGGAAAAGAGTCGGGAGCAAGCCACCCGAGAAGGATTTCAGCGCGATATGCAAAAGATTGCGTTGGACTTGGAACGGAATCTGCGTGGTGGCGTCGGTACCAATTTTGCCGAGCAGCGCTTTCAATGGCTTGAGGACGTCGGCCACCGCTTGGAAGAACAGGCACACCGACTCCTCGTCCTTGATCACAAAATCGGCATGATCAGGGAGAAAGTGAGAAAAACCCATCACGCGCGCAGGGTGGTTGAAATGGTCATTGCCAAAAAGGAAGAAGAACTCCTGCATGAAATGGCCAAACGGGAACAACAGGAAATGGAAGAATCGATTGCGCATCGCTTTGCGATGAAAACTGAGAACATGCCGGTCTAAGGAACATGCGACGCCGATTTCAGATGCCGTGGTGGGTTATGATTGTGGTGCTGATGGGGACGGCCGTGCTTTCCGTTGCCTACACGGAGGGAGTGGAACCCACCGAAGAAACAGGGGTCGTGGAGGAGTCGGCAATAGATGTGGGTTTAGATCAGCCGCCCTCTTCCGAAGCGGCATCCCTGGTCACTCTCCTTCAACAACGTCTCGAAGATCTCAAAAAACGGGAACGGGGTTTGCTTGAAAAACAAACACGCTTGGAGAGGTTGCAACATGATTTGAATAATCTGGCGGCTCGACAGACCAAGGAAGCGGAACAATTACAGGCTCGGGAACGGGCATTGGAAGCGGAAAAAAAGAAGTGGAAAGCACTGGACCCATCCCGGCTACGCATCATTAAAGTGTATGAAGCGATGGATCCCGAAGAAGCGGCCATCCGCATTGAAAAAATGAAAGAGGGATTAGCTTTGGACATTTTGGCCGGCATCAAGGAAAAAACTGCCGCAGCCGTTTTGGCTGGAATGAAACCGACAAAAGCCGCGCAATTATCGGCCGGGCTCAGACGATATCGGGATCGAAAACTCAAGACACAATAAAACGGGTTTCATCGTATGGTGATGACGGATATATTGATCCCGTCATTAAACGGGATCAAGGGCCAAGCAACAGGGAATGCCGGGACCGCCGGTCCTTCACCGGCGGCCGGTGGACCGTCAGGGGGTGATCCTTTTTCCGCGGTTCTGGCAAAATCCTTCCTGTCTGGAATTGGGTTGATTGATAAGGGGAGGTCTTCTGTTCCAAGCGCTTCTGCTCAACCAAAAGATTCACAAGATGGCCTTATGAAAGAAACAGAAAAGGCAGAGAGCCATTCATCGGAAAATCAGCGCACAATCCTGGCGGATGCAAACTCTGCCGCGTTGGTAGGTCTGGTAAATCCGGCAGCCGGCACACCGGGGGCAGGGCCACAACAAAGCCACAGCGCGACGGTGAATGAAGAACCGACACTCATGAAAAAAGGAACAGAATCGGCCATTGCGCAGAATGGATTTCTTCCGATAACCAGGGAGGCGATGTCCCACCGTCTGTATCGGGCTTTAACAGAGAAGGGTGAAGGCCATCACCCGGATCTTCTGCTGACTCAGCTTGGCAGGCGTTCGCCGGAGGTAGAGACGCCGCAAGGGGTGCGTCCTCAAGAAACCGGCAAAAAGAAGGTCTTTACACGTATTCCTACGACACCCATCGGGCATATTCCGGGGCAGGAGGCGGTGTTGGCAAAAGGGCCTTCCGTTGGGATGGAGGGCGGGGATGCGTTGAAGCGTTCTGGCGGTTCTCCCGGGGAGACAGCGGTATCTCCTGTCAATCCGGAAGGAATCGGGCAAAAAGAATTGAGCCGGGCAGAATCGAAAAATGGCTCACTTTCTCCAATCGTTGCTGGGGAAGGCAAAACAGGCGCCGGACTGCTGCGGCAAGGAGGAAAAGGGGTGATGCCAAGTGAAAGTCAGGGAGAGGGAAAAGGGGTTGAGGGTTTCATCAGCCATCAAAGCGTAGGATCAAGCGGGGCAGGTTCGGGAACAGGCACGGGAACAGGAACAGGAACCGAGTCCGGGCATCCAGGGCATGAGGCGGCATTCGGACATCCTGGAAATGGTAGCCGGTTTTCAGGAGGCGATGGAATTCAAGGGATGCCTCCTCAGGGTACCGCCATCCAGGCCTCTGGACGAGGCGCGGTGATAGATGAACGGTTCCAGGCTCTGCATGGAATGTCTTCCCCATCTCCAAGGATGCAGATGGATGTGCAGCTTTCCGACACGACCAGGGTACAAATGGATGTGGCGGTCCAACACCGGCAGGTCTATGCCGGACTGGTGACCGATCATAGCGCCTTCCGAACATTGGCCGTTCAAAACCAACCGCAATTGCAAGATCAACTCTCACAAGCGGGGCTTGACCTAAGGGACTTCCATGCACAGGATGAATCCCGGCAGGGGAGTCAAGACCAGGTCTTTCAAGGCCATGACCATGAGTTTGCTGAGACGGCATCAGCCGGCGAGAGTGTGAATGATCCCTTACAGCGCGCACGAAAGAGAGAAATGATCTATGAAGAAGGCGTACACATTGTGGCCTAACCCGGACGAGCCGGAACCAAACAAGGTAAATGGCAAAGTGCAAATTGAAAAATGCAAAATGACGGAAAAATTCAGACAATCTAAAAAGTTGGATTTGTTGGAAAGGCCATCCAGCCCCTTGACAGACAAGGCTTTTGGAACATCACCAAAAATTTCTTTACAGAAAAACACGGAATTTTGTCCCTAA
>Ga0114931_10009176_pt1 | contig 11886 bp, 12 predicted proteins | sample 2SBtaG_FD_89579 | JGI IMG/M metagenome (GOLD analysis project Ga0114931, IMG submission 89579) | Deep subsurface microbial communities from Kolumbo volcano to uncover new lineages of life (NeLLi) - 2SBTROV14_V59a metaG | ecosystem: Environmental > Aquatic > Marine > Volcanic | place: Kolumbo...
AAAAATCGCTCTTCGCCCGGTGCTTCCACACCCAAAAGAGCAGGGAACAAAATCAACATCGTGTGTATTGAACCGACCAGGTACAATGAGCGTAGCCGATAATACAGGTAGCCAATAAGGATATAGAGAAAAATCCCTGATAACAGTTCAATGGCCGGCATTGTGCGGAAAACGACTCCACACACAACGAACAATACTGCTGTAACAATGACTCCACCGGGAACGCCTAACTTATCGATCATACGATCCTGCAGATAGGAACGAAAGATCAATTCCTGACTGAATGCAATAACGATCGCTGCAACGATTGTCAAGAGAATACCGCCAAAGGATCCGCTGATGTGCGGCTGCAGTAAACTGACTGAGCCCTCCCAGAATATTACATTCAATCCGATTGAAAACACGACAAATAGAATAGCAATAGAAATTCCGCCGAGAATCATCCATAGGGAGTTCTTTTTCCATTCCAAACCAATAAGCTGACTTTTGAACGGTTGTTTTTCAATTCTGGACACCAAAATCCATCCAATCAACAACCATATCAGCCCCTCAGCCAGCGCAAGCAAATCACCGGATACCGGATGCTCTTCAACAAGCATACGGGCCTGGTCAGTTGCCTCGCTTCCCAGTACGCCTGTGCGGATAACACTGTACTTTGCAATCCATACGAATAGTTCTTCCAGTAAAAAGGTAACTGCAAAAAAACCGCCGACAAGCAGTAATACTTTCCATATCAGGCGGACTTCACCGTCTTCGTTTTTTAGTAAATTCATGATACCCTCGTTTTCAAAGACAAATACAAAAATTTAAAACCGCTATCGGTATCGGACTTGTTTAGTCCTGTTGTTGTAATGAAAGATTTTTACCCGAGAAATGCTTGATCCACAATAAGAAATAACAAAATACCGGAAGAAATCAACGAATTACACGAAGGTTTCTCCAGGCCGGGGCTCATATACCTTTCCTCATTCAGACAAGAGGTGCTTTTTCATTTAATCCATCATCCAGAATCGCATATGATACTTTGTGAAGAGTGTCCGGCATAACAGTAGAGGATTTATGCATCTTTCGCATGCATGTGCGAACGACGAGTAATCCTATAACCAGAATAAGGATCAACATCACCCATCGTTTAATCAAATCTTTATCCATTGTGGTTCATCTTGGTACACCATGATCAGTCATAAACTATGAATAAAGATATCCGCTTGTCCGATCTTTTTTTGCGCCTTGTTTTGCTTTCAAAGTATCTCTTCACCATCCGGCCCGGGGCCGGGTATGTGCAGCCCATTCCCAGACAAGTCCATCGTCCGGATCAAAAACATCCCCCTCGCAGACGAAACCCAGTTTTTCAAGAATGGTAGTTGATGCATTTTTTTCAGGCAGAGTACGAGCGGTCACAAGTACAAGCGGCGCCGTCGCGTGTGCCAATTCAAGCAGCCTGCCCGTCATCTCCGTCGCGTATCCCCGTCCTTCCCATCCGGGGAACGTATAATATGCAATCTCGACGCGGTTGTTCCTCGGTGCGCTTTTGAATCCACATGAACCGATAATTCCGTCGTTCAATTTTGCGAGATATCCAGTCCATGGGCTTTTAAAACCCTTTTGTTCGTAAAGATCGATATATGCTTCACACACTTTTTGAACGATATCCTCCTCATGACTCGAACCATCCGCAGGTTCGCCATTCTTTAAAATCTCGATGAGTTCAATCACAACCGTCTCCCGTCTTTTTAAATCATAAGTATTCAATAACCGCAAAGAATAAATAACACAATAATTCTTTTAATGGAAACAGGATGTTAGAATCGCATAGCTGCATAGTTCATGAATAGATTGATCCGTGTATCTATGCCATCAGGGAGAAGGCCGTCTATTTACCCCGCATCTTGTGTTTGATCATATTCAAAGCATACATCTTCTCGGCATCCATCCCGTAGATCAGATCATCAATAGTCGGCTGGACAACGTAGTCGGGTACGATGGAATCATCCGTTCGAAACCCGGAAACAGCGGTTTGAAATGTGTTTCGCGCAATGTTCATTCGTATACCTGTATTGGGAAGCCGTAATTGAATGCTATTGTCATTGCAGGTGAACGAACCGCCCGCTTCCTCACCGATTAACGTGGCCAGTTTATGATACTTAACAAGTGAAAGGAAGTGTCCGGCCGTCGAAATGCAACCGCCATTCATAAGGATGTAAATGTCGCCCTTAAAGGAGTTTGGTCGCAGTTTCCAGGGATGAAAAAGGGGATCATTTTCTGCACGTTCTGCAGGTAATCTGAAATAGGTAAATTCGTTTTTTGAGATATATGACAATAGTTGGGCAGCAAAAACAGGCAATCCGCCATTATTCCCGCGAAGGTCTATAATCAGGTCCTTGATCCTCTCCCGGCGAAGTGTTTGAAACACTCCATCCAGAAATGTTGCATATGCCACTTCATTGGGTGTCCAAAATCCCTTTATTGTCAGCACTGCAGAGTGAGTCAGTGGCTGCATCTCAAACCTGTAAGGATGCGATACGTACGACACTCTTTTAGGATATGCGGCGTTCAAAGATTCCTCGAGCTGCCAGTCTGTGATTGCCGGGAGCTCATCACGCACCTCCAGCCCCTCACGTGAAAGGCCATCGACAACATACGATTTTGAGTAACCGATATACTGCGAGTAAATCCTTGAAAACTCATTAATGATCTGATACTTCTTGTATGTTGTATTATGTCCATCTGCGGGCAGACTGGCATAAAGAGTCATGAGCATTTCTGAAACCGCCATTCCGTTAGTTGCCAAAATCTGGGAACCCGGCTCAATTTGCGACTGACCCACGAAATTGTGAATCACCCACGCCTTGTTTCCCAAAATGAAAATATCGAGAGGAATAAGTGAATACTCTTCATTTAACGCTTCATAGAATGATTCGGATGGTCGAATCGCTGTATGACTGCAACGAACGCCGGCAACCAACGGGGCTAACTGACGGAAGAAAGTGTCTTCGGTCATTTTGGATTGAATTGATGCGGCTGCATCTTGAAAAGAATGGTCCCACTGCTGCTTTGTCTGGTATTTATATAACGACGGATGGTACTGCTCAAGTCTCTCTTTGGCATACATCAGGTCCTCTTCCAACTGCCGTTTTGTATATTTATGATTGACCACTCCTTCATTATCAAGATTCACCACCTATTCATCGAAATGCTGGTCATAGCTTGGCCTTTTGATTTTCTTTACAACCAATGGGTGAATCGAACCGTCGGGGAAGTAAAAATTTCCACGTATCTGCAGGCTGTCGCCGTTTATTTCACCTTTAAATGGTGTTTGTTTTGCTTCGATATAAAAAGTAAGCTGATTTCCTGTCAGAGTGATTCTTTTAAGCGGATCATCCTGGATCTGTTGCCCTCCCTCAAACAACAGTACGCGACCGTGATCCTTTCCGGAAACTTTATGATAAAAATCCAGAACCAGTGTAAGATTGTTTCCCGGCATAAACTCACCTTCCCAGTACCCTTCTATGGCTTCATATCCCGGGATGTCCGGTTGCTTCTTACACTGCATCACCGAGATGAGTAATAATGCGACGAGCAATAAAGATGAGAATGGCTTGATGACCATGACTCCCTCCACGTATTCAAACGATAAATCCCTCTTTCCCACCTCTGCATAATTAATATACGCAGATTAGCGATAATGATAATCACTACCCGTGCAAAAACACGTACATAAATACACTCAATGACCTTATTACTTGATGCGCAATGTATTTCTATTTTTGAAATGAAAGAAGCTGTGATACCGTCGCGAAACGGTATCCTTTCTTTTTCAGCCCATCGATGATCATGGGTAAAGATTTGCGTGTTTCTGCCCTGCTTGCATACATGGCATGAAGCAAGATGATAGAACCCGGGTGTGTATGCGAGAGTATATAATCCGTGATCTTCTCTGCACTTTGGGCAACATCGGGATAAGATTCCGGTTCCGAACCTCACATGATGGTTGTTGATTATGACGAGACAGATACTACGGAAGGATGAACAACTTTTTTCCGTATGGGGGACGAAAACATATCTCCCCGTTATAACCGGCCTTTCGTATAACCTGATCGGTCTTTTCTATCTCCCTTCTGATGAATTCCATTGACTTAAACACCATCCTGTTATGCGACCATGAATGATTACCGAGTTCATTACCGTCCTTCACAATGAGACGAGCTTCGTGCATGTTCTTTTCAACAGATCTGCCAATCACAAAAAAAGTAGCCTTCACATCCATGGAATCGAGGACATGCAAGACTTCCTCAGTATAGCCAGGTGTTGGTCCGTCATCGAACGTTAAAGCTATTACAGAATCCGGTTTAGAAACATTATCAACCAGTGTTCCGAAGAATTGAAATTGGCTTGAGTTACTGATCTTCCAACCTGCTGCCAGCAATAAAATAGAAATAAGTAAAGCGATCAGGATCTTCTTCACCTGTACTCCTGTAAGATATGCTGATAATCAGTTTTTGGTTTTAAGCTCAACAAGTATAATCTCATTACCATACACATCTTCAAAATGAGCAGAGATATGCTCAGGCGATTCATAGGGCTTGCACCGAAAACGTATCCCAAGCTTTATCAACCGGTCACTTTCCTTGCGGCAATCGTCGGTATACAAGACCATCGCAGGCCGACTGCCTGTTTGTTTACCAACGCGTATTAGTTCTTCATCGGATGTTGGTTCCATAAACCATATGCCAATGCTGTCCGGACCAGGTAACCCGAAATGTAAAAAACGCTGCCCTTCCGGGGTCTCCTCATCGAAAATGACCTCAAAGCCGAGTTTATCGCAATAAAAGTGTCTGGCCTCATCATAGTCGTGCACCAACAACACAAAGCGTCCCAAAGACTGAATCACAAATACCTCCCGTTTAGTTGCTCTTAAATAAACTTCCCCTGACTTTATTCATCGTCTCACTAAAATCTTTTTTTATGGCTTCTCTTCCTGGAGCAGAAAAAATCAGTCGGTATCCATCCGGATCGGCGACGATAAGCTCTCTCGTATTCCATGGCCGGTTTACCGGTCCTTCAAGAACATTGGCACCCGCCCCGCGGATTTGACTTGCATAATCATCAATTGATAGCTGAGGTCCATCATCGCTGCCCGCGAACTGAAAAGTGATAGAGACGCCGGCACCTTTTTTAACCACATCATCGTATTTCCCCTCACTTCTTCCTATCAGCATGATGTCTTGATGTCTGTCTTTACGAACATGGGCTATATACGCTTTTCCATCCGGTTCCGGCATTTCATAAATCAAAACAAACCCCATGACATTGGTATACCAATCAATAGATTCTCTGATGTCGGCCACCTCGAAAGTGGGGAACATAGCCATCGGGTATATTTCGCCTTCTGTGCTGCTCATAACGATATCCAACTATACACTACAGATACTTATTTCGATTGCCAATTTAATTTCCTGATTATAATGAAGAAAATAAACATGACATACTTCTCAAATTGACTCAATTTATTTTGAGTAAGAGATCCTGCCAATGATTTATATAAAATCCTGTCTCACTACCGCATCAATTTGAAACTTCCGTTACATAAAATCGATAGAATTGGATAAGTGATGGTTCTGTAAAAGGATCCTGGTTTCTTGACCCAAACGGTTTCTACTGATTTGAAAAGACGAATTTATTCTGGTTTGTAACAGCTTGCGACTAAGTAGATGCACCTTTTTGGTTCTTCTGTTCGTCATAAATAGGAGGCCATGGATTTTTTTTAAAAAAAATTCCATAAATCTTGTCCCAAAAACGTCTTCGCATCTGTATAGTAAGTAGAGCAGCGTTAGAAAAGATTACGACCTAACCCAAAAAATTACTGATACCAACTTGCATAATACTTACCATTATGAGGCACAAGAAAGTCATCAGAAGAAGACTTGAAATGATAAGATCTCAAAAGATCACCGTACCCGTGAGCTCAAAAGCTTTCAGGATTGATATCAGGGATGGACAACCCGACTTATGGTTAGAGTATTGTTGTACCGACGAGCCGGCGACAGAGCGTATATTTGAACTTTATAGTGATGATGAAAGGGTTGCCAGTGAGGGAAACGAGCTTCAGTTTATCGATAGTTTTGAAATTTCCGATCCGAATTTCTCTCCCGGCAAGATGAAATTTAATTGTTTTGAATATCGACCGGATCGCACAAATACTGTTGAAACATGTCAAGACCTTGAGAATGATGCCATTGAACATCGTCTCATATGCTATAATCTTGTTAATCCTACAACTTAGTCGAAGTTACAACACTTTACAGCTCATCCAATCAGTAAGTGCCCGTGCAAAACGAACGGGTGAGGCTGGATCAGTTCGAAAGTAGAGGGATGGCTCTATCAATTCCAGCTCCATAAGCTTGAAGTAACCGTCATCTCCCCTGACCAAGTCAATTCGGGCATAAAATGGCTTAGATTGCAACACATTTAAAATCTGCCGGCCACACTCAAGCAATGTGGGTTCCGGACTGACCGATCGAATGATACCGCCATGTTCCTCCTGAACTCTAAAATCATTTGCCTTGGGTGTTTTTAACACGGTATGACTATAGTTGCCGCCAAAATAAAAAACAGAAAATTCACCCTCTGTTATCACACTCCGGATAAAAGGCTGGATCACGCAGTCGGTATTGTGTAAAGTCTCGACTATCCGAGTTATTTCTGATTGTTCCCGGGTTAAACTTATGCGGAATGTGTTGTGTGCACCCGCGCTGATTGTTGGCTTGATGATGATCTCTTCGGCACTAAAATCATCGAGTGCAAAGTATATTTGTTCCCGATCAATTCGTTCCGGCCAAATGCTGGGTACAATTTGAATACCTTTTTGTTCCAGGTCATAAAGATATGTTTTATGAATATTCCATCTGACTAATTCTAATGGATTCAGGAGGAGTGTTCCTGATGCTTCAATTACCGTGAGTTTCCGAAGAAATTCTTCCGGACAAGAGTGATAATCCCAGGTTGATCGAATGAGTACGACATCATACTGCGACCAGTCAACATCATTCCTGTGCCAGGATACAGAATCAACCTGCCAGCCAAACTGCTGTAATGGGGCATAAACCATTTCGTCATCAGATACATGCCCATCCAGGGTGTCCATTGTGAGAAAAGCGCAACGCCGCATTTATTTTCAGAGCAAGATTATAAGTTTAAACCAAAGAAGATATATCCGGCATCTTTTCGATGAAAGAGGTATATCCCCGCCTTGGAAAAATAACTGTAAACTTGCTTTAGTATCGGGCGTTGTCTTGATTATGTAACAGGTCTTTTGAGAATTCCAATATAAATTTCGACTTCCTCTTGCGTTATATACAGTTCAAAGTCGGTCTGATAACATCTCTCAAACTCCTTGTTTTTAGCAAAAAAATTCCATACTTCCTGCCATGTGTTGGCTACGACTTCCGGCATGGGACCGTGACCTTTAAACAACAGGTACTCACCCCCTTCAATTTTAGAGAGAGCAAAACCATTTTGTTTGATCTTAGCACCAAAAGCCTCGACGCCCGCTGTTACGGTGTAAGAACCTTTAACGTTAGACTCATATTCTGAATAAACACCGTAGATAGGTGAATTGGGTATTTTATCAGGTATCTGTTCAAGAATATCTTCCTCAAAAAACCTGTTCCAAAACGTCGGCAGTACCGCTTTTTTGGGATTTGATTCTGCTTTATTATTGGTTCGCACACTTATCCCGGCTATCGTCTTCTCTGTCACGTTGGCAAGTATAGGTCCCATTGTCGTTTGATTGTATGTCCGTTATCGCTGCTCAGATATGTCGCCTGGGCACGCGTTTGATTCCCTCCAAGAAGTAATCACCTGTTTCGGGCTAACATTCCCGGAATTATGTATTCTGGTAAAAATTAAAATTATAGCAACTTTTTGCGCTTTTGTATAACACATACGTAACAAAACAGAATCTGTGGCAAAAAGCAGATCAAGTTCGATATATCAGCTAATATTTACATTTTTTACAATTTCAGCCTCACGACACAAGCGAACCGAGTTAATCAGAAACATTTTTTCACACTCCTACAACATCGCAATTGTAATAACTTTCTCCTGAATCTTTCCCTGTTTGATCAGAGAATTGCGGAATGTCCCCGGGAGAAGTCCAGAGTTTACAGGGGGCGTGTACAACCTGCCATTAACCTGTACGACAACATTGGCGATCGTTGTTTCCGTGATTTCACCGCGTTCATTCCACAATAATATATCACCGCATACTTGCGAACATGCAGAACGTGCACGGTCGTACACCTCGCGGTTCGTTGTTTTATGATACAGAAAGATATTATCTGATTGAATGGGGTCGGTTGCCAATGCAACAAGTACGTTACCGGAGTTTTGACGGGCATCCAACGCTTTCTTTTCGAGAATTATCTCCCCGGTTTGATCCAGTAGCAGTCTGATTTTATAAGGACAAGAAGATTGTAAAATAATTTCATTGAGTCGCTTGTATAGCAGTTGCGTATCCAACTTGTAATCGAAATAAGAGGCTGAATCGGACAATCTCGTCATGTGTTCATCCAGCAGAACGTATCCATCCTTAGGTGTCCACAGCATCGTCTCAAGCAACGAAAAAGATGGACGCTTTTCCGACAAAACTCGCGCTTTTACCTTGCACTCTTCTAATTCATCTCTATTGCCTGAATCCCAAACGATACCTCCGCCAACGCCATATTCAGCAACCGATTTTGTCTTGTCTATCAATACCGTTCGAATAGCCACATTGAACTGTGCTTTTCTGTTAGGTCCGATGTAGCCAATACTCCCCGTGTAGATCTTTCGCGGTGTCGACTCCAGTCCAGATATGATCTTCATCGTGCTCGGTTTCGGAGCGCCGGTTATCGAGGCGCAGGGGAAAAGGGCTGCTATGATTTCGGTTATTGACGAATCCGACCTCGCTTTCACGGTTGACGTCATTTGCCATACCGTAGGGTACTTTTCTATATCGAAAAGGCGCTCTGTCTGGACGGTGCCGGTTCGGGCTACTCTCCCCAAATCATTCCGGATCATATCGACAATCATCAGGTTTTCAGCCCTGTTTTTGTGGGATTGCTTCAGCCAATCGTGCCGTTCTCTATCCTCTTGGATGAATCGACCTCTTGGGGCTGTCCCTTTCATTGGCCGTGTCGTGATCTGATCACCATCCAAAGCAAAAAAGAGCTCCGGCGATGCTGAGCAGATCACATAGTCGCCGATATTCATATAAGCTGGATAACCGCTGTTCTGCGATTGCACCAAATCCCGGAATAGATACCACCCGTTATCTTTCGTCTTCTTGCGCAGTCGGATGGTATAATTGACCTGGTAGGTATCACCTGCTGCGATACACTGTTTTATGCGCTCAATGGCCTGGTTATAATCCGTCTCACTCACACTTGGAGTCCATTCAGATTCACTTTCCACATTCTCACTTTCATCTTGCGGCAAAGTTATTTGATTCGGTTCCTCATAGATTCCAAACCAAAGCAAAGGAAACCGATCATCAGAATTGACCTTGAGCGCATCATCAAATGCCGGTGCAGCATCATAGCTGATAAACCCTGCAGCATGAAAACCTTCGGATTGGGTCAGGTTCTCGATTCTCTGCAATTTCTCCTTGACTTCCGATAATGTAGATGCAGAAACAATCTCAACCGGATTACGGAAATGCAGCCAACTATTTCCTGATTTATCAAGCAGGATGACTTCGTTTAAAAGCTCTGTTCCAGATAATGAGGAGACAGTATTTTGATTCGACATATCCAAAGATGTGGAAGTTCTCGAGTGGTATACGATATGACCCGGCCAAGATCAAAATATTGAATTTTCTGGTTGAAGACTGCAGGATCTGTCTAAATCCCAAACATACTCATCCAAGGAATCACAAATTTTAAGCCGCCACAGAAACACGAAAATCACGGAGGCTTTACTCTCTTTCTTGTGATATTCTGTGTAGCAGACAAAAATATCATCTATTCATCTGCCGATGCGAGGCAAGGGTTGGTTTTGACAAACGGAGAACCTATCAAATACTTTCTTCACTTCTTCGATTGGCACAACTCAATCAGAACGCCCGCATTTCCTTTGGGATGCAGGAATGCCACCCATTTATTGTCGGCGCCCGTTTTGGGTTTTTCGTTTAGCAGTGTGAATCCCTCCTTCTGCAGACGATCCAGTTCTGCTTCTATATCATCCACTTCAAAGGCCACGTGGTGTAAACCCTGGCCTTTTTTCTCCACATATTTGGCGATGACCGAGTCCGGCGCGGTGTCTCCGAGCAGTTCAACTTTCGACTCACCCGTGCTAAAAAAGGCGGTCTCAACTTTTTCACTCTCGACGACTTCGCGTTTCAGGCAGGGAGTGTTTAATATTTTTTCATAAATACGGATCGTCTCTTCCAGATCCGCAACAGCTATACCGATATGATCAATATGTATCTTACTCATAATAATTATCTCTGAATTAGGATAAATACCTTCATGAAAGGTAATTTTTCACATTGGCATCTGCTGTTCCGGATCTATTCTTTTCTCTTCTTTTTTTGCGATGATTATTCTTATTGATGATTCACACTTTTGTAAATATCCAAGAACTTATCCACCTGGTTCATCGCCGACTCATGTATCACGTCCATCTTATCGTAAGATACAATCCCGACATTCCCGGCATTCCAGGTGACGGCCATCGCCGGACGATTTCGGTTAAGCGTCAATTTAACCGGCTGATATAAGGCTATCTGGATGGCAAAGGGTACCAACCCACGGCCGGCATCCATCATGTTTACGTGAAGATATAAGTAGGGAACATCTGCAGCGTTGGTCTGTTTTATGATATCAATGCCTGCGTCGGATAGTTTCTTTTCGACTTCTTTCTGAATATTAACTTTCGTCATGTCCGCATGATCGGCCAGGGTTTTGTTCCATTCCAGGTTTACCGATACATAGAAACGTCGCAGGCCCTGCATGGTATTTTGCGACATTTCGACTTCATTACTTTGGGCCAGAACCATACTACAGCAAACCAGGACCATGATGCCAGATAACAGAGCTCGTTTCATAATAATCCTTCCAGGTTAATGAGCAATAGAGACATACACTGCCAATGGCTCTGAAGAAAAGAGATCGGAGATAACACGTCATTCATACGCATAGTAATGTAACCGCGTAAGATGAATCAACGTTTAGGCAACGTTAATCCTGCTACTTCAAACCATGTTGAACCAGCATTTCACAGTATATCGTATTCAGGTTCCTCTTTGGTTATTCCTTCAAGCAAAGCAATAAATTCCCGAATGATGGTTCTCAGCTCGTTTTTATCGGCGCGCCGAAGAGGGAAATAGATCGCCGCTCCAATATTGCGAGTAGAGGGTGTCGTTTTAGTCTGAAGAGAATCCTTAACGGGATTTACGATTGGCTCTTCTCCTTTCGAACGGACTCGGCATCCTACAACCAGTCCATTTAACTTAATGGCCTGATCACCCTCATTGAATACATATTCCTCTCCTTCCTCTCCAAGACGAAACACATAATGTGTGGCTCCAGCCAAATCGAGATCCCAAAGCGATATAGGCACCATATATTTAAGGGAAAGCGTATTGATGATATCGACAGCGCTGTTAATGCGCGGAAAACGACCTTCCCGTGCTTCTCGCAATAGGTATTCAGAGGCTGGCTTAAATCGTCCTGTTGGCTTGAATGCATCAGTTCGCAACATATCACGAACGGCCTGACGCATCGTTTCCTCTTGTTCACTAAGCTCACTCAGGCGCAGTTCCAATACATGCCTGAGATTGCTTTCAAGTGCCGGGACCGGGTGGTGTATGTGCAGGTGCTTTGCAACGACCAACCAGATGGCCAT
>Ga0114931_10009177_pt1 | contig 11886 bp, 6 predicted proteins | sample 2SBtaG_FD_89579 | JGI IMG/M metagenome (GOLD analysis project Ga0114931, IMG submission 89579) | Deep subsurface microbial communities from Kolumbo volcano to uncover new lineages of life (NeLLi) - 2SBTROV14_V59a metaG | ecosystem: Environmental > Aquatic > Marine > Volcanic | place: Kolumbo...
CTTCTTTCCAAAATTAATTTAGAACAAAAAGTAAGAGATTTTGAGCATCTTGTTTTTGAGAAGCGAAACAGTAAAAAAATACTTAGTTTCTCTGAATTTGTTCAACAAATATAATAGAGACAAAAGCTGGAAACAATTCCGTCTTCGCAGTGAATGATAGAACACTGATAAACGCAGAAAAAATATGATTTACACAGATAAAATTTTAAGAAAGAGTGAAAAACTTCAAAACTTAATAATTGTTTTTATATTTAATTCTCTTAGCGTCTTAGCGGTGAATGATAGAACACTGATAAACGCAGAAAAAATATGATTTACGCAGATAAAATTTTAACAAAGAGTGAACAACTTCTAAATTTAATAAATGTTTTTGTATTTAATTCTCTTCGCGTCTTAGCGTCATTGCGGTGAAAGATAGAACGCAGATAAACGCAGAAAAAATATGATTTTCGCAAATAAAATATCAAGGATTTGGGAAAACCAACTACTAAATTTTAACTCCTATCTCCATTCTCCCGCTCTCAAATTCTTCCCAGTTTTTCAGTTTTTTAATTTTTAACTTGTAATTTTGAATTTTGAATTTTGTTTTTTTTTCTGATCTCTGACTTTTGATTCCTGATCTCTCAAAACTCATATTTTATACCAAATGAAGGTAACAGGGGCCACAACACAATTTTAGTAACCTTAGGATTGCCCTTAGAATCAAATCCGTACTCATAACCGCGTATATTTTCTTTATTGAATAAATTACTTATCTCAATAAACGTTTTTAATCTGTGTGAATTTAATTTAAATTCTTTGGAAATTTTTAAGTCAACTCTTTGATACGAAGGTAAGAATTTACTATTTACAGGCTCGGTTTCCCAAATATATTGATTTGATTTTTCTTCGTAACTCAAATATTTCGGTGCATATGGATAACCCGAACCATAGTAAAATTTCGTATTTATGCTCCATCTTTTCCCTAAATTAAAATTTGTTATCCATGATAAGGTATGAGTTTGACCTGTAAGTCTTGGATACTCATTTGTACTTCTAGCATGATTTTTCTCACGTGCAATTAAAAAACTATAACTTACCCAAGTATAAAAATTTGGTATATTTAAATAGAAGTATAATTCAAACCCTTTTGCATATCCCGACGCATCATTTTTCCTTGTGTAATCTAACTTGGCAAAATGGGAGTAAAATGAAGAAATGAGTTTTTTATAATCTTTGTAGAATACTTCTATTTTAAATTTTAGCATACTGAAATTAGTAGAAGATAAACTTAAATTTTGCTCTAATCCTAAAATATAATGTATAGCCATTTGAGCTTTTGTGTTATCCTTTCTCGGTTCGGGGTATAACAGCTGTGTATATATTGGAAATTCGTAATAATGACCCCAAGCCGCACGTAAAGTTGCACCAAAATTTGTAGAGTACGATATGTTTAGCCGCGGACTAAACAATAATTCCTTATTTAAATCAAAATAATCAACTCTGCCACTGACATTGAATAAGATTTTTTTACCTATTTGAAAGATATTTTCTAAATAACCCCCAATTTTGTATGATGTTGTATTGAGTGTATCAATATCGTGGTTAAGACTATTATCAATAAAACTAAACTTCGCCGTATCAGGATATTCTTTTGTGAAAAATATATTATCTATTTTTCTTTCTAAGTGGGATAACTCCCCATATTTTATAGTTTTAAAGTTTATTCCGGACTTAGTTTCATAAAATGGAGTGATTTGATAACCCAAACCGATTCCTGCTTCAAGCGTACGGATTAATAATGAAAAATTGTAAGTATTTTTTCTGTTATACTCTTCAAAGTAATTATTGTCGGAAAAAATATTCTTTTTACTCCAATTCTTTCTTATGTATAATTCATTATCATCCTGATCGTAATACGAAATTTTGGTTCTCAATATGGCATTATTACTTAGAATAGATGTATTTTGTAAATCCAATAAAGAACTATAATAATTTCCATTCTGATGATCTGAAGCATTAGATTTTGTTTGAAAAATTGCCGGTTTATTATAATAAACACCATTGAACTTAGATTCACCATTATCAAATTCAGGATTATATGAAAAATTATCTGTTGAATGCAAAAACAATAATTTCAATTTTGATTTTTTACTTAAATTATATGAAAGTAATCCTTGAATGTCATAAAAAGAGGGCTCTGCGGTTTTTATTTCATCATGACCAAAATTTGTTAAATGGATAAGATATTCCATAAATGTTTTTCTTCCGGCAAATATAAAAGAACCATTTTTTAAAAACGGTCCCTCAACGTATCCTTCAACAAAAGCCAGACTTAAAGTTCCGGAACCCTTGTATGAATCACTTATTCCCTCGCGATAAATAATATTAGCTACAGAACTTAATCTGTCGCCATAACGCGCGCTGAAACCGCCGGTTATTAAATTAACCTTATCAATTAAATTAATATTGAAAATCCCAATACTTGCATTTTGAGCTTCTTTCATATGATATGGTTCGTATACTTGGGCGCCGTTTACTAATATAAGATTTTCGTCTTTATTTCCGCCTCTAACATTATATTCCGCACTGAATTCATTATTCGTACTTATTCTGGGAAGTGCCTGAAAAGATCTCAATACATCCGGCAGTACATTTGAAACCTTTTCTATTTGATTTTTTTCCAAAGACATAGTGCTTATGTTCAATTCATCAGAATTATCTGATTTTTTTGAAAATACAGTTAATGTCTGCATCATAATGGCTTTAGAATTGAGGTATATTTTCTTCTTTTTCGATGGAGCAAACTCCTTAGCATCCAATATTTTAGTTTTGAAGCCTAAATAGCTGATTATAATTTTACTCTCCTTACTAGAGATCATTAAAACGAAATTACCATTTTTATCTGTTGTTGTCCCGTTATTTGAATTATTAAGGAGGATGTTAGCAAAAGGTAGAGGTTGATTTGTTTGAGAATTTAAAACTGTCCCGCATATTCTTAAATCGTCAGTTTGAGCGGTTATGAAATTAGAACATATTAGATAAAAAATTATTAAAGTTATAATTCTGGTTTTCAATTAAATAAGTCCAGATTATAAAAAAAAATAATGATAGAAAATTCAATAAAAATATTAAATATATTAGGAGCAGAAAGAAATTAATTCTCAGTTTAAATAACCCTTTTAATTTAGATTACATGAAAAAAAATGAGAATGAAACAAGTTATTTTTAACCGGAAGAGACTGTGTTAAATATAATTAACATTAAAGTAAATTTTTAAGTATTATAAGTCCTCAAATTATATTATAAAAATATTATTAGTTTCTATAATTTTATAGGATAAAACAAACAAATTATAAAAGGTATCTTTCCGTATTTTTGTAATATTAGATTTATTAATGAATAATCAATTTTTTGTGTTATTTTTTGTTAAAATATAATCCCCAATAATTAAAACATCTAAGCCGGTAGAAAAAAAACATCGAATTGCATCTTGAGGAGATTCAACTAATGGTTCGCCTTGAATATTAAAACTGGTATTTAGCACGACCGGTGTGCCGGTCTTCTCTCCAAATTTTTTAATAATTTCATAGTATCTGGGATGAAGGTCCTTTGCAACTGTTTGTAATCTGGCACTTCCGTCGATATGGGTTACTGCCGGAATGACACTTTGTTTTTCTTTAAGGACATTACAAACCTTCAGCATAAAAGGAGTTTCAACGTACAAATCAAAAAAATCATTTTTTGCCTCTCGAATAGTTGCCGGTGCAAAAGGTCTGAATGCTTCCCTAAACTTTACCTCTGCATTTATTTTGTCTTTCATATTCGGTAATGACGGATTAGCTAATATACTTCTGCTGCCTAAAGCTCTAGGTCCTATTTCCATCGCACCTTGAAACCATCCGATTATTTTTCCGCTTCTCAATAAATTTGCACCGATATCACATACATCCTTGGGTTTTTCGTATTTTAGCTTGGCTCTATCCAGTGCTTTTTTTATCTCCTCGTTTGTATAATTTGTTCCTAAATAAGGGTTGCTATGAATATAATTTCTTTTTTTACTAAGAATGCCGTTATAAAGGTAATATGCCGCACCGATAGCCGTCCCGTTATCACCGGCTGCCGGCATTATGTAAATGTCTTTAAACTTTGACTCTCTTACAATTCTACCATTCATTACACTGTTTAATGCTACTCCTCCCGAAAGGACCAAATAATCTGATTTTGTTTTTTCATAAAGTATATCACAGATTTCTAAAACCGTATTTTCCAATACTTTTTGAAAAGCCGCCGCAACATCCATATGATGCTTTTTAATTTCCTCACCTTTTTGTCTGGGACTTCCAAAAACTTCGAAGAATTTTGGAGAACACCGCTGCCAACTCATGTTTTGAAATCTAAAATATGATAAATCCAGTTCTATTTTACCATTTTTATCAACGTTTACAATTTTCTCAACTTGCGATTTAAATATCTCCGGATTACCGAAAGGTGCTAAGCCCATTGTCTTACCTTCATCGTATGTTGTTCTGAAACCACAAAATTGAGTTACAGCTTCATAAAAGGAGCCCAGAGAGTGCGGAAAGAAGCTTTCACCTAACTTTGTTAAATTATTCCCTTTTCCGTGTCCCAGCCAAGATGTTGCCCATTCACCGGATCCGTCTAAACTAAGAATAGCTGCCTCTTCATAGGGAGAAACAAAAAATGAACCCGGACCATGTGAATAATGATGAGGTATAAAATTTACTTTTGGACCATTTTTTTTTGATTTCCAATGATGACCATACCACTTTCTAAAACCTTTTTGTTTATAAAAACCATTTACTACTTCATGGTTGAAAAAGTTTTTTACACTTTTGAGATTCCTCCGCCCATGTGATAATTTTCTAAACCAATTATGAGTTGGTTTTATTGAAACAGCTATATGATCAATATCATCATAAGTTAAATTATCTAGTTTTAGACATCTGTCAATTGCAAGCTGAGGGAAAACCCTTGTATGTTTATCTCTGTTTAATCGTTCTTCTTCTATTGCGGCAATCAGTTCTCCGTCCTTTACTATGCAGGCACTGGAATCGTGGAAATAATAGTTAAGACCCAAAATTACCATAAATATTAGCCTCTAAATTTTTTAGTAATGAAATTGCTTGGTTTATATAGCAAATTGAATGTACTTAATTATATAGTCCAAAACCATTGAAAATTGAAAAAGTGTTTTAAAATAATTTATTTATGTACCTAATCAGTACATAAAATTTACAAGCACACTCACAAAAATATAGATTTTCTTTGTTGTAGAATTAGAGATTTTGTAATTTGCTCAACAACTATAAAAAAATTTATAAAAATATTTTTCATAATTCGTTTGTCCGCTAGACAAAACACTTCTCAGGCAGTAATAGATTAATCAATCTGAAAGAAGAATATTTAGTCTCCTTGAACATTTCATTTTTCTCCTCATAATAGGAAATTTTTTTTGAGTAAATTAGCTTTATCTAAATTCGCTAAGATTACTCAGTTAACTGATTAATAGAATACCATTTGTGATCACTTATGAATCTTGTTGAAAAAGGTAAATGTGAGCTGTATCATAAGGAATAAAAAATTTAAATAAATATTAAAAATTTTTTAAAAACCTTCCTTCTTGGACTATCCTTTAAGTGTAAATTGGAGATAACTATTTAAAATTACTTTAACTTTTTATAGAGTAATTTATTTCAAGATTATATCCGAAAGTAAAAATTAGGGACCTGCAAGATAAATTTTGATAAATATTAAAAAACTTTATGAGATATCGTAAAGTATTGCCTATATAATGGGATTAAATACTTATGCGATTTTAAAATTTAGATAAATGGGACTAAGATGGCGAAGCTGTATCAGTTGGAAATATAAAGTGATAAATACTATTTTTCAATTCGTCACTATTAAAAACCTTTGGTTTTGATTAATAAATTTTTGTTAATACTTTTACTTTAAGCAATTTAATATTTTTTAAAATGGAAAATAAAATGAATAATTTACTGAAAGAACAAATTAGGTATAGGCCTAAATCGATTTTTGACTATTTCAATATTATTCGTGAGCATTTATGGACATTTTTGATTATTTTCATTTTTATTTCTGTTGTATCGGTTTTTTATGCTTTGAATTTAAAAAACACGTACACTGCTAAAAGCACACTTAGAATAACACCGCCCGAAGGGAATATCCTGGACTCGCCTATATTATCATTATCAGAAGGATTGGGATCTTCTAAAGCCGATAGATTTATTGCCAATGAAATTGAAACGATGAAAAATATTACAATCAGAAAACGGGTGGCGCAAGTAATTTTAGATTCATTTAGAACGAAGAATATTGGTGATAAATTAACATTATTATTAAAAAAGAATAGTTATTTTGAATCAAATAACGATTCCCTTAAATCCGAAAAGGCAACTGCTATACTGTTGACGAAAATTGTTAAAATTTCCCAGAAAAGAGGACTCGATTTTATTGATATTTCCGTTTCATCCCCCTCGCCGTTCGAATCTGCTCTTATAGTTAATTCCTATGCAGATGTTTATAAAAAATTTAACCTTCTTAATAGTAGAAAACAAGTTACAAGAGTCCGAAAATTTTTAGAGGAGCAAAAAAGGAAAAAAAAGCAGGACTTATTATATGCGGAAAACAAATATAAATTGTACCAGTTAAAAGGCGGTGCTATTCAATTGGATGAGCAGGCAAAATCTTTAATTGAAACAATAAGTGACCTTGAATCGCAGATAAATAGTACATCCATTGAAGCGGCTATAAGTAAAGAAAAGCTTAATCAATATAAAGCCCAGCTTAAAAATAAAGATGCATCTTTATCAAAGTTCTTAGATACTAAAGCTACGCAGCCATATCTGCTCAAGTTACAAAATCAAATAGCTACACTTGAGACTCAAAGGGATTATGCAATTGCAGGTAATTCCCACCAAAAAAATAACCGGAATATTTTGTCACAATACAATTCTAAAATAAAAAGCTTAAAAGCAAAACTGAAAAAGAGTACCGGAGAATATCAAGCTTCAATCCTTGCCGCAAGTCCGGAAGAAATTAAAGATTTAACTCAAAAAATATTTGAGGAAGAGGTAAAATATAATGCTCTTACAGCTTCCGATAAAAAATTAACCGAACATTTACAAAAATATGAAAAGAAATTCGATGCGCTGCCGGAAAGAACTATTGATTTGGCAAGATTGGAAAGAGAAAGACTCTCTTTCGAAAAACTTTACATTACGCTCGAAGAAAAATACCAGGAAGCTCTAATTAACGAACAATCTACTTCCGGGAATGTATTAGTCCTTAATACTGCCGAAATACCGGATTTACCTTCGGGACCTGACAGATTAAAAATTATCTTAATCGGATTATCAATAGGATTATTTATTTCCCTGGGATACATAATTTTTAGGGATTCAATTGATAAAAGCATTAAAACACCCGATGAAATTGAGGAAAGGAATATTGAATTGCTTGGCTGGTTACCAATGGTAGGTGATTTGGGGAAAAATGGTCAATCTTCTGAAATTGTTGTTGCCGGGTCAATAAATCAAAAGGCAGATGATGCTTTTAAGGCTTTAAGAACGATGTTAAAATATTCAAAAATAGATGTGAGGACAAAAAGTCTGTTAGTTACTTCGTCTTTGCCGTCCGAAGGTAAAACGTTTGTAGCTGCTAATCTTGCGGGAAGCTTTGCACAGGCAAAAAACAAAACTCTTATTCTGGATGCCGATTTAAGAAAGCCGAGAATACATAATTTGTTTAATACAAAAAGATATCCCGGCTTTACCGATTATTTTACCGGCATTGTTGCCTACGAAGAAATTATTCGTAAAACAAGTATTGACGGATTATTCTTAATAACTTGCGGTACTATCCCGCCTAATCCAACCGAAATGTTAGATTCCAAAGGTATGAAAACATTTATTAATAGATTAAAAGAAGAATTCGATACTATTGTTATCGATTCGCCTCCAATAGCAACACTGGCAGATTCATTAATATTATCCGAACTTGTTGAAAAAACCATACTTGTTAGTAAATCTCATTTAACGGAAATGGAAATATTGGAGAAATCGGTCAAAATGCTTAAAAAAATTGATAATTCATCTTTTTCAGGAGTCCTTCTCAATGGATTTGACATCAAGAAAAATTATGGGTCTTACTATTATAAATATGCTTATACATACGCGAGGAATGGGAACGGTAAGGCAGAAAAAAAAGGTAAACGAAAAAAAGAAAAGATTATTGACTAATTAGTTAAAAAAGAAAAAGGGAAAAAGACAAAAGGCAGAAGTTGGAAGTCAGAAATCAGAGGAAAAAACGTAGAAGGCTTGTCATTCTGAGGAACGAACAAAGTGAGTACCTGAGAAGCTTGAAAATATAGAGAATTCAGAAGTCAGAAAAATAAGTAAGAAGTAGGTAGTAGGAAGAAAGAACAGGCAAATGTCAGCGGTCAGAGTTCAGAAAATGTATTGACTGCTCGTCGTTTTCATGGGCGTATCATTCTGAAACCTGTGCTGATGAATATCAGTAAGCTTTTATTCAGAATCTAAAGAATGAATAAGAAGATATAAGTCATGATCAGAAATCAGAGGAAAAAACGTAGAAGACTTGTTATTCCGGATGTATTTCCGAATCTAAAGAGAATTAATTAGATGCTGCTCTGCATCAGCATGACATGAAAGGATGCGTCATTCCCGCCAAAAAAAGGCGGGCAAGCCGGTTGTTATGCTTTTGAGCCGGTTTATCCCTTTGGGAAATCTCATAAATAGAATGAATTAGGAGATACCGGTATTCCTGCATCCGCAGTAAACCGGTATGACAATGACTGGCGATTGTAAACCGGTATGACAGATGAGAGAGTACTATAACAATTTAATAAACAGTCAAAGAACATGTCATTCCGGTTTCACTTTGTTTGTGAATACCGGAATCTCATAAACAGAACAAATGAACAGAACTGTCATTCCCGCCAAAAAAAGGCGGGCAAGCCGGTTGTTATGCTTTTGAGCCGGTTTATCCCTTTGGGAAATCTCATAACGATTTGTCACTCAATCATAACCATGAACAAGTCGTCTATTAGATCTGTCAACCCGAACCTGCCTGCCGGTAGGTAAGGTTTATTTCGGGATCTGAGAGAAAAAGAAAAGTATCGATAAAGAATGGAATGAACTGGAAATGGGAAGGGAAAAGGCTAAAGACAAAACAACCTTGATGAGATTAACCCAAATTGATTTTATAAACAAACGTACCATTTCCAACCGACAAAGTGAGTATGAGAAATCTTATAAACGCAATTTAAAGCAACTTTCGGATAAAGAAACTTAATTCAATAAGGAGTATAAATATAATAAACGCTTTTTTAAGTGAAACATGTAATGTGTCTCATATTTAGAAAATTACTTTAAGAAACACTATTAAAGAATGTTAATTAGGAAAAGCTTAGAAGGATATTCTAAAAAGCTAAATTCTTATTTCATCTAACAATTTAATTATTTTTTAAAATAGTAGAGTAGAATTATGAAATTATTAATTACTGGAGGGGCTGGGTTCATCGGCTCTAATTTAGTCGATTATTTCTTAGCAAAAGACTTTGAAGTTGTTTGTTTAGATAATTTAGCAACAGGTTTTGAAGAAAACATAAAACACCATTTTGATAACCCTAATTTTACATTTATAAACGGCGACATAAGAGATCTGGAAACATGTAAAAAGGCTATAAAAGGCTGTGATTATGTTACACACCAAGCGGCATTAGGATCTGTTCCAAGATCAATTAAAGATCCGATGACAACCAACTCTGTAAATATTGATGGCTTCCTTAATATGCTTATTGCAACACGTGATGAGGGAATAAAGAGGTTTGTTTATGCAGCCAGTTCAAGTACTTATGGCGACTCAAAAAAGTTACCTAAAGTAGAAGAGGAAATTGGTAGACCACTTTCGCCATATGCTATAACCAAATATATTAATGAACTTTATGCAGATGTTTTTGCAAAAACATATGGTATGCAATGTATAGGACTAAGGTATTTTAATGTTTTTGGTAAAAGACAAACGACGGAAGGTGCTTATGCTGCTGTTATCCCACTATGGATTAAAAAGTTAATTAATCTTGAACAACCAATAATTAACGGAGACGGTAGTTACAGCAGAGATTTTACATATATTGAGAATGTAATGCATGCAAATGAACTTGCATTGATGAAAGATACAAATGAAATATTCTTTGGACAAAGGAAGTACTACAATCTTGAATTTGATGATCATAAGTATTTACAGCAAATCAACAAAAAAGTAGATGAGCTGCTGCATAATTTTAAAATCGAGAATGATTATTATTTTTCCGAAGTATTTAATATTGCATATGGTGGAAATATTAGCCTTTTACAGCTTTGCGATGCATTAACAACAAGTCTCTCTATTTTCGATAAAAATATCAAACAAATTAAGCCAATATTTGGAGAATTGAGAGTTGGAGATGTTCCCCATTCGCAGGCAAGTATTCTTAAGGCGAGAACAATTCTAGATTATAGACCTAAAATTGATGTTTATAATGGTTTGGAATTAAGTGTTGACTGGTATTACAATAATTTAGGAGAAACACTTATAAACAAACATTAAATATTCATTAAACTTAAGTGTAATTTAGTTTATCAACAAATTTTAAAAAGTATCGATTATTGCATAGTTTTTACTCCTATATTTTGTTGAAAATTTGAATAATAAATGATTTTAAAAAATTAGAATGATGACATTATTGTTGAAGTAGGCAGGAAAAGGTTAAAGGCATACCACCTAGAGGCTATTAACTCCAATTGAATTTTAAAAACAAACGTATCATTCCTAACCGAACAAATGAACATCGGAAATCTAATAGCAATGGTTGGCGGACCATATTTAAATATAAACTATACTTCTTCTTATTTCTTTCACTGAAGGAACCTAATATATCTGTCTTGTTAAAAAATAATAAATTCAATTTTTTGTGAAACATGTTATGTGTATCACATTGAGAATAATAACGAATAAAACAAAAATAATTGAAATTTTAGAACGCACTGAATATATAATAATTATCTTCTGTTTGGCATAGAATTTGAGTGTTAATATGTATTAAAGTATTTTAATTTTATTTCGAATATAAATTAGAATATTAATAGATTATATTACATGTAAATTTTACCGAACGGAATGAAAATGAAAATAGTACTAGTGGTTTTATTTTTTTCTATGGAATTAATGGCGGCAACTTATTACGTAGATGCAACAAACGGAAATGATAATTATAACGGTTTATCTCCTGCAACTCCTTGGAAAACTATTACAAGATTTAATAAAATGAATTTTTTGCCGGGTGATAAAATTTTACTTAAAAGAGGAGAAGAGTGGAAGGAAAGGTTAGTTTTTTTATCAAGCGGAACATTAAATAACCCCATAATTATTGGTGCATATGGAACTGGTGCAAAACCTATCATTAATGGGCAAGCTATATCCAGTACTGACGTTACTTGGATAGATAAGGGCAATAGTGTTTGGGGTGCAGATTGCTATTCGGTAACTGGCAGTGGGGCTTCTACTATATGGAATGTAGCAGAAGATGGAGTGCCTTTATCAAAAATGAATGATTTAACTGATGGTGGGGCATCTGATGTAACTGCTGTTGGTCAATGGGCTTGGAGTGATGCAAGTGATACATTATTTGTAAGAACTAATGGAGATGTTAACCCAAATACAGTTGATATTGATATGTCCATATATGTGGCAACGTTACATTTAGGATATAGTTATGCTACTAAGGTTGATTATATAACTGTTGAAAATCTTGATATAAGGGGCTCATATTATAATATTACAATTTATGGGAAAGGGGTA
>Ga0114931_10009178_pt1 | contig 11885 bp, 9 predicted proteins | sample 2SBtaG_FD_89579 | JGI IMG/M metagenome (GOLD analysis project Ga0114931, IMG submission 89579) | Deep subsurface microbial communities from Kolumbo volcano to uncover new lineages of life (NeLLi) - 2SBTROV14_V59a metaG | ecosystem: Environmental > Aquatic > Marine > Volcanic | place: Kolumbo...
ACATGGCGTTTACCGAGGAGGACTTCGACGCCGAGCAGCTCGAGCGCTTCCGCGCGCTCGCCCGCGAGGCCCGCCGGCGGAGGATCGCGTTGGGCAGGCTGCACGCCGCCTCCTCGCATGGGCTCTTCCACCGGCCGGACGCGTACCTCGACGCCGTGCGCCCGGGCCTCGTGCTCTACGGCGCCGTCCCCGAGGGGGCCGACCGCACCACATCCGGGCTCGTCCCCGCGCTGCGGGTGCGGGCGCGCGTCGTGCGCGTGGAGCGGCTGCGGGCCGGCGACTCGGTCAGCTACGGCAGGCATTGGGTAGCCGAGCGGCCGACGTGGACGGCCACGATTCCGCTCGGCCACGCCGATGGGTATCCCCGCAGCGCGGTCGAGGGGTGCGAGGTGCTCATCGGCGGCCACACGTACCCGGCGATCGGAGAGGTGAGAGCGAGCCACACGATCGTGGAGGTAGGCGACGAGCCGGCCGTGCGCGTGGGTGACGTGGCCACCTTGGTGGGCCCCGACCACCCCGCCATCCACCCGAACGAGGTGGCGCACAGGGCCGGGGTCTCGGTCTACGACGTGCTGATGCACCTCGGCGCGGCGCTGCCCCGGGTGCTCACGGCGTAGCGCGAGCTTCCGCGCGGCGATCGGGGTGGGGCGCACCGCGCGCGTGGGACATCACGCCTCCGGCACGTCCGGCAGCTCCGCGCCCGAGTGGCGCAGCTCGCCCCTCCGGGTGCGGTCCGCCTCCTCGAGCGCCTCGCGCATGGCGGGGCACGTTTCCAGGACGGCTTCGAGATCTTCCCGGCGCAGCTCGTACAGCGCGCACGGCGTCACGGCGCGGCACGTCGCGGTGCGCGTCCCTCCGTGGAGCAGCGCCATCTCTCCGAAGAAGTCGCCGGCCATGAGCGTGGCCAGGTCGCGGCTGATTCCGCCGTCCTGCCGGACCACCCGGATCACGCCCCGCGCCACGAGGAAGAGAGACGAGCCGCCCTGGCCCTGCCTGACGATCGCGTCGCCCGCCGGCGCCGTTCTCCGCTTCAAGCGCTCCGCCACCGCACGAAACTCCGCCCGCGGAAGCCCTTTGAAGAACGGGACCTTCTTGAGCAGTTCCGCCGGATCGATCGCGAGCTTCGTCGCCTGGCTCGCGCGCAGCGCCCTCAACTCGTGCGCCATCTCATCGAGCATGCCCTCGGCCACGCCCTGGGGGATGACGCCGGCGTGCGCCTTTTCCTCGATGGCTTCCTTCTCGGCGTGCAGCACGAGGCGGTCGGCGAGTCGCTCCTGCGTGGCCGCGACGAACTCCGGAAAGAGCTCGGCCGTCTGGTCGAGACGGCTGCGCGCGCTCTCGTGCCAGTACTCGTAGAAGGCGCGGACCTCCCCGATCGTGTCGGCACGTGTGGCCTCGGTCCGCGCCAGTGCGGCCAGGTCGTCGAGCACGTGCTTGCTGCCGCGGAAGCGGGCCCACGCCACCTCGTAGTCGCGGGCGGCCCTGCCGGCGCGCATGCGCTCCACCACGCCGCCCAGCCCCGGCACCTTCTCGAGCATGCGGTAGACGACCGTCTCGATCCGTTCACCGGAAGGGGGATGCAGGGTGAACTCGGGCAACCGCCCCTCGTGCCGGATTCCTTCGGTCTGCAGCTCGACGGAGTGGGCGAGGTTGCGATAGGCCCGCTCCGAGAGGTGTCCGCGCGCGAAGAGCGTGTAGTAGATGGTCTTCTCCTCGCCGAAGCAGCGCAGATACAGCAGACGCCGCTACTCGCGGAGATCGAGCTCCTTCTTCCGGAGGGCTTCCCTTTGCTTGGAGAGGTCCTCGAGGTCGCGCGCGCAGCGGTCCTTGACCTCCTGGGCCACGCGGGGCGAGAAGAGCCCGTCGGTGCCGAGCTCCGGTACCTGTTCCAGGGTCCGCGACTTGGCGGCGACGAGCCCTTCGATGCGGGCGAGCCGGTCCGACAGCGGCGGAATGTCCAGGCCGAAGTGCTTGACCACCCGCTCGATCGTGAGTCCCTGCACCAGCAGGGTGAAGAGGACGGCTCCGATGGTCAGCGAGACGAAGAGCTGGGCGTTGGGAAACGCGGGAAGCGAAAGCGCGATCGCCAGCGCGATGCCGCCGCGCAGCCCGCCCCAGTACATGACCGTCTGGTAGCCCCGATCGATCGGATCCGCTCCGGGCAGCCGGCCCACCGCGGGCACCAACGTGTAGATGACGAACGCGCGCGAGACCAGCATCGCCACGATCACCCAGAAGAGCACGGGCAGCGAGGCCGCCAGCGTGCCGAGGTCCACTGTGAGCCCTACGAGGAGGAAGATCAGCGCGTTGGCCACGGCGGCCACGTACTCCCAGAAGTGCTCGAGGTAGCTCGCGATCGACGCCGATATCTTGGCCTTGCCCCATCCCCCGATCACGACACCGGCCGCCACGACCGCCATGACTCCGCTGAGCTTGAGGTAGTGCTCGGCCACGTAGAACGACAGGTAGGCCAGAATCGTGGTCAGCGTGATCTCGATGAAGGCGTCGCCCTCGACCACGCCGATGATGAGGCCGGCGACGATGGCCAGGACCCACCCGACGACGAGTCCCCCGAAGAAGACAGCCAGGAACTTCACTCCGCCGACGATCAACGTATCGCCCGTGACGACTCCGGCCGCCATGACGCCGAGGATGATGCGCGAGAGCACGATCGCGGTGGCGTCGTTGAACAGGCTCTCGCCCTCGACCAGCACGGTCAGCCGCTTGGGTGCGCCGAGCTGACGGAAGAGCGAGATGACCGCGACCGGATCGGTGGCGCTGAGGATCGAGCCCAGAAGCAGTGCCTCGGGCCACGACACGTGTACTCCGGCCCAGGGGACGGCCCAGTAGAGGATCGCGCCGATGACGCCCGTCGAGATCACCAGGCCCGGCACCGCGAGCATGAGCGTGGGCGCAAGGTTCTCGCGCAGCGCCCGCGCGTCGAGATGAAACGCCGACTCGAAGACGAGGGTGGGAAGGAAGACGAAGAGCACGACCTCCGGCTTGATGTCGAGCGAGGAGAGGGGCGTGAGGAAGCTCCACCAGTGCCCGAGCTGGGCCAGGAGCGCTCCGGTGACCACGAGCGCCACCGTGAACGGTACGCGGACGCGTTTGGCCACGGCGTGCACCACGGCGGCGACGACGAGGAGTGCGACGACGGCGCCGACCAGCGCGACGACGCCTTCGCCTTCCGCGGGCGCGGTCTCCGCCGCGCGCCCCGCGGCTTCCTGCATCGCGAGCAACAGGTTCATGACGCTTCAAGCCTCCGTGGCTGTGGGAACGGAGAGCATCTCACCGCCGAGCTGCTCGCAGAGGGCGCGCGCGTCCTTGGGAGAGCCGAGGAAGATCAGGACCATGCCGGCGTCGACTACGCGGCTGCGCGAAGGGTTGTACTGCCACGATCCGTCGGCGCTGCGCACGGCGAGCAGCAGCGCGTGCGGCACGTTTTCCAGGCCCAGCTCGTTGATGCGGCGCCCCACCGCGGGGGAGTCCGCGGGAATCCCGACCTCGTCGATGCGCAGGTTGAGGTCGCGGTCACGTAGCATCGTGTCCAGGAATGTGACGACCGTCGGGCGGATCATCTCCGAGGCCATCCGCAAGCCGCCGATGAAGTTGGGCGACACCACCGCGTCCGCGCCCACCTTCCGGATCCTGGCCTCCTGCTCCACGTTCTGCACCCGGGTCACGATCCGGATATCCGGGTTGAGCTGCCGGGCGGCGAGGGTCACCACCAGGTTCTCCTTGTCGGAGTCCGTGCAGGCGATGACCCCGGCCGCACGCGTAATGCCCGCAGCCAGGAGCACGTCGTCGTGGGCGGGATCGCCCACCACGATCGGAAGGTCTCCGAGCACCTCCCTGATGTGCTCCAGCTCTTCGGAGCGATGCACGACCATCACCACCGGGCGCCGAACCGAACGGAGCTCCGTAATGGCGTAAATGGCCGTGGCGCCCGAGCCGCACACGATCAGATGATGCGTGAGCTTCGCAAGATCCCGTTCCATACGGTGCCTCCGGAAGACGTCTCCGATGTGTCCCTCGAGGACGAACGCGGTGCCCGTCGAGATGAAGTAGAGCACCCCACCCATGCCGACCAGGATGAGAAGGGCCGTGAAGATCCTCGCGCCGTCACTGTCCAGCGCGATCTCGTGTCCGTATCCGACCGTGGTCAACGTGATCGCGGTCATGAAGAACGCCCGGATCCAGCCCGCCTCGGGATCGATCAGGTGGTAGCCCACGGTGCCGGCCACGGTAACGGCCAGCATGAACGCCAGGCCGCCGAGCAGCCGGACCCGCAGCTCGCGGATGTCGTGCTCCCACTTCCGGGTCGTCGGTTGGTACGAATCCACGGCGCGGCGTCGGCATGGGGTTCAGGCAGGCGGCCGGCGGGCCGTGCGGGAAAGGTCGGCGCTGGAGACACGCCGGAAACCGCCCTTGGGACTCCGTGCAATGTGCGTGCCGGACCGCGCGACACGCAAGCGAGCGGACGCGTGTCGGCGAGGTCCGCGCGGGTTGCCGGTGGTGGCGCCGCGAGGCATCTTCGCGGGCCGGAACCACTCCCGCGGACGGAACGCTCCATGGCCTTCATCCCCTACATCCCCTACGACGAGGCAGGCGGTCTGCTGGCCGAGTTGTACGGCCGCTACGGTGCGGGAGGCGAGGGCGTGGACAACATCATCCGCATCCACTCGCTCAATCCCCCGTCGATGGCGCATCACGTCCAGCTCTACGCGCATTTGATGCGGGGGCGCTCGCCGCTGAGCCGGGCGCAGCGCGAGATGATCGCCGTGACCGTATCCGCGGCCAACGACTGCTTCTACTGAATCAACCACCACGGGGCGGGTCTCCGTAAGCTGCTGGGCTCGGACGAGGTGTCCCGGGCGCTGGCGCGGGACTACCGGACCGCGCCCCTGGCGGAGGCCGACCGGCGAATGCTCGCCTACGCGGTCAAGCTGACGCGGGCGCCGCACGCCGTGGGGCCGCGCGACATCGAACGGCTGCACGCGGCGGGCTTCGACGACACGGCCGTTCTCGACATCTGTCAGGTCACGGCCTACTACAATTACGTGAACCGCCTGGCCGACGGACTCGGAGTCGAGCTCGAGGACCGATGGACGGAGGACGAGATGACGCTGACGCGCCAGGAGTTCGAGGCCCGTGTAGCCGCGAAGGCCCCGGACGGGGAGGGATGAGACGCGGATGACGGAGATCGCGCTGGACGGCAAGAGCCTGTCGCTCGACGAGGTGGAGCGCGTTGCCACGGATCCGGCGGTCCGCGTGACGCTGGCCGGCGAAGCGCGAGCCAGGGTGGTGGACGCACGCCGCGTCATCGAGGAGAAGGTGGCCTCGGGAGAGCGGGTCTACGGCGTTACCACGGGCTTCGGACGCCTGGCGGAGGTCGTGATTGCGCCGGAGGAGGCTACGGAGCTCCAGCACAACCTGATCCGGATCCATGCCGCCGGAATGGGCGCGGCGCTCTCGCAACGCGTCGTACGGGCGATCATGGTGCTGCGGGCCAACGCGCTGGCCCGCGGGGTCTCGGGATGCCGCGTGACGGTCGTCGAACGGCTGCTCGACCTGCTGAACCATGGGATCCATCCGCGGGTGCCCGAGTTCGGGTCGGTAGGCGCGAGCGGCGATCTGGCCCCGCTCGCGCACGTGGCGCTGACGCTCCTGGGCGAAGGCGAGGCGGAACGAGGCGGGCGCGTGGCGAGCGCGGCGGAACACCTCGCGGCGTGTGGACTCGAGCCCGTCTCGCTCGAGGCGAAGGAGGGGCTCGCGCTGATCAACGGAACGCAGGCGACCACGGCGCTCGGCGTGCTGGCGCTCCGGGCGGCCGAACGCGCGGTCGACACGGCCGACGTAGCCGGGGCGATGTCGCTCGAGGCGCTCATGGGCACGCCCGATGCGTTCGCGCCGGAGATCCAGGAGGCGCGGCCCCACCCGGGACAGGCGAGGAGCGCGGCGCGGCTGCGGGCGCTCCTCGCCGACTCCGAGATCCGTGAATCGCACCGCCACGGCGACCCCCGCGTGCAGGACGCCTACGCGCTGCGCTGCATGCCGCAGGTGCACGGGGCCGCGCGCGAGGCGCTGGGGCACGTCCACAGGATCCTCCAGACCGAGGCCAACAGCGCCACCGACAACCCGCTGGTCTTTCCGGAAAGGGATCTGGTGGTCAGCGGCGGCAACTTCCACGCGCAGGTCGTGGCGCAGGCGCTCGATTTCCTGGCGATTGCCGTGGCCGATCTCGCGGCGATCTCGGAACGGCGGATCGAACGGATGCTCAACCCCGACCTGTCGGCGGGGCTGCCCGCCTTCCTCACCGAGCGTCCCGGGCTCCGGAGCGGCCTGATGATCGCGCAGGTCACGGCGGTCGATCTGCTGGGTGAGCTGCGCGTGCTCGCGCACCCGGCCAGCGTGGACTCGGTGACGACGAGCGCCAACCAGGAAGACCACGTATCGATGGGGCTGGCCACGGCCCGCAAGGCCCGCCGGGCCGTAGCGTGTCTAGAGCGCGTGCTGGCCGTTGAGGTCGTGTGCGCCGCGCAGGGCATCGACTTCCGCCGTCCGCTCAGGGCGGGCGCGGGCGTCGAGCCGGCTCATGCCCGCGTGCGCGAGGGCGTGGCCCATCTCGACGAGGACCGCGTGCTCGCGCCCGACCTCGCGGCCGCCGAGGAGCTCGTGCGCTCCGGCGCGCTCACGGGCGCATGGGTGGAGTGACGGGTCGCGCGACGACGGGGACCGGCAGAGCCGGAGTGAGGAGTGGGAATAGACTTCGGCCCCACGGCGCTAGATTTCCTGAAGAGCCCGTTTCACACGCGACGCGCGCTGGCCCGGCCGGCGCCAGGAGGTGAAGATGACCGCCGGAGCCCGAACCGTACACGCCCCCCGCGGGAGCGAACGGACGTGCAAGGGGTGGACGCAGGAAGCCGCCCTGCGGATGCTCATGAACAACCTCGACCCCGACGTGGCCGAGCGTCCCGACGACCTCGTCGTCTACGGGGGGACGGGACGCGCCGCCCGGAGCTGGGAGGCGTTCGACGCCATTGTGCGCACGCTGCGCACCCTCGAGAACGACGAGACCCTGCTCGTCCAGTCGGGTAAGCCCGTAGGGGTCTTCCGCACGCACGCCCACGCGCCCCGGGTGCTCATCGCCAACTCGAACCTCGTGGGCCGCTGGGCCACGTGGGAGCACTTCCGCGAGCTGGAGCGCAGGGGGCTCATGATGTTCGGCCAGATGACCGCCGGCTCGTGGATCTACATCGGCACGCAGGGCATCCTGCAGGGCACGTACGAGACGTTCGGCGCCATGGCGGCCAAGCACTTCGGCAGCTCGCTCAAGGGCCGGTGGATCCTGACCGGGGGAATGGGAGGGATGGGCGGCGCGCAGCCGCTGGCCGCCACGATGAACGAGGGCGCGATTCTCGTGGTCGAGGTCGATCCGAAGCGCATCGAGCGCCGTCTCGAGACCGGCTACTGTGACCGGATGACGCACGACCTGGACGAAGCGCTTCAGTGGGTGCGGGGCGCGGCGGCGGCCGGGGAGGCGCTCTCCGTCGGGCTCGTCGGTAACTGCGCCGAGGTGCTGCCCGAGCTGGTACGCCGCGGCGTGACGCCGGACATTGTCACCGACCAGACGTCCGCGCACGACCCGCTCAACGGCTACGTGCCGGCGGGGCTCTCGCTCGACGAGGCCGAGCGACTGCGCACCTCCGATCCCGAGGAGTACGTCCGGCGGGCGATGGAGTCGATCCGCGTCCACTGCGAGGCGATCGTGGCCATGCAGCGCGCCGGGGCGGTGGCGGTCGACTACGGTAACAACCTGCGCGGCAACGCGCGCGACGCGGGCTTCGAGGACGCGTTCGCGTACCCGGGGTTCGTGCCGGCGTACATCCGCGACCTCTTCTGCGAGGGCAAGGGACCGTTCCGCTGGGTCGCGCTGTCGGGCGATCCCGCGGACATCCACCGCACCGACGATCTGGTCCTGGAGATGTTTCCCGAGGACGAGCACCTGACGCGCTGGATTCGCATGGCGCACGAGCGGGTGGCGTTCCAGGGGCTGCCGGCCAGGATCTGCTGGCTGGGGCAGGGGGCCCGCGCGCGCTTCGGCAGGGCCATGAACGACCTCGTGGCCTCCGGCGAGGTCTCGGCGCCGATCGTCATCGGCCGCGACCACCTTGACACGGGCTCGGTGGCCTCTCCGTTCCGCGAGACGGAAGCGATGAAGGACGGCACCGACGCGGTGGCGGACTGGCCGATCCTCAACGCGCTGCTCAACACGGCGTCGGGCGCGAGCTGGGTGTCGTTCCACCACGGCGGCGGCGTGGGGATCGGCAACGCGTTGCACGCCGGCCAGGTGCTCGTCGCCGACGGCACCCCGGAGATGGGCAAGCGGATCGGGCGCGTGCTGACCAACGATCCGGGGATCGGCGTCGCACGCCACGCCGACGCGGGCTACGAGCTGGCGATGGAGACCGCCCGGCGCACGGGTATCCGCATTCCGATGCTGGAGGAATGACCGCTCGGCCTCGGCGGGGCGGGCGCGGCGCCTCCGGGGGGAGAACCGGTGCCTGACTTCGAGGCGCTCTGGCTCCACGCCGAGCTGGCCACCATGGTGCCGGCACCGGACGACCCCTGGGGTGTGGTTCACGACGGCGCCGTGGCGGTCAACGGCGGTCGTATCGCGTGGGTCGGCGCGAGCGCGGAGGTGCCGCCGGACGCAGTGAAATCCGCGACGCACGTGCGCGACTGCGGCGGGGCGTGGATCACGCCCGGCCTCGTGGACTGCCACACGCACCTGGTCTTCGCGGGCGATCGGTGGCGCGAGTTCGCGCTCCGCCTCAAGGGCGCGACGTACGAGGAGATCGCGCGCGCCGGGGGCGGAATCCGGAGCACCGTGGCGGCGACGCGGCGCGCGACCGAGGAGGAGCTGCTGGCCGGTGCGGAAGCGCGGGTGCGCGCGCTGGCCGCCCGGGGCGTGACCACCGTGGAGGTCAAGTCGGGCTATGGGCTCGAGACCACCACGGAGATCGCGATGCTCCGGGTGGCCCGGCGCCTGGCCGAGGCGCTACCGGTGTCCGTCCGTACGACGTTCCTGGGCGCGCACACGCTGCCTCCCGAGTACGAAGACGACCGTGCCGGCTACCTGCGGCTCGTCTGTGAGGAGATGATTCCCCGGGTGGCGCACGAAGGGTGGGCCGACGCCGTCGACGCCTTCGGCGAGCGGATCGCGTTCACGCCGGACGAGGTGCGCCGCGTCTTCGAGGCCGCGCGGGCGCACGGCTTGCCGGTACGGTTGCACGCCGACCAGCTTTCCGACCAGGGAGGGGCGGCGCTGGCCGCGAGCTTCGGCGCACTCTCGGCGGACCACCTGGAGTACACGAGCCTCGCGGGCGTGCGGGCCATGGCGGGGGCCGGAACCGCCGCGGTGCTGCTTCCCGGCGCGTTCTACGTTCTGGGCGAGGAGCATGCGCCGCCCGTCGAGGCGCTGAGGTCCGAGGGCGTGCCGATCGCGGTGGCCACCGACCTGAACCCGGGATCCTCACCGTTGCTCTCGCCCCTCCTGGCGATGAACCTGGCGTGCGTGCTCTTCGGCCTGACGCCGGACGAGGCCGTGGCGGGAATGACCCGCCACGCCGCCCGGGCGCTGGGGCTCGACGCCGAGATCGGCACGCTGGAAGCCGGCAAGCGCGCCGATCTTGCGGTGTGGGAGGTGATGCACCCCGCTGAACTGTGCTACTGGATCGGCGGCGACCCCCTGCTCGAGCGGGTCGTCGCGGGAGAGCCCGCTCCTCTCTGAAGGCGGGTCGACGAGGGCTCAGCGTCCTCCCGGTCTTCTGCGCGGGGCCGATCTACGCGGCGCGGAGCGGCGCGGCATCGCGGAGCCGCGTGACGGAGCCGCGCGGCTCGGGGTGCGTAGGCGCGGGACCACGGACGGGCGGGCCGAGGAACGGCCGGGTGCCCGGGCTGCGGGCCGCCGCGCGGCCGGGCGGCTTCGCGCCGGCGCCCTGACGGCGGAGGCGGAGCGAGTGGGTAGGCGGCGGACGCTCGGTACGGAGCGGCTCGGGACGCGGCGGACGGCAGGGGCGGAGCGACCGGGCACGTGGCGCACGGTCGGGGCCGCACGACGGGGCGCCCGGCGCATGGACGGCTTCGCCCCCGACCGTGGCGATCGAGCGCCGGGGCGTGCCTGTGCGCCTCGAGAGGCACGGGGCCGAACCACGGGTCGACCGCGCGCGGGCGTCGAGGGACGGGCGTATCGTCTCACCTGCCCAGCGGCGACCGCCGCGCCACGCCGGACGGTCGGCCTCCGCGCGCTTGCCGCACCCGTGCGTGCCGCGCTCGGACGCGCGCCCGGCCCGACCGCGCGGCGGCGCACGACGTCCGAGGGCCGGCGGTTGACGCGCGCCCGCCCGGCAGAGCCCGAACGCCTGACGCTCGGGCGGGCCCGGCGCGCGGAGCCTCGCGGGGGGGTGGCGGCACGCGAAGGGGCCGCAGCCGTGGGCCGCCGCGTGGCCTTGCGCGTATCCGTCACGCTGCGCGGCGCCTCCTTGTACGTGGTCCGGGCCGCCGCGAGCGGCGCGGAGGCCCCCCGATGCACCGCGGTGCGGCCGGCACCGTAGCCGACCCCGCCGCGTCCGCGGGACGCGATGTAGGCGCCCGTGCCGTAGTACCCGCCGCCCGTGTAGCCGCCGCCCCAGTAACCGTCCCAGAAGTAGCCCCAGGGATCATAGGCCCAGTATGGACCCCACGGATCGAAGAAGGGGTCGCGCACGAAGACGAACGTGGAGCCGTATCCCCCAAACCACGGGCGGGCGAACCCGAAGGCGTGGACGGGAGCGTACAGCCCGAACGCGTACGGCGCCACGCAGCCGAGCCCACCGTATCCGTACCCGTCCAGGAAGGGATCGAAGCCGTAGAATCCGTATCCGCCCCCGCAGGCGTAGGCCGCGCCGTACCCGGTGGAGAAGTATCCGGCGATCCGGTGGCTCGGAGCGTAGCGGCTCCAGCCGCCGTACGTCTCGGAGTAGATGCCGTAGCCGCCGTCGTGCGGTCCGTACGCCGCGCGGCCATGGCCCCATCCCAGACCCAGCGAGAGGCCGAAGAATGCGGATGAAGGGCCGTACTCCGCGTGCCGGAAGCCGAGGGCGACCCCGCTGAACAGGCTCCCTACGCCCACCGAGAGCGAGAGCCCCGTGAACGACTGCGCGCGCGCCGGCGCGGGATGCACGGCGAGCAACGTTGCCAGCGTCAGGGTCATCGGAGCTGCGGTACGCACGGTGTCCTCCTCGTGTCATGTCGCCCGAGTATCCGTCGCCATCATTCAACTGCATGGGGCGTGCCACGAGGTGAGTATGCCCTAACACGTTGTAGGCGCATAGGTTACGATTCCGCGCCTCGCCTGGATCCGCAGGGGCGTCCCCACGGCTGGACACCGCGCGGACGCTCAGGGGACACCCGCGACTCGCGCGGCCGCGCCTGAGCGCCCGCCCTCTCGCGCTCCGTCAGGGCGCCGCCGCGGCCTCCAGCCGATCGAGCAGCGCGCCGATCTCCTCGTCGGTGTTGGCGACGTTCGGCGAGATGCGGATCGTGTTCAGGGGGGGCGAGAAGGCCCGCACGTCGGTCCGGTGCTCGCTCGCGAGCCATGCGCCGACCTCGCGCGCCGAGCGCCCGCGCACCTCCACGGCCATGAGCGACGCGCCGAGCCCCCACGGACGGGGAGACCGCCACACCAGGCCGGGGCGGGCGTCCACCTCGTCGCGCACGCGCCGGCGGATGTCGCGGTAGCGCCGCACTTTGGCGTCCTGGCCCAGCGCGGCCTGGAAATCGAGCGCGTTGCCGAGCGTGACGACGGCGGGCCACGCGCGCGTCGAGTAGTCCTCGTACAT
>Ga0114931_10009179_pt1 | contig 11882 bp, 10 predicted proteins | sample 2SBtaG_FD_89579 | JGI IMG/M metagenome (GOLD analysis project Ga0114931, IMG submission 89579) | Deep subsurface microbial communities from Kolumbo volcano to uncover new lineages of life (NeLLi) - 2SBTROV14_V59a metaG | ecosystem: Environmental > Aquatic > Marine > Volcanic | place: Kolumbo...
AGGTTTCGATGCGCCCGTCACGCAGCTCGGCGACGTGGGTGGAGTCGCCGATGCTGATCTCGTCCATGCCGTCTTCGGCGTGCACCACCAGTACGTGATGGCTGCCGAGCTTGCGCAGCACCTCGGCCAGGGGCTCGACCAGATCGGCGCTGAACACACCCAGCAACTGGTTGGGCGTCCCGGCCGGATTGGTAAGCGGCCCCAGCACGTTGAAGACGGTGCGCACGCCCATCTCCTTGCGCGGGCCGATGGCATGCTTCATGGCGCTGTGGTGCTTCGGCGCGAACATGAAGCCCACGCCCACCCGCTCGATGCATTCGGCCACCTGCTCCGGGGTGAGATCCAGGTTCACCCCCGCCGCCTCCAGCAGATCGGCACTGCCCGACTTGCTCGATACCGAGCGGTTGCCGTGCTTGGCCACCCGCCCGCCGGCCGCGGCCACCACGAAGGTGCAGGCGGTAGAGACATTGAAGGTATTGGTGGCATCGCCACCGGTGCCGACGATATCCACCACGTGCTCGCCGGTCACCTTCACGCCCGTGGCCAGCTCCCGCATCACCTGCGCCGCGGCGGCGATCTCGTCCACCGTCTCGCCCTTCATGCGCAAACCGATCAGGAAGCCGCCAATCTGCGCCGGCGTGGCCTCGCCGGTCATGATCAAGCGCATCACGGTGGTCATCTGCGCCGGGGTGAGATCCCGGCGCTCGGTGACGGTGCGAATGGCTTCTTGCATGTTCATTACTCGGGGCTCCGTTCAGGATGAGTGTGGAAATACCCTGGTCGCGGCGAGGGCGCCGCTCCTTCGCGCGTGTGCCTTGATCGCGACAAGCTCTTCAGGATTTTCCATCATTCGATGCCGCTTCCTCCGGGAGAGGACAGGGGCAAAGGGACGGTGACGGCGGGAACGTTTCCTCATTTCGAGTCGGCTTCCTGCCATGACCGTTTGCTGGAAAAGACGCCATTCGTTTTTCCTGAATCCGTGACTTTCGGGAGGGGTTGGTGTGCATTACCCTTCCTTCAGAAAATTTCCCAGCAGTTCATGACCGTGTTCGGTGAGAATGGATTCAGGATGGAACTGCATGCCCTGGATGGGATAGTCGCGGTGACGCACGCCCATGATTTCGTCGAGATCCCCTTCCGGAGTTTCGGTCCAGGCGGTGACTTCCAGGGATTCGGGCAGGCGGGTCTTGTCGATCACCAGGGAATGGTAACGGGTGGCCTCGAAGGGGTTGGGGATACCCTGGAACAGGCCCTTGTCGTTGTGGTGAATCAGCGAAGTCTTGCCGTGCATGATGGCGCCGGCATGAACGATCTCGCCACCGAAGGCCTGGCCGATGCTCTGGTGGCCGAGACAAACGCCCAGGATCGGCTTGCGCCCTGCGAAGTAGCGAATGACATCCACCGAGATGCCGGCCTCGCTGGGGGTACACGGACCCGGTGAGATGACGATCCACTCGGGATCCTTCGCCTCGATGGCCTCCACCGTGATGCGATCGTTGCGGTGGACTTCCACCTCCACCCCCAGCTCACCGAAATACTGCACGAGATTGTAGGTGAAGGAGTCGTAGTTGTCGATCATCAGGAGCATTGGTCACGGGCCTCTGGAAAGGAACACGGAGGGCATGAAGCCGTTTGTTTTCCCGCTTGGCCGTGGGCAATCCGTTTCATTCCGTTTTGGATCATACAACGTTCACCGCGCCCTCTGCGCCCTCGAGTCTTCCGTGTCACCTGCCACCACCTCCGCTACCTGTGCACCGTGTCGAGGCCGGCGGCGGCGAGGGTGACGGCACGGAAGATGGCGCGGCCCTTGTTCATGGTTTCGTCCCATTCCTTTTCCGGAACCGAGTCATGGACGATGCCCGCGCCGGCCTGAATGTGCAGGGTGTCGCCCTGGATGACGGAGGTGCGGATGGCGATGGCGGTGTCCATGTTGCCGGACCAGCCGAGGTAACCGACGGCACCGGAATAGACGCCGCGCTTCACCGGCTCCAGTTCGTCGATGATTTCCATGGCGCGGATCTTGGGGGCGCCGGAGACCGTGCCGGCGGGGAAGGTGGCGCGCAGGACGTCGAGGTTGGACAGCCCTTCACGCAGGCGGCCGATCACGTTGGAGACGATGTGCATGACATGGGAGTACCGCTCCACCACCATCTTCTCGGTGACCCGGACGCTGCCGGTCTCGGCGATGCGCCCCACGTCGTTGCGGCCCAGATCGATAAGCATGAGATGTTCGGCCCGCTCCTTGGGATCGGCCAGCAGTTCGGCTTCCAGGGCACGGTCTTCGGCCTCGTCGCAGCCACGGGGACGGGTGCCGGCGATGGGGCGCACCGTGACGTTGCCGTGTTCCACGTGCACCAGGATCTCCGGCGAGGAGCCGACCACATGGAAGCCGCCCAGATCCAGGTAGTACATGTAAGGCGAGGGGTTGAGGCTGCGCAGGGCGCGGTAGAGATCCAGCGGCCTGGCGTGGAAGGGGATCGAGAGGCGCTGGGAAAGCACGACCTGCATGATGTCGCCGTCCACGATATAGCGTTTGGCCTTCTCCACCGCGGCCAGGAAGCCCTCGCGGGTAAAGCCGGAAACGAAGTCGGCCTCGGCCACCCGTTCGGCGCGGGCCTGCACGTGGTAGGGCGTGGCGCGGCGCAGGCGATCCACGGCCTCGCGCAGGCGCCGGCGGCCTCGGGCCCAGGCATCCGTTTCGCCGGGATCCACGTAGTGGATCACATAGAGCTTGCCGGAGAGGTTGTCGAACACCAGCACCTCGTCGGAGACCATCAGCAGGATGTCCGGGAGGCAGAGGGGATCGGGATTGGGGCAGTCGCCCAGGCGCGGCTCGATGTATCGCACCGTGTCGTAGCCGAAGTATCCCACCAGACCGCCGGTGAAGCGCGGCAGGCCTTCCGGCTGGTAGGCCTTGAAACGAGCCTGGAAGCGTTCGATGAAGGCCAGGGGATCGTCGCTGACCGTCTCCTCCACCAGTTCACCGTCGGTATGCAGGGTGACGTGGCGTCCGTGCACACGCAAAATGGTGCGGCAGGGCAGGCCGATGATGGAGTAGCGGCCCCATTTCTCTCCCCCGTGCACCGATTCGAACAGGTAGGAATACGGGCCCCTGGCCAGCTTCAGATAGGTGGACAGGGGCGTGTCGAGATCGGCGAGGACCTCGTCCATCAGGGGGATGCGGTTGTAGCCCTCACGGGCGAGGGCGGCGAATTCCTGTTCGTTCATGGTACCGGCTGGGTGGCTGAGGATGGTTCCGGATGCCTGGCGGTATCTGGTTGGTGATCATGAATCTTGTACCGAATTCCCGCGCGGGTTTGGCGTATGTGTTCGTATCTGACATGCCCTTGGATCCGCGCGGTTTCGGCATCCGGTCCTCAGGCAGCGCCTTCCTGCGCAGTGCGTCCCGGCAGCAGTTGGGGCAGTTCGGCCATGGAGTCGATCACGGCATCGGGATGGGCCTCGCGGATATCCTGCCCGTGGTTGTAGCCATAGCTCATGCAAATGATCTGGAAACCGGCTGCGCGGGCGGCCTTCACGTCGGAAATGGAGTCGCCGATCATCAGGGCCGCACTGGGCGCCACTCCGAAGAAATCAGCCGCGTGCAGCAACGGCAGGGGATCGGGTTTCTTTTTTGGCAGGGTGTCGCCACTGATGACGATGGGGAAGAAACCGGCGATCCCCAGATCCCGCAACAAAGGCTCCGTGAACTGGGCGGCCTTGTTGGTCACGCAGCCAAGCTTGTAGCCGGCCCCCTGCAGATACTAGAGCCCTTCGCGCACACCCGGGTAGAGACGGCTGCGCTTGCTGGTATTTTCGGCATACAGCTCGAGAAAGAGGGGATAGGCCTTCTCGAACAGGGCCGGATCCGGCTCCCCCTCGAGCTGGCCCACCAGCGCCCGGCGCACCAGTCGCTCGACGCCGTTGCCCACCCACTGGCGGATCTTCTCCTCGCCGTGGGGCGGCAGGCCGAGGCGCTGCATCATCTCGTCGACGCAGTAGGCGAGATCGGGAACGGAATCGACCAGAGTGCCGTCCACGTCGATGAGGATCATTTCGGGATTGTTGCGCATGTTCAAATCTTCCTGGGGCCGGATGATGGGCTTTTACCCTCGCTTGGCAGGCACGGTCCCCCGCCGTGACAAGATAGGACCGTCTCAGACCTTGGCCAGTTCCTCGCGGAAGGCCTTGATCACGGTGTCGTAGTCGTTGGGATCGGCTTCGTTGCGGGCACCGAACACGGCGGAACCGGCCACGAAGGTGTCGGCGCCGGCCTCGGCAATCTCGCGGATGTTGTCCACCTTCACGCCGCCATCGATCTCCAGGCGGATATCCCGGCCCGATGCTTCGATGCGCTTGCGCGCCTCGCGCAACTTCTGCAGGGCACTGGGAATGAAGCTCTGACCGCCGAAGCCGGGATTGACCGACATGATCAGGATCATGTCAACCTTGTCCATCACATAGTCCAGATAGTCCAGCGGGGTGGCGGGGTTGAACACCAGTCCCGACTTGCAACCTTCATTGCGAATGAGTTGCAGGCTGCGATCGATATGCTCGGAGGCTTCCGGATGGAAGGTGATATAGGTGGCACCGGCCTTGGCAAAATCGGGAATGATGCGATCCACGGGCTTGACCATCAGGTGCACGTCGATGGGCGCGGTAACCCCGTGCTTGCGCAGGGCCTCGCAGACCAGCGGGCCGATGGTCAGGTTGGGCACGTAGTGGTTGTCCATCACGTCGAAGTGCACGATGTCGGCGCCCGACTTGAGCACGTTGTCGACTTCCTCGCCCAGCCGCGCGAAGTCGGCCGAGAGAATGGAGGGGGCAATCTGGTAGTCCGCCATGGTTTTCGCCTCGTGAAAACGGGTTGTCGTCCACCCGGCAACGTTTCGTCACCGGGCATGGAAAAAATGAACCGCACACTCTACCCGATCAGGGGCGACTTTTCAGCCTTTTGACGCTTGGGGGAACACGGGCTATGCTTGCCCGAGTTCCCCAACCCTGGTGAGGATGTATGCCCCGGTTCATCATCAGGTTACTGATTTCCCTGCTGATTTTCCTGCCCACCCTGACGCTGGCCGGTTCCGGCACGGCCAGGGAGAAACGCTGGGCGGAGCAGATCGTCGACAGCCTGATCGACGGTGAAGCCGTGTGGCTTACCGCCGGAGGCCAACGCTTCCTTGCCATTTTCACCCCCGCCGAGACTCCGGAGACCCGTGGCGCGGCCATCCTCCTGCACGGAATCGGCGCCCATCCCGACTGGCCCGAGGTGATCCATCCCCTGCGGACGGCCCTGCCCGGCTACGGCTGGGCGACCCTGTCCCTGCAGATGCCGGTATTGGCCAATGAGGCCAAGGCAAGCGACTATCTGCCCCTCTTTGACGAAGTGGCGCCGAGGATCCATGCCGGGGTGAAGTGGCTGAAGCTGCATGGCATCCTCAATCAGGTGCTCATCGCACACAGTCTTGGCACCGCCATGGCCAGCGACTATCTGGCCGGCAAGCCGGATCCGGCCATCCGCGCCTATGTGGGCATAGGGATGATCGAACCCAAGGCCGATCCGCGTCTTGGCAACGTGGCAGCACTGAAAAAGATCCGCCTGCCGGTGCTGGACATCTACGGCAGCCAGGATCTGGACAGTGTGCGCCAGGCCGCTCCCGCCCGCGTGCGGGCGGCCCGGGCCGCCGGCAACCGGCGCTATACCCAGGTGGAGATGCCCGGCGCAGATCATTTTTTTACCGACCATGAAAATGCCCTGATGAGGCGCATCCGCGGCTGGCTGCAGCGGCAGGCGGACGGAATGGAACTGCCCTGACAGGCCAATTCTCGTGAAACCGACACCGCACATTCCGAATGATTATGGAAAACCTGAATCCGTGACTTTCCGGAGGGTTTGCCGGGACCTTTGGGTGCGTGTATGCGGCAGGGATGCCGGATCCAAGCCGACAGGGACGTATTCAGGGCGGCTCACCCAAAGGCCCCGGCAAACCCTTGACTCCCCAAGATTTCGCATACAAACACACGGATTCAGGGAAAATCCTGAAGGCCTTGTCGCGGCGAGGGCGCCGCTCCTGCTGGCTTCGATCTGAATGTTCGGCACACAAGAACCACGCCATAGCCAAAACAACAAATCCAAACCCCGAGGAGAAATGCCATGTCCCTGTACAGTCTCTACATCGCGCTGCACGTGCTCTCGGTCGTGGTCTGGGTGGGGGGAATGTTCTTCGCCCACCAGTGCCTGCGACCGGTGGCCGCCAGCCAGCTCGAACCGCCCCTGCGCCTGCGTCTCTGGGTGGGCGTGTTCGGCCGCTTTTTCCCCTTTGTCTGGGTGGCCATCATTTTGCTGCCGACCACGGGCTGGCTGATGATTTTCGGCCTGTTCGGCGGGCACGCGCCGCTGTACGTGCACCTGATGAACGGCATCGGCACCGTGATGATCCTGATCTTCCTGCACGTGTTCTTTGCCCCCTACCGGCGTCTCAAGCGGCATGTGGCCGCCGAAGACTGGAAAGCCGGCGGCGCCGCGCTGGCCACCATTCGCAAGCTGGTGGGGTTCAACACCATTCTGGGAGTGATTGTCATCGTCATCGCCAGCGGAGGACGATTCTTCGGCTAATCGCCGTTCCCGGTTCCAGGATACCCGTTCGTTGCAAATACAAAGCCCATGAGTCCCGGGCGGGATCATCGAATCGTGAACCCGTTCCTTGCAGGCATCGTGACGGCAATTTGAATGGATTTGCGGCGATTTTGCCGGGATTGATCGAAATTCTGGACAATACCCAACGGCTGGGGCAAAATCGCCTCAATCCGCCTGTTGCAAGCGCATTTCCGGACATATGACTTTCGTGGATATTCCGGGAAATGTGCGGATTATGACGGGCAATTTCGGCGAACGGCAGAAAAAAAGCCTCCGGCACGGCAGCGCTCCATGGCAAAAATCCTGGTCATTCACGGTCCGAATCTCAACCTGCTGGGCAGCCGGGAGCCCGAGCACTACGGAAACGTCACCCTGGACGACATCGACAGCCGGCTGGAGATCGCGGCACGGGAGGCCGGCCTTACCCTCACCAGCCTGCAGAGCAATGCCGAACACGAACTGGTGGATGCCGTGCAGCGGGCGCCGGCCGAGGGCATCGACTGGATCATCATCAACCCCGCCGCCTTCACCCACACCAGCGTGGCCCTGCGCGATGCCCTGGCTGCGGTGGCCATTCCCTTCATCGAGGTGCACCTGTCCAACGTGCATGCCCGGGAAGCGTTCCGGCGGCAATCCTATTTCTCCGACCTGGCCGAAGGTGTCATCAGCGGACTGGGTCATCACCGTTACACGCTGGCGCTACAGGCAATCATCGAGCGTCAGCGGCGGGCTTGAACTCCCAGAACACAGGTTGAATTTCCATGGACATTCGCAAGGTCAAGAAACTCATCGAACTGCTCGAGGAATCGGGCGTGGCGGAAATCGAAATCCAGGAAGGCGAAGAATCGGTACGGATCAGCCGTTACAGCCAGTCGGCACCCCCGCCGGCGCCGGCGCCCGTGCCCGCAGCGGTGCCGCCTCCCGCCGCGGCCGCCCCGGCGCCGGCACCCGCCACGGCCGAAGCCCCGACCGCCGAACCGGGGGTCCCCGAAGGCCATGTGGTCAAATCCCCCATGGTGGGCACCTTCTACCGCGCCCCCTCCCCCGGCGCCAGCCCCTTCGTGGAGGTGGGCCAGCAGGTCAACGTGGGGGACACCCTGTGCATCATCGAGGCCATGAAGCTGCTCAACCAGATCGAGGCCGACAAGGCGGGCACCATCAAGGCCATTCTGGTGGAGAACGGCCAGCCGGTGGAATACGACCAGCCGCTGTTCATCATCGACTAGGCCCGCCAATCACAAGCAGAACACCATGATCGACAAAATCCTGATTGCCAACCGGGGCGAGATCGCCCTGCGCATCCTGCGCGCCTGCCGCGAACTCGGCATCAAGACCGTGGCCGTCCATTCGGACGCCGACCGGGATCTGAAGCATGTGCGCCTGGCCGACGAATCGGTGTGCATCGGCCCCGCGCCGTCCGCCGAGAGCTACCTCAACGTCCCCGCCGTGATCAGTGCCGCCGAGGTCACCGACACGGTCGCCATCCATCCGGGCTACGGGTTCCTTTCGGAAAACGCCGATTTCGCCGAGCGGGTGATGGAGAGCGGCTTCATCTTCATCGGCCCGCGCCCCGAGACCATCCGCATGATGGGCGACAAGGTGGCGGCCATCAAGGCCATGAAGGCCTCCGGCGTGCCCTGCGTGCCCGGTTCCGACGGCCCGCTGGGGGACGATCCGGAAAAGAACATCCGGCTGGCGCGGGAGATCGGTTACCCCATCATCATCAAGGCCGCCGGCGGGGGAGGTGGCCGCGGCATGCGCGTAGTACACACCGAGGCAGCCCTTCTCAATGCCATTGCGCTGACCAAGGCCGAGGCCGGCGCGGCCTTCGGCAACGACATGGTGTACATGGAGAAGTTCCTCGAAAACCCGCGCCACATCGAGATCCAGGTGCTGGCCGACGAGCACGGCAACGCCATTCACCTGGGCGAGCGCGACTGCTCCATGCAGCGCCGCCATCAGAAAGTGATCGAGGAGGCTCCGGCCCCCGGCATCGACGAGGAAACCCGCCGCTTCATCGGCGAGCGCTGTGCCGCCGCCTGCCGCGAGATCGGTTACCGCGGCGCCGGCACCTTCGAATTCCTGTACGAGAACGGCGAGTTCTACTTCATCGAGATGAACACCCGGGTACAGGTGGAGCATCCGGTCACCGAGATGATCACCAACGTGGACATCGTCAAGGAACAGATCCGGATCGCCGCCGGCCAACCGCTGCGTTACCGGCAGGAGGATATCCACATCATCGGCCACGCCATGGAATGCCGCATCAACGCCGAGGATCCGGAAACCTTCCTGCCCAGCCCCGGTACCATCACTGCCTATCATGCCCCCGGCGGCCCCGGGATCCGGGTGGACACCCACATCTACAACGGCTACCGGGTGCCCCCCTACTACGATTCCATGATCGGCAAGCTGATCGCCCATGGCGAGGATCGCGACACCGCCATGGCACGCATGCGCAACGCCCTCAACGAGGTGGTGGTGGAAGGCATCAAGACCAACATTCCGCTGCATCAGGATCTGTTTACCGATGCCGCCTTCAAGGCCGGCGGCACCAACATCCATTATCTGGAAAAGAAACTCGAGGAGCGCTGAGTCCTCAACGCCTCCCCCTACTCATGCCCTGGCTGCAACTGGAACTGGAATCCACCCCCGAAACCGCGGAGCGGCTCTCGGATCTGCTGAGTGCCGGCGGGGCCTGCGCGGTGACCCTGCAGGATGCAGCCGATCAGCCACTGTTCGAACCGCCGCACGGTGCCACGCCCCTGTGGGGGGCAACCCGGGTGGTGGGCCTGTTCGAGGCCGATGCCGACATCCAGGCCGTGCTGGCCGCGCTGGAGACGGCCCTGGCTCCCGCCCCCCTGCCCGCCTGGCACCTGAACCCGCTGGAAGACCGGGACTGGGTGCGGGCCTGGATGGACGACTTCCGTCCGATGCGCTTCGGCGAACGCCTGTGGATCATCCCGGGCGAAACGGCGCCGCCGGATCCCGGTGCCGTCAACATCCGGCTCGATCCCGGTCTGGCTTTCGGCACCGGCACCCATCCCACCACCGCCATGTGCCTGCGCTGGCTGGACGCCCACCCACCCCGGGAACAAACGGTGATCGACTACGGCTGCGGATCGGGCATCCTGGCCATTGCCGCCGCCCGTCTCGGCGCCCGCAAGGTGGACGCGGTGGACAACGATCCCCAGGCCCTGCTGGCCACGGCCGATAACGCCCTGCGCAACGCGGTGGCCGAACGGATCAGCACGTACCTCCCTGACGAGTTCCCGCCCGAGACGGAGGATCTGCTGCTGGCCAACATCCTTGCCGGCCCCCTCGTCTCGCTCGCGCCCCGCTTCGCGGATCGGGTGCGCCCCGGCGGCGGGCTCGTCCTTTCGGGCATTCTGGCCGGGCAGGCGGAAGCGGTCTGCGAGGCCTATGCCGGCGCCTTCGACATCGCGCAGGTGGAACAGGAGGAAGACTGGGTCTGCCTGGCCGGCCGCCGTTTGTGAAAACGGCCGCGGCTTCTTATACTGAAGCCTGATTTTCAATGATTTACGACCCGTGACAGATGTTCACCTGCTGCCCTTACTGCAAGACCTGCTTCCGGATCACCAAGGCCCAGCTGACTGTGGCCCAGGGCAAGGTGCGCTGCGGAACCTGTTCGCAGATCTTCAACGCGCGGGAACATCTGCACGAAACCCTGCCGACGCGCCCGACCGCGGACTCACGGCCGCCACCGGCGCCACGGCCCGCCGCGCCCAAGACGCCTGCCGCACCGCCCTCGTCCTCCCCTTCCACGCCAGCCAGCGAACATGCCCGGATCGAAACCGGGGCTCCGTCTTCGGGACCGGATCTGGATCTTTTCATGCCTGATGGGCAGGAGGAAACCGAGCCCGAAGCAGAGGAAACCGGCATCGAGGCCGAGGCGGAAACAGAGGATACCGCCGTCATCGGGCTGGACGACGACTGGAATGTACTGAACCAGCCTCCCGCGACCGGGGAAACCGGAGAGACCCCGGCGGCGGAATTCCATGCCCCCGTACACGAGCCCGTCTCTCCGCCAGGCGACGATGACGAGATCGATCGGTTCGACGACGACCAACCGGTAGAAGACACCTCTGTCATCGATCTGAGCAACGCCCCCGATCCCTTCGCCCCCCATGCCGGCGTGCCACTGAACCGGCGCCCACCCGCATACACGGAAGACGAACCGGAGCCCGACGAGGAAGACGCGTTCCTGTTCGACGACGAGGAAGCGGAAGACGACACCGCCGTGATCGACATGCGCGGGGAACACCCACGCCTCGACGCTCTGCTCGCGGCCGACGAGACCGAGGATGACAGGCCGCAGCCACCTGCCTCCCCGGTAGCGACATCACAGGACGAGGCCGCGATGGACGATGGCCTGTTTGCCCCGGAAGATCTGTTCCGGCCTCCTTCGGAAGCAGCCGACGAACCGCCACCCGTGGACGAGCCGCTGCCCGACGAGAAAACCACGGCGTCGAATCCGCCCCCCGTCACCCCCCCCGAAGCCGGACGGTATGCCTACGTGGATCCCGAGGATCTGCAGCCCGAAGAAAAGCAGATCGACGAGATCATCGCCGAGATGAATGCCCAACTCATCGAGGACACTGCGGCCATCGAGGACACCGGGGCCAGGGAGCCGGGCGGATCCCCGCCCGAATCAGCAGCAAAAACGCAAGAGCCGCCGGCGGAGGACGATTTCGCCTCCCGTTTCCTGGACGAACTCGATGACACCCTCAGCCAGCCCCTGCCCGATACCCCACCCTCCGACAAGGCTCGGCCGTCGCCACGGCCGGAATCGAAGAAGCCGGCGGAAGTGGTGGAACCCCTCGATCCCGCCAGCCGGCTCAACGAGGGCATGGTCCCCGAGGGAGACGAAATCCCCCTGCCCCTCCGTGAACAGCTGGTGACGGAAGGGCCCACGCATCATCCCCTGCGTTTCGGCCTGCAGATCCTGACGGTACTCGCGCTGCTGGCCGCCCTGGGTGCCCAGCTCGCCTTCTTCCGCAGCGCCGAAATCGCCAATGCCGTGCCCGCCCTGCGGCCCCTGCTGGAACAGGTTTGCAGCCGCCTGCCCTGCCGGTACCACGGGCCTGTAGCCGTGGATCGGATCCAGCTCGAAAGCCGCGACATCCGCGATCATCCGAAGGAACCGGGAGCGCTGCAGATCAAGGCCACCCTGGTCAACCGGGCGCCCTTTGCCCAGCCCTTCCCCGACATGGAAATCACCCTG
>Ga0114931_10009180_pt1 | contig 11882 bp, 10 predicted proteins | sample 2SBtaG_FD_89579 | JGI IMG/M metagenome (GOLD analysis project Ga0114931, IMG submission 89579) | Deep subsurface microbial communities from Kolumbo volcano to uncover new lineages of life (NeLLi) - 2SBTROV14_V59a metaG | ecosystem: Environmental > Aquatic > Marine > Volcanic | place: Kolumbo...
ATTTGAACTCAGAGTGTGTGCGCCTCTATGTATATTTGAATTGTTGTGTTCATAATAATTTTTTACTGCATCTATTACTGATTGTGGCTTCTGAGTTGTTGCAGCATTATCTAAGTAAACTAATTTAGAATCATTAACTCTTGTTTTTAATATTGGAAAATCTTGTTTTATGTTTTTTGTATCCATTTTGCATCCATTTTTTTATTAAATTAAATTTTATCTTAATAATTTTTCTTCAATTCTTGATTTTATGATTTCTTTTATTTTCTCATCTTTGACTTCATTTATTGATGATTCTAAGAAACCTCTAATTATTTCTCTTTTAGCTGTTTCTTTACTTATTCCTCTACTCATTAAATAAAATATTTTTTCTTCATCTATTCTTCCAACAGCTACTGCATGACTACATTTCACATCATTATTATCTATTAGTAGTTGTGGTATTGCATCTGCTTCTGCACCATCATCAATTAGTAATATTTCTGCTCTTTGAAAACCTGTTGATTTGAATGCGTTTTCTTTTATATGAATATTTCCTCTATAAAGTGATTTAGAATTATCTTCACAAGCACCTTTTGAAAATAAGTTCGAACTTGTTTGACTTCCAACATGTATTGCTTCAGATAACATATCAAATGTTTGATTAGAATCTGAGAAAAACAAATTTTTTGAGTTCATAGAAGATCCTTTCCCTTCCAATAATGAATATTGTTCAGTTAGTGCTGTTTTTGATCCTAATTGAAAATCTAAAAAAGTTACTGAAGAGTTTTCTTTTTGAACAGCTAATTTTTTTTGATAAAATAATTTTTGTTTTGTATCTTGTATTGAAATGTATTTTACATTTGAATTTTCTTCGCAGTCAAGCTCAATAATTGAACCAGAGAAACCATTTTGACCTTGTTCATAAAAATCTGTTATGTTCACATTAGAATTTTTTCCAATTATAAACTTGATATTGCAAACAGAGTCTTTTTCTGAATTATTTCTTAAGATTATTTCTCCTGAGAAATTTTTTGGTATAGTATAAACTTTTTTTTCTTTCAAAAGAGTTAAAACTTTTTTTTCAAATATATTTTCAGAACCATCAAAAGTTATGTTTTCTGTTAATTGAGTTATTTGAGAAGGAATGGTAAATTTTGTTTTGAAATTGTTTGCTTTTGATAATTTTGTTATATCATAGTCTAGTGAAATATTCATTGTGAGACCATATTTAAGAGAAGATTTTTCGCCTTTGTCCAAATATCTGTGTTCAATGTCTTTAATATTCTGTCTTCCCTGCTTTTCTTCATTTAAATTCATTTTAACATTCATCTAACCTAGAGAACCTTCCATTTCTAATTCTATTAATCTATTCATCTCAATTGCATATTCTAAAGGAAGCTCTTTTACTATTGGCTCCATGAAACCTGAAACTATCATATTTGTTGCTTGTTCTTCTGATAAACCTCTACTCATTAAGTAAAATATTTGTTCTTGACTTATTCTTCCAACAGTTGCTTCATGACCTAAGTCAACTTCTTTATTTTGTACATCAATATATGGAACTGTATCTGATTTTGATTTATTATCCATCATTAGTGCATCACATTGAACAACTGATTTGGAGTTTTTTGCATTTTTTGATATGTGTAAAAGACCTCTGTAGGTTGTTGTTCCACCATTTTTACTTATACTCTTTGAAACTATCAATGAACTAGTATTTGGGGCTAAATGATGTACTTTTGCACCTACATCTTGATTTTGTCCTTCTCCAGCATATGCAATTCCAAGATGTTCTGCACTTGCACCCTCTCCTTTAAGAATTGATGTTGGGTAAAGCATTGTTACACCACTTCCAAGATTTCCTCCAATCCACTCTACAACTCCTTTCTCTTCAACTATGGCTCTTTTTGTATTTAGATTGTAGGTGTTTCTACTCCAGTTCTCTACTGAACTATATCTTGCTCTAGCTCCTTTTTTTACAAATAATTCTACACAACCTGCATGCAATGAGTTTTGAAAATATCTTGGGGCACTGCATCCTTCAATATATTGTACTTCTGCGCCTTCATCAACAATTATTAGTGTGTGCTCAAATTGTCCACCTTTTTGTGCATTCATTCTAAAATATGCTTGAAGTGGTAGTTTTACTTTGACTCCTTTTGGAACATACAAAAATGTTCCTCCACTCCATACAGCTCCATGAAGTGCGGCAAATTTGTGCAGTGTTGGTGGGACACATTTCATGAAGTGTTCTTTGAATAGTTCAGGATATTTCTTTAAACCCTCATCACAGTCTTCAAAAATTACTCCTTGTGCTTCAATTTCTTTTTGTAAATTATGATATACTACTTCTGATTCATATTGCGCTCCAACTCCTGCAAGAGATTTCTTCTCAGCTTCAGGTATTCCTAATTTATCAAACGTTTTCTTTATATCTTTGGGAACATCTTCCCATTTCTTTGAGTTTTTGTTTGCATCAGAACTTAAGTAATAAGTTATTTGGTTTAAGTCTAAAGAAGATATGTCTGGTCCCCATTTAGGTAAAGATAACTTTTTGAATATATCAAAACATTTTAACCGATGTTTTAGCATCCATTCTGGTTCGTTTTTTTCTTTTGATATTTTCCTTATTATATTTTCATTTAGACTGCCTTCTAGTTTAAGTTTAAATCTTTCTTCATTTATTTCATCAATGCCCTGTTTTCTTAGTCCAAAGCCATCATTTGTTGTTTGTGTCATCTTAAAATAGTTTAAATGGGGCAGATGGCGAGTTCTTAAAGACCGTCTGTAACATTCCTCTCATGTTTTTCTTATAAGGTAAAAGAGGTTTTCCAAAAGTCTTAAACTTAAAAATTTCTTTTACTTCTTCTTTTGATAATTTATATTTTCCTTTTGGGTTTGTAAGTATCTCAAGGAGTTCAGACATTAATTCTTTTGCGTGTTCCATGCCCTTTTCTCCTGACCAATACTTGTTTGGCACGTTTGAAAAATAGTATGGTTTTAGATTTAGTTCTGGATATGTAAACATTATTGCTTTTATGTGACTATTTCCAAAACAAGAACTCAATAAGTAACTTAGATTTGTATCATAAGGAAGTACGGGTTCCCTAAACAACTTATAATTTATCCATCTTGGTAATTCTTTAAGCTTATACTTGTACTTACCTTTTGGATTTGAAAGCACAGAAACAAACTCTCTTATTGCTTCTTTTATCATTAGTTCATTTTTTTGTCCGTTTTTATCAAACCAAACATTGGATGCTTTCTTAAAATAATATGGCTTTAAATCTGCGTCAGGATAACAGTCCATTATTAGATTATATAAGTGATCAAAACAACTTTTGGAACATCTTAAATTATATTTGTATAAAATTTTATAGTTTATGTTTTGTACAACATCAAATAAGCTCCAATTTAACTTGTCTTCTATTACTCTTTTCGTCAAAATTATGCAATTAAGTTTTCCTTGATAACCAGTAAATGTGCCTGGGCCAAAAGTTTGTCTGTCATTATGTTCACTAATAACTTCATCATGTATTTTAAATAGTATCTTTTTTATATTAAAATTTGACAAATATTTCTTCTTAAAAAATTCTTTTTTTAAAGGATTAGATTTTATTAAATCAGAAAGAATATCTCCTCGAATTACTTCGCTGATTACCTTTTCGTTCAAGTCTTTTGATTCACCAGCTAATAGGTTTTGCAAGAAATCTGTTTTTTTATTTAATTTAAGGAAAGCCATATTAACTATTGTTAATAAAACTCCTTTTTTAAATCTTTCTCTATAAATCCACTACAAATTCTCTATAAACCAAGTTAGAAAAAATATGCCAATTCAAATAGAATTAGTAATCATATCAGACACATGGTTCACAAACTCCCTTAAAAAATGATAATACTCTGTTGCAATATCAATATTAACTATTTCTTTTCTGTTATCAACGTAAGAAGTCATGGTTACATTTCGTCTAAATTCATTTTCCCTTTGAGGATTTGACTTGACTAATTTTCTTAAAAGAAAGTATAAATCAATATTGTCTTGGATTGTTTCATCTTCAAATGTCTTTTTAATTAAGTCTCCTTTTTCTCTTGGAGACAGAGGTTTTTCTTCGATTAATTTTTTTTCTAAAGCCAATTCAAGTAAAGCGTCAAGTAAAAAATCATATGTATCTATCATGCTGGCAATGATATTTAAGAAAACATCCACTGTACGGGTGTATTTCAAACTTACATATATAAGATGATCTACTCTTTTTAATTCTTCCTTAGCATCATTTAAAGATTCCTGCATTTTTACTCACCAAAAGTTCTATTTGATTAATAAACATTTTTGTTTTAGCAATGTTTTTTTTTAAGTCAGGTATTCCAACTGTTTTCATACGATAGTTTTCTGAACAAATTACAAATCTGTCGTCCCTGGAAAACTCAATTGGACTTTTTTTATGTTCCCTTAATATTTCATTTACTTCAAGTATCAAATTCAAATATTCTTGATTCAAACCATATCTTGACATTATCTTTGACCTAAACATATTCAATTTTGAATCAAAGGATTCTTGATAAGGGGGTATTCGTTTAAATATTCTTTCATATTCAAGTATTGAACTAATAGAATTTGTTATAGCTTGATTAATGTTTTCAAGCACAGAAAGCAGTAATTTCGGGTCTTTTATTAATGGATAAGTCATTACCAGCATATGATCTGCAATACGAATATTTTTTTTTGCATTTTGAATTGAAATCTGGAACTTTTCCATCAAATAAAAGAGGGTTAAAACTATATAAAGCTATCTGAACATTCAAATATACTAAAAAATCAACAAATAATAAAAAAAATAACTGTGTTTGATAATTTATTTAGAAAAAATATTTTGAAATTATTCTTTTAGACTCATTATAGCCATTGCAAGATCTCCTTCTGATTCTTCAAGGGCTTTCTTTGCATCTTCTTTTGAACAACCAGTCTGATCAATTATGGTTTGGATATCCTCGTCCGATATGTCAGGGGTCGAATCAAGATTTTCCTCGTGTGCTTCTCCTGTAACTTGAAATGTTTCTTGACCCATCATATTTATTTTAGATACAGACGGGTTATCTATAACTATATTCTTCTCTGGAGTTCTAAAAATAACTTGAACCACATCAAGATCCTCTTGCTGCATGTTCATCTTCTTCATCACCTGTTTCATTTGTCTTGGATTTACGCCTGGAAACATTTTTTTACCTCCAATAACCTTCAAAATAATCTAACCACTCATATGAAGCATAATAACAATTATTATAACAATAATCGAGAGTACTACAACATATTCTGGTTTAAACTCTATTTTAGAGCGATAATCATCAAAGTATCTTGTGATACCTGCTCCTGATGAAGGCATACTGATTTTATCTTTTTTACCCATTTTTTTACCTCATGTAATAATTATGAAAATTATTGTTGTAGAACGGTTATAAGCCGCCTTCTGTCAGATTCTGTCAAACAGACAATCTGTGTCAGCATTCTACTAAGCGCCATACTGGCTTGCACAAGTCAGGACTCGCCGTTTCATCCATTCCTTTGATGTGTTGGTCAACGGATTAACTCCCTGCAGTCGCCTACAGGTTCGCCACATCATTCCGCATTCAGAGGGAGTCTCGTTTCTGAGCCGTAGCCATTCATTTACGAATCTCCACTATGTGAAGTGACCTTTTGTTGTGGGCGGACTTTCCTCAGTCTTGGACCGATAGCTGACTACCGTCCTACAAAGAGATGGACCTGTTTTTCATTTATAAATTTATTGAAATAAATCCAAAAAAACTAATTAAATAACAATCAGTAAATTTATATAGTCATAATTTATAAATAAATGTGAGTCAACATTCAAAAAAAAGAGGACATAAATTTTGACAGAACCAATCTTTAAAATTCAAAACATTGTAAAGAGATATGACGAACGAATCGTTCTTGATAATATTAGCTTTGATATTAAAAAAGGAGAGATTTTTGGAATTATTGGCGCTAGTGGTTCTGGAAAAACAACTCTTCTTAATACAATTGTAGGATTTCTAAAACCAGACAATGGTGATGTTCTATTTAGATTTGAACACCTTCTTGATTTTCAGAAAGCTATGACTTTCAGATCAGTTTTTAAGAAACAACAAGATATCAAAAGAGTTTATGGATTTGCATCACAACAACCATCATTCTATAAGAATCTAACTTTAAAAGAGAATCTTGAATATTTCGGGTCATTATACGATCTGTCAAAAGATGCACTTCAAACAAATATTGAAACACTTCTAAACCTTATGGAACTGAAGAATTATGAAGATCTTCTTGCAAAAAATCTTTCAGGAGGAATGGAAAGACGCCTTGATATTGCTTGTGCTTTGATTCATGACCCTGCAGTCTTGGTATTAGATGAACCAACTGCAGACTTAGATCCAATCCTAAGAGAACATATATGGAACCTGATAAAAAAGATAAATAAGAAAGGAACAACCATTATTCTAGCAAGTCACCATCTTATAGAGCTTGAACATCTGTGTTCAAGAGTTGCAATTGTAAAAGACAAGAAAGTGGCAGAAGTTGGAAGTCCTGATGCAATAAAAAATAAATATTCAAGAATTCAAGAGGTAATGGTAGAAACTTATCCTGGAAACTATGATAAAATTATTTCAAAACTATCAAAGAAAAATTTTAGCAGATATGAAATAAAAGGTTCACAACTGACTTTTTATACTGAAAAACCACAGAAAGTTTTTCATGAATTATTTCCAATACTAGAAAAAAATAAAGAACAAATAATTGATATGAAAATAGGAAGACCATCCCTAGACACAATATTTATTGAGTTGTCCAAACATGAAAATAAGTAAAGTAATAGTTAAAAATTTTAAGTTGCTTGTGAGAAATAAGAGCTCAGCATTCATAGTTATACTTGGGCCTTTATTAATTATGATTCTTGTCGGATTAGCATTAAATAAACCAACAAATTATGATTTATCCATTGGATATTACACTCCCGATATTAATAATTCACTTACAGATTCATTTATGCATGATTTGGGGTCTAAAAATTATTTAGTGGTAAAGGACACCACACAAGACTCTTGTATAGAAAATATAAAGCGTGGAACTACAAATATTTGTATAATTTTTCCAAAGGGGTTTAAAATAGGAAATAATGATACTAATCTAATTAAATTTTATGTAGATTATTCAAGAACTAATTTTGTTTATCAAATCATTGGCTCAATATCTAAGAAGTTCAATGTCAAAACTGAAGAATTCTCAAAGGATTTGACTCAAATTCTATTAACAAAAATTTTAACGACAAAAAAAGATTTAAATGGATATCTTCTTTCGAGTATAACTCTCAAAACAAGTATTGACTCTGTTTCAAGCGATGTTTCTGACACAAAATCTAAGTCTTCTGAACTGGATTTTTCAACAGAAACTATTAGTTTATCAGATCTTAAAAAGAAAGTTGATACACTCTATTCAGATGCTAAGAGTTTGAAAAGTAAAGGAATTAGTGCCACAGATGCATCTTTAAACTTTGCAGCAGGAAGCGCTAACAGTTCGAGTTTTGAAGCTGAAATAAAAAGCATTAGTGATGATATATTATCAATTTATAATAAGACTCCAGACACATATGATGAATTTGAAAATGAATTAGAAAATATTACAGGCAAAATTAGTGTGCTTAAATCGAAATTATCTGCTCAAGAGTCTAAAAATAAAGTTGTTATAAACAAACTTGATGACTTAAAAGTTTCACTCAACAGCATAAAAAGTAATATTGACGAACTTAAAGGCGGACTTGAAAGTACAAATGCTAATTTAGAAAACATTGACATTGTAAATGCAGAAAACATTGTAAGCCCAATTAGAACTGAAATAAAACCAGTTGTTTCTGAATCTAATCAACTTATTTTCATGTTTCCTTATTTGTTGATGCTTGTTATAATGTTTATAGGTATAATGCTTTCAAGCAATTTAATAATGATGGAAAAGAGTTCCAGAGCAGTATTTAGAAATTTTACAACTCCAACAAAAGAAGAGTTTTTTATCTTAGCAACTTTTATCACTAGTTTCATAATTATTTTATTCCAAGTAATAATTGTACTTGGCCTCGCAGCATTCTTCATTGAGATGCAACCATTCAACAACTTAGGAGTCACATCAATAATAATACTCTTATCAATAACATTGTTCATATTGATAGGTATGATAATTGGTTATTTTTCAAAGACACAAGAATCTGCAACCATGCTCTCAATCTCTCTTGGAAGTATTTTCCTTTTATTATCAAATTTAATATTACCTGTAGAATCAATGTCATTAATGATTAAGCAAATAATAAAATTTAATCCATACATAGTTTCATCTGAAATTTTTAAGAAAGCATTTTTATTCAATGCAACTTATTCAGAATTATTATTAGAACTTGTTTATTTAACCATAGCAATTATTGGAATGATAATATTGGTCTTCATAGTTAATAAAATATCAAAAATTAATTTGTTCAAAAAAACTCACAAGAGTGTTGTGTATTTACCTGAAGATGCATATCTTAGATTAGATGGTTTTGTGGTTAGAAATAAAGAACAACTATTAGTTTTCTTAGAAGAAATAGATGATAAAAAATATTTATTACATACTGAAAAACAAAATGAAATTGCAGATTGGGTTAGCTTCACTTTAAAGGATAAAAAACTTGCTTGGAAACTTAGATTTAAAGATAGAGAAAACGCGATTAAAGTTCTAAAAAAATATCTTAACAAAAAGTAGAGTGAGAAAATTAATTTAAGTTCTAGAAAAAAGTTATACTTGCATAGCTTACAGAATTCTTATAATCTTTTGATATATCTCCTGAAGTATAATATTGGTTTAGTTTAATTTTATTTGAGTCTATCATTTCAAGAAGGAATTGTATTGGTATTGAGCCACAAATAGTCATCATATTTTTTTTTACATAATCTGCAAACCCTTTTGAATCCATTTTTTTTATTAGTTCTATTGCTTCACCATCTAAATCATAAATTTTTTGTTTTACATCAGTTGAAAATGGAACATGATGGTAGTTTCGACCATAATGAGTGAAGTCTGAACTAATTATGAATACAACTTTTTTTCCTGTATCAACTAAGAGTTCTTTTAAGTCTAAAGCAAGTGCTTTTAAGTCTGCATCGTGACTTAATAATATTGGTAGAATTTTTATTTTTTCAGCCTGTTTCTTGTAAATATATTGTAAGAAGGGTAATTGTACTTCTATACAATGTTCACCCTCAAATATGGCTTTATTTTGCTTTATATTACCTTTTTCTGATAACATTCTTGCGAATTGTTGTTCAACTCTAATCATTCCTAGTGGTGTTTCATATGTTTCCATTGAAAAACCTGATTCATGACTTAAGTAACTTGGTCCAATTATTATGAATAAATCTGCTAGCTCCATCTTGGCTAAGTCTGAATAACTCCAAGCAGCACAAGGACCTGAGTAAATATAACCTGCATGAGGTGCAATTATGGCTTGTATAGAACTTTTTTTATGTTTGATGGGTAAAGCCCCCGGACCTCTTTTGTCTAAGAAACAACCCTCTATTTGATTCTTTAGACTTACTTCGCCTTTTTCATAAAATAATCCTGCAAATTTTGCTTGTCTCATTTTTATTTATTGTGAACCATGACCTGAATTAAAGTTTGGTACGCTACCAGAAATAAGTTTAAAGTTTGAAGATAAATATCTAAAGTCAAAGTCATTAACTGAATCTCCAGTTACACTCAAATAATAAACTGATTTTCCATTATCAACAGATTCATGCAAAGATACTGTTTCACTATTTCCATTCTCATCAAACCATTGTTGCAATGCATTTTTAAGCTTGTTTGCATCTTGAGATGTTAATACTTTGAATTCAATTGTTATTGTATCATTCTCTCTTATTCCTTTAATCGTTCTATTACCTATATGTGAAATATATATCTCATCAAAGTTTGCTTTCTCTATATTCTTTGGAATAGATATTACTCCTTGTGGTGCAGCAGTTCCAAATAAGTTATTAAAGAAATCAATTAGGGATTGCCACATTGATTCTAAAAAGTTTGAAGGTACATTTTTCTTAAATGAAAAGATTAGTGTTCCAAAAATATCATTATAATATGCATCAACCCATTGACCTGTTTGTGAACAATGTTGAAAGAAATTTTCATCTGACATTTCCAAACTAAAAGATGAACAATTATAATCTACATTATTATCATCATGTTCAGGATAATAAAATTGTCTTACAGTGCTATTTAAGAAACCATTAATATATTCCGATGGCACAATAGCACCCATAACTGTTTCTCCATTAGGTTTTGATAGTACACAAGAATTGTTTATTGTTCCTATTGGGAAGTTTGAAGGATATCTGTCTGGAACCACAAAGTCAGCTGCATTAAGAATTGATTTATTTGAGTTTAATATTTCTTGATTTCCACAGTGAAGAGTAAAATTATCAGTTCCATTAACTCCGCCACCCATTTCTTTTAGCTTTGAAACTAAGACTTGTTTTGCATAAGGCCCATTAAGTAATGATGTTAGGTTTGTCCATCCATCAGGAACACAAATCCAAGGATTTTTAACAGTAAATAAAGAAACTTTATTTTCAGGTTTAATTAAAGAAGTTGTTCCTTTTGTACCATTCATTGAAATGTTTAAATCATCAAAATCAGTTGTTGAATTATCACAAACTAAAAATTTATTTTGATAGTAAAGCAATCTTGCAAATGTTTGATTATGATTTGGAAGTATGTCTATTAGTCTTTTTTTGTTTGGTAGTGGGAATCCATCAAAACAACCCAAATCCTTATCAGCATAGTATTCCCCATAGTTATCAGATGTTGTTAAACTTCCACAACAATGTGTTCCAGTCCACCTATAAGGTAGGTTATAGTTACATGCATACATGTATGGACCCCACTCTGCAAAGTTATTCTCATCAAAACTAGCAGGGGGGTTTAATCCTTTAACCCATTTCTCTGCAGGACCAGAACAATAATAATCATCTGGTTTATCTGTGTCTACAAGATAAAAGTTATCAAGGTATAACTTATCAATAGTTGTTCCGTTATCTAAGATTATTTTAGCTGAATAAGGTGTGAATCCTGTTTGTGCTGAACTCATTTCTGAACAATCACTAAGATTAATTAAAATTCTATACCAAACTTTTGATACTATATCAAGACGCATATTTGGTTGAAAATTATGTTGAATATAATCTTTGAGTTCATAAGAACAAGTAAACTTTGTATCATCAGGATTCTTAAAAGTTATATTAATCTTTTTAGGATAATTTACTCCTTCATAAGCAATGTCAAACCCTAATTTGTCATAATTATCAATTGAACCAAATTCAAAATAAGTTGTACTTGTGTATCCAGTATATTCTCTTATATAGTCTATTGTTAAACCATCTGTTAGAAAATCATAGCTTTTTAATGTGTGGAGTCTTGAACCTTGAGTATAAACATGATTTAAATCAAATTGTGGACCAGCATAAGGACCAGCCGCATTTTTACAACCATCATAATTACAACACTCACCAAAATAAGAATTATTTCCCTCTGCATAACACATAAATTTTTCATTTAATGGAGTTGATATTTCTGCAGGATAAGAAATGCCTCCTGCACAACATATAAAGTCTGCAGTAGTGTCTGACGAATCTTTTGGAACAGCACATGTAACCCCGCTACTGACTGCTAATAATTGTCCACCTTGATCATCACAGGTTCTCGTTTGGTCGCCTGCAGGATCAACACAATCTGCGTCTGTTGCATCTGACGTGTCTGAATAGCAACAAACTCGATCATCACTTGAAGCTATTTCATACCATTCACCAGCACAAATCTCAGTAGAACGACA
>Ga0114931_10009181_pt1 | contig 11880 bp, 8 predicted proteins | sample 2SBtaG_FD_89579 | JGI IMG/M metagenome (GOLD analysis project Ga0114931, IMG submission 89579) | Deep subsurface microbial communities from Kolumbo volcano to uncover new lineages of life (NeLLi) - 2SBTROV14_V59a metaG | ecosystem: Environmental > Aquatic > Marine > Volcanic | place: Kolumbo...
CGCTCAAGAACCAGGCCGATCAGGCCCTGCAACGCGCCAAGGCAGAGTTGACACGCGCCACCCCGCCGCCGATCGATGCCGCCTCCGTCAAGGGCAAGGCGTTGTCGGCCACGGTTCCGGCGGCGATCACCACCGCGGCCAATGCCCCGGCCGCGACCGCTCAGGCGGTGCATGACGCGGTCGAATCCGCGGTCCACACGCTCAAGGAGCAGTGCGATAAGGCGCTGACCCGCGCCGATGAAGAATTGAAGCGGATCAAGCCGGCCGACGTGCGCGGGGCGGTGTATGCCGGCTGGGTGCCCGGCGAAGTTTCGCTGGCGGTCAAGAAGGAATCGGAGAGGAGCGGCGCGACGCCCAAGTCCGTTCGCGACAAGGTCAAGGATTGGCTCGACGGTCATCCGGCCGCGGGTGACGCCTCCGAAGCCAGTACGTATGCCTGGGATCTTGTCTACATTGTCGAGGATGTCCGCGACGCGGCCAAGAAGAAGTACGACGATATTCAATCGAGCATCGTCGACCGCCTGGACGAGCCGCAGACGAACGAAGTGTATCGGGCGGCGTACGACGAAGCGGACGCGAAGTTCCTGCCCGAGTTCAGCAAGCACATGCGGCAATGGCTGGGCTTGGCGACGGACCACGACCTGACGCCCGCCGATTACGAAAACATCGTCAAGAACGTGGCCGATCCGCCGGTCGGAATCGCGATGAGCAATGCGTAGGCGCGGCGTGATTGCGGCACTGGTGTTCCTGACACTGTTCGGATCACAGCAGGTGTTTGCCCAGACAACAAAGAGTGCGAAGATGCAAGACGTTTTCTTCAAGGGTTCGCTGGAACGGCCGGTATCGCTCGACGAGCCGCCGCGGCCGATCGAGCCGGTCACGGTCAAGCCGAGCTGGACGACGACGCAACCCGCCGTTGACGCCGGCGGTTGGTCGCGTGCGTTTGGGAATAACCGGCTCAACTCGCGATCGAGTTATTCGCCGGGGCGTGGGCCGTGGACACTGCGCTGGAAGTGCGATCTGCCCGGATCGCCCGCGCCGCCGGCGCAGTTCGTCCTCGCCGATGCGGACCGGATTGCGGTGCAGACCGATTCCGACTGGAAGCTGTATGACACGGACGGCGCGCTGATCGGGCAAGGCGTCCACGCCGGCGGGCTGCTGCTCGACGGACCGTTCGAGACGCTGTTCTTTCCCGACACCGACGGCGATATCTCCGCTCGAAAACTCTCCGACGCGCGCAGCCGATTCACAATCGAAGCGTTCTTCGACGAATCCTTCGCGCGGACCTATTTCGCACGCCGAGAAGACGCGCTGTTCGTCCTCGGCGTCGAATTGGACATTGATCCGCACCGGCATCATCGACCCGAGCTGTCCGTCGCACAGTTCATCCACATGGGAGAAGAGCCGAAAGTCGATCTCGACGGCTATCTCGAACCCCAGCTCGGCCCACAACCACTGCTGCGAAAATCGACCCGCGTCCTCGCCGTGCTCGGCGAATCGCGCGTCACGCTCGCCACGCCGGGAGCGATCTATCAGGTCAACTTCAAGCTCGAGATCGTCGATTCCTTTGGCGGTGAGTTCAATCCGATCGCGATGAGTCTTGATGAGCAGGACCGCATCTGCCTGCTCGTCGATGCCGAGGGGGTGCGGCAAGTCTGGCTTCTGACGCCGCTGGGCAAGCGGATCATGGCGTCGCGGCTGCCCGCACCGCTGCACGCCGCGGCCCACCCGCCGATCATCGGGTACAACCGCCGCATCTACATGCACACCAGCTCGCACATCGCCGCGATCGAGCCGGACGGATCGCTGGCGTGGATGCGACCCGCGCTGCACCGCTTCGGCGGCGTCGCGATCACGGCCGATGACAAATTGCTCGCCTCCGACGGCGGCGAGATCGTCTACTTCGGCCCGTCCGGCGAGCGCGTCACCGTGCATGATTTCAAGAGTGACCGCCTCGCGACAGCGCCCGTCCTGACCGACAAGGGCGAGTTGATCGTCGCCGGCGAAAAGCACCTCTACTGTCTGACGCCGCCCGCGAAGCAGAAGCCCGAGTGATCGACGTCTGCGGCGCGGCGCGCTAGCTGCGTAACCGCGGTTTCAGCCTCTCCGCGCAGATCCGTGGTGTGCAGTCTTGCGCGCGGCACTACGTTCGAAAGAGCGCGGCGGGTGTGAACTTTCCGCCGAGGATCGGCTCGTGCGGGATTGCGAGCCAGTCGCGCAGCACGGCGGCGTAGACGTTTCGGAAATCAATGCGGTGCCGCACGTCGCCGTCGAGCAGGTTTGTCAGGTCGGGCGCTCCGCCAAGCAGCCCGGAGCGGCAGGCCGGGGAGACGACGAACATCGGTGCGCCCGCGCCGTGGTCGGTGCCCCGGCTGGCGTTCTCCTTCACGCGGCGGCCGAACTCACTGAAGGTCATCAGCGTGACGCGCTCTTGGAGGTGGTGTTGTTTGAGGTCCGCGAAGAACGCGGCGACCGAATCGCTCAACTCGCGCAACAGCGGGCCGTGTGCCAGCACCTGCCGGGCATGCGTGTCGAACCCGCCGATCGACGTGTAGTAGACGCGCGGCCCGAAGTCCGCCTCGATCAAGCGGGCAATCTGCTGGAGGTGTTTGGCCAGTCGATAATCGGGATACGGCGAGCGAAGCGGCTGCCCCGCTCCCAGGTGCTCGATGCGTCCGGCATTCGCGACGCTCGACACTGCGACGCGCTGCACGAACAACAGATCCTCACTGCGGCTGTTGCGCGGCGCGGCGATGGAACGCGCCAGCGCCCCGACGTCGCCGCGCAGGTGAAACCCGGCGATGTCCCGCACCGAGGGAACCGAGCGGCGCGTGGTCTTGAGCGCCAGGGGCAATGACTCCGAATCGAGATGCAGCGCGAACGGCGGCTGCCCCGCGTGTGCCTGTTGGTCGACCAGACGCCCGAGCCAACCGTCACGTCTGGACTTCAGTCGCACGTCGGCGGTATGCCAGATGTCCATCGCTTCGAAATGCGAGCGATTGGGGTTTGGGTAGCCGACGTTGTTGATCACGGTCAGCAGGCCCTGGTCATAGAGATCTTTGAAGCCCCGCATCTGCGGATGCAGCGCGAGCTGATCGTCGAGCTTGAGAGCCGCGGCCGGTTGGACGCGCAGCGAGGGACGGGCGCGATGATAGGCATCGTCCTCGAACGGGACAACGGTATTAAGCCCGTCGTTGCCGCCGGTCATCTGCACGACGACCAGGATGGGTTGATCGCGCTGCGGGCACGCGGCCCAGGCAGTGCGCGTGAGGAAGCCGGGCAGACTGGCGCCGGTCGCCAGCAGGCCCGCGCCGCTGATTCCCGATGCCAGGAACTCGCGTCTCGTGCTTTTCATTTCGGACTCCCTCAATCTTTCATATCGCGCGCATCGAACCGTGTTAGGCCATCTGGTATTCGGGACTGGTCAATAGCAGACGCAGTGCTTCGCGCAGAACCTCCGCCGGCGATCCGCTCAAGGCCCGCAGCGGACGGCGCAGCGCGTCGGGCACACGCCCGTCGAGCGTCAGGTTCTGCGCGAACTCGATGTAGCGTCCGGCATCATTCAATTCATATCGTTCGATCAGTGTCCGCGGCTCGAAGAACTCAGCCGACACGGCCTGCGTCGCCGTGTTGAGTCGCACGAGCATGGTTGCCGAGTTAAGCCATTCGCGATGCCCGTTCCAGCCCTTGACCGAGGGCGGTTCGAACAGGCGCTGGCCCATCTGGCTGCTCGCGGACGCCAGCGCGGAAGCGGGAACGTGCAGCTCGAGCGAACGCACCATTCCGACAACCAGCTCGACCGGAGACTTGATGCGGGCGCGCGCGTAACGCGCGTCGAACATCGCCTCGCTGGCCAATAGCACGCCGAGGGTGTTGGCGATGTCGAAGTGATTCTCGCGCAGCGCCGCCGCCAGCGCATCGACCAATTCCGGCGGCGGCTCGGGGCAGAGGAATTCACGCAGCAGTTTTCCGGCGAGAAATCGGCCGCAAGCGGGGCGCTCGACCGCGAGGCGAATGACATCGGCCCCGTCGAAACGGCCTGTTTGTCCGAAGACTTTCTTGGTCCCGTCGTCATGCGCCAATGAGTTGACGCGGAAGCGTCCGGCCCGCTGTTGCCAGCCGGTGAAGGCGCGGGCGGCTTCGCGAATGTCATGCTCACTGTAGTTTCCGACGCCGAGCGAAAACAGCTCGAGCACCTCGCGGGCGAAATTCTCGTTGGGTCGCCCTTTGACGTTCAGCTCGGCATCGAGCCAGATGATCATCGCCGGGTCGCGCGCGACGGCCAACAGGAGATCCTCGAAACGTCCGAGCCCGTCGCGTTCCAACGTACGCAACTGCTGGAGCATCAACGCCGCGCTGCGGACCTTGGCGTTGCTGGTGGCGAAATGATTGTGCCAGAAGACCGACATGCGAGCCGCGAGCGGTCGCGTTGTGCGGCACATGCGCAGCAGCCACCAGCCGCGAAGAGACTCGATATTGTCGCGAACGGCGAGTGCGCGTCCGAGCTGGTCAAGCTCATCGTGCGATGGACTGTCGCGGCCGGGCTCGAGCATGCCGCGGACCGTTTGCACGGGGCCTTGTTCGAGCGCTTGCAGAATCTCGCTTTCGGACGGCGAGAACCCGCTGCGACGCAACAGGTGCGCAGCGTGGGCACGATCCCAGGGGTTCGCGCGGGTAGGTTTGTACGGAGCGAGCGAAGTCATCGCTTGGTTCCATTCATCATCAACCCAAGCCGCGTCATAGCGGCAGGTGTCCGGGACAATGCTTACTCGCCGCTCGGCATCAGCAAGAAGTCCGCCGTTGCGTGATAGCCGCGCTCGGTTTTTTCCACTTGCATTCGCAGCCTGCGGGCGAAGGCGGCGATCTCGAAAATCGCGTCGATCTTCCGCTCGGCTTCCTGCTTGGAGAGATTGTGGTCCAGCATTTGGTCGGTTACGAGTTCACGACGGTTCTCGCGCAGAATAGCGGCGACGGCGCGGCCATCAATATCGAGATTCCACGTCTGATGGTCGTCCGGGCGCTGCGGGCCGCGCGCCTTGGATCGAACCAGCGTATCAATGATGTCGTGCAGCAGCGTCCGCGAACTGGCGATGATCCACTGTCCTTCCACCACCGACATCGCCGGTCGAAAGTTGTAGCGCATGCCGGCCTCGGTCGGCGAAGCAGGCTTGCTGTCGCCGGGTTCAGCGGACCGGTTGGAAGAGGCCGCACGCCCGGTCGCGTCCATCCGCATTCCGCTGCCCGCGGCGGGCTGCGAGAAGTCGGTGAACAGCGTTCGATAGTTGCGATAGCGCTCGATGTCGATCAGGTAGGTCGGCTTGCGGTTCTGCGCCATGTCGGCGTTGAGCAAAGAGAGCGCCATCTGAGCGGAGCTGAAGAGTCTGCGCTGCAAGCCTTCGATCGCCGCCGGCTTCAGCGGTGCAACCAGCGCGAACGCCGGCAGCCGCGGAACCGGCAACACCTGCGCTTCGGAGAAATCCTGACCGGCGGCGACCAGCCGCGTCGGCCCGCTGAACGCCGGCAATACGTCGCTGGTGAAATCGAACCCGCCGAACAGCGTGGTCAACGTCGTGCTGAAGTTAACCAGATCGCTCGCCGCCGGAAGACTGAGCAAGGCCTCGCGCTCGGCAAAAAGCGCCGCCCAATCGCGCAGCACGCTGATCTGCCCCAGGAATCGCGGCAGATCATGGGCGTCCCAGACGAGCTGCGGATCGGGCTTCTGCGTGAAACCGCGGTGCGTCGCAGGCCAGTCACCCTCCGCCCGCAACGAAGTCTCCACGCGCAGCCGGCGGTCGGACACCGTCGCCCAAGCGAACGCGAGATCGGCTTGGCGGAGTGTCTGGTACCAGCCCCCGAAGAGCAGCCCGCCTAGCGGGTTGTTCAAGGTCGACGGCCATTGCGGCGTTCCATCCGGACGCGTTCGGAATTGATCGAGATCGACAAACGCCCAGGCTCTCGCACCCTGGGGCGCCTGCGTTCCCGCGGATCGCTCGTGCAGCCTCTGGCTCAAAGAGTCCTCGCCCTTGTGCGCACAGCGCAAGGCCGCCCGCAGCGTGTCGCGGTCATTCGTCAGGATCAGCGCGTCGTCAACCCGGCATTGGTAGAAGTCTTCGTCGATCGCGAATACGCGCACCCCATCCACGATCCGGCTGCGCTGCGGATCGGGTCGCCCGTTCCGCGTCAGGCCGACCATCGCGTGAAGCCCGCTCAGCGCGCGGTCGACCAGACCTTGATCGCGCAGAAGCGAAACAAGAATCCACGCGGGCTGCGCGTCGGGCCGCGGCCGTAATCCGAGCGCGACCTCCCGGCCGAGTGCCGCTCCGATCAGGCCCCAGGCATCTGTGCCCGCGCCCGCCGCCAAACCCATCAGCACGACCCGGCCCTGCGCCAGCTCGCGGTCCCCCATGAGCTGTTGATAGGCCTTCGTGTCGCCGAACGCGTAGGTGTCGAGCAAGTGGCGGAACGACTCGAGCTGTTGATCGGGATTCCGCACAACCAGCGCGGCCGCGGCATTCTCGGGCAGCAGGTCGATCGCGCGACCGCCGGCGCTCGGACGCGCGTTGCTGGTCGAGCGGGCTTTCGCAGGCGCACCGTTCGATTCGCCGGCCGGTTGGGACAGTGCAACGGACGCTGCGGCGACGAAGCCGGTGATCACGATCAGTTTGAGTCCTGAAATCCAGCGAGCGGGCATGCGCGGTCTCCAATCTGCCGATATGTGAGCGTGTCCGGCGACACGCCGCAACCCGCAAAGGTATTGTGTGTTCGCTGTGGAATATTTGCGCAGCGAATTGGTATTAACAGTCCGCCGCGAAAGTCGTGTAGCGGCCCGCGCCCTCGCGGGCCGTAGTCTAAGTCACCGTTTCCGACTGTCTACGGCGGGCGAGGGCGCCCGCCGCTACATCGTCGCTCGGCGATCTCCACTCTTGCGGCGGACTGTTAACCGATCATCTCTGCGAGGATCGTTCGACAGTGCGGTTTCCGCTTCGCCCGATGCCGAACACGCTGTGCTGCGTTCGGATGAATATCATCCCGTCTGAGATCGCCGGCGTGGCCATGCATACTTCATTCATGTCGTTCTGCGAGATCTTTTCGAACTCCGGCCCGGCCCTGACGACCATGACTTCGCCGTCCTCGCTGGCGAAATAGAGCCGCCCATCCGCCGCGACCGCGGAAGCGGTGAACGCCCCGCCGCCGCCGAGCCGCTGTCGATACTTCCGCTCGGCGGTCTTCCAGAGCAGTTTTCCATCCATGTCGTAGCAGCAGAGCAGATCCGAACCCATGATCGTCACGACGCGCTTGCCGTCGGTCGCCGGGGTCGAGTTGACGTCGACGCGGGCGTCGAGCAGGCGCTGCACCCGCGCCAACTCACCGTTTTGCGCCGCCTCGAACAGTTCACTCTCGTCGCCGGCCGCCCCGCACGCGGCCCGAATCACGGGCGCAGCCTACACGAAATAGAACCTCGACGGGCTGCATCTCCCGTCAGAAAGCCTGGAGACCCGCGCAGCAGTCCGCCGCGAACCCCGCATGCTGACTGCTGAGGCTGATAGCTGACTGCTGACTGCTGATAGCTGACTGCTGACTGCTGACTGCTGATAGCTGACTGCTGACTGCTGATAGCTGACTGCTGATAGCTGACTGCTGATAGCTGCCCGCTGAACGCGGATCGCGCGCGGCCGGATGGTCTTACCCAAAGCGGCGCCTTCACCGCCGAGACTCCCGGCCGCCGCGACCGCGAACGGACAGGTCGTACTCCCGCGAAAGACCTGCCCGCGACTTACTCGCTAGTTCGCTCCGCGACGGCGAAGCGGCAGCAGAGCGCCGAGCATGAGAAGCGAGACGATAGATGCCGGCTCGGGAACGACCATGTACGTGCTCGAAATATCGGCCTCGTCATTCGCCGTGAGCGAGAAATTCGTGTTCGACCAGATGTCGTCCACCGATGCTCCGACGGGTCGCGTGCCGAAAGCGGGATCGGCCTGGGTGCCGGTTCCAGTCGCGTTGGCGCCCGCAAAAACGAGCGCGACGAGATTCGTGAACATTCCGCTGCCGTTGTACCCCGCCAGAAACGCGCCGGTGCCCGGCGTCCCCACGCCGGTCAACATCGCGCTGTCGCCGGTCAGGTCGGTGACGCGCACTGCGGCCGAGGCGCGCGCCGCAGCGATGTCCGGCGGAATCGTGAGAAACGACGCGACCGCGGAGCCGACCGTGAAGACGGTGTCGGAACCGCCCGCCGTCACGTTGAACCTCAAATCGATCTGTGACCCGCCGGCGACGCTCAGACTGCCGCTGTTCAGCGTCGCGACGGTGAGTCCCGAGCTTGGGTTGGTGACGTCGACCGGGCCGCTCAGGGTCCACGAAAACACATTCGCCGCCGAGTCGAACGACCCGTCGGCAAACATCGCCTTGAACTGACCGGCGCCCGTGTCGTTGGTAGCCTGCAAGTCGAAGACTACGTCTGAGAGGCCGGCCAATGCGGATGCGCTAATTGCGACAGCACATACGAACGCACCGATAGCGGTGCGCATCGACACCTTGCGCGCAACAATCTGAATCATCGCCTCACTCCTCCTCGAGCCGCGTGAAATGACTGCTCTGATAACGACCAATAAACAATGGCGTGACGAGAGTCAAGCGCAAATCAAGAGCATTTCCAAAGTCTGATAAAAGCCGCCCCCGATGGGGAACATGAGCTATCCGAGATTTCCGGCAATACGGACGCGCGAGCCAGCCGTCGAGCGGCAAAAGAACATCGTCCGCGGCCTTGTTGAAGATCAAGCCGCCGGTACGCAGGGCGGGCGGGTCGGGACAAGACCCTCATTTGCGGTTCAGGCTCGGATCGAGGAGGCGGCGAACAGATCGGCGGGAGCCAATATGGCTCGGCGGGAGCGAATATGGCTCGGCGGGAGCGAATATGGCTCGGCGGGAGCCTCGCCCTCCCGGCGCCTCGCCCTGCCGGCGCTTCGCTTTCGCCGCGGCTTGTGGAGCAGTGTTCTCATTCGCGGAATTGAGGCCGCCTGTGCCGGGGGCGGTCAATCGTCACATGCGTTCGACCACGCTGATGCCGAGCAGGGAGAGACTGAGGCGGAGGGTGCGCGCGGTCAGGTCGCAGAGGCGTAGGCGGCTGAGACGCGTGGCGGGGTCGGGGGCGTTGAGGACCGGACAGGCTTCGTAGAAGCGCATCAGATCCGAAGCGAGTTCGTAGAGATACGTACAAAGCACGTGCGGCGCGAGGTCGGCGGCGACTTTGTCGATCGTCTCACGCACCTGGGCCAAGCGCAGCGCGAGGGCGCGTTCGGCGGGTTCGTTCAGCGAGATCGACACGGCGTCCGCGTATAGCTTTGACGCGTCCGCATTCGTGCCCGCTTTGCGCGAGATCGATCGCAAACGCGCGTAGGCGTACATCATGTACGGCGCGGTGTTGCCTTGCATCGCGAGCATCTTGTCCCAACTGAAGACGTAGTCACTCGTGCGGTCGTTGCGCAGGTCGGCGTACTTGACGGAGGCGATTCCGACATGGGCGGCGATTTCACGCATGTCGGCGTCGCTGAAGCGCTCCGCCGCGGCCGGTGTCTCGTCTTGTCGGTCGCGGACGAGCTGGTAGGCGCGCGTCTCGGCCTCGTCGAGCAGTTCGCTGAGCTTGATGTTCTGTCCGTCGCGCGTCTTGAGCGGGCGATGGTCCGCGCCGAGTACGCTGCCGAACGTGACATGCTCGAGCTCGACCTCGTCGCAGGCCCAGCCGATCGCGGCGGCGGCTTCAAAGAACATCTGGAAATGCAGCTTTTGCCGCGCATCCGTGACATAGATCAAACGCCGGGCGCTCAGCTCTTCGATGCGGTAGCGAATCGCGGCGAGGTCGGTCGTGGCATAGAGAAACGCGCCGTCGGACTTGCGGACGATCATCGGCAACTCGTCGCCGGTCTTGCTGACGTAGCGCGGCTTGCCCTTCTTGTCGTAGAAGAACAGGCACAGCGCGCCGTCGTCGTCGCGCGCTTCGACGCGCGGCGCGGCGGGGGAGGTGTTGTCGCGCGGTTGCAACTTTTCGCGGACTTCGCGCACGACGGGTTCGAGCCGATCGTTGTAGAAACTTTCGCCGCAGATGTCGTCGTCGGTGAGCAGCACGCCGAGGCGGCGATACATTTCGCTGAATGCGTGGCGGCTCAGTCCGCAGATCGCGAGCCACATTCGCCGCGCGTCCGGGTCGCCGGACTGAAGCTCGCCGACGGCTTGCCGCGCTTCGGACGCGAAGGCGGGGTCTGACTTGAACCGTGATTGCGCCGCGCGGTAGTCGTCCTCGATGGCTTGCAGGACATCCGTCGATCCCGCGTCCGGCAACTGGTGCTCGCGATAGTAGCGAATCAACATGCCGAACTGCGTGCCCCAGTCGCCGACGTGGTTTTGGCGGACGAGGTTGTGGCCCTCGAAACTGAGCACGCGGGCGAAGACGTCTCCGATGATCGTGCTGCGCAGGTGGCCGACGTGCATCTGTTTGGCGATGTTGGGCGAGGAGTAATCGACCACGATTCGCTGCGGGTTCTCGACTGGCGGCAGGCCGAGCCGATCGTCATCGTCGCCGGTCGGCGGCGGGATGCGCTGCAAAGTCGCGGCCAGAAACGAATCGAGCAAGCGGATGTTGATGAAACCGGGACCGGCGATCTCCGGCGGCTGCGCGATTTCAGAGAGATCGACCGCGTCGACGATACGCTGCGCGATGTCGCGCGGCTTGGCCTTCAGCCGACCGGCCAGAGCCATCGCCGCGTTGCATTGATAGTCGCCGTGCCGCGCGTCACCGGCCGCACGCACCTGCGGATCGGCGTCGGCCGCCTGGTCGCCGGACACGGCATGAATCGCGGCCGCGAACCGTGCCCGCAAAATCTCGATCAAGCTGGCGTTTATCATGTCGCCGCGAAGCTAGCAGTCGCCGCGGGTTTGTGCAAGACGGGCCCAATGCCGCGCTGCCGCGCTCCGTCGGTTGGCCGACGACCCTTATTCGCGTAGACTCGCGCCGATTGGCCGCGATCGAGCCGTGACGAGTGGAATGAACGAAAACTACCGGGGAAAGCGCGTCACCGTGATGGGGCTGGGCCGCTTTGGCGGCGGAGTCGGTGTGACGCGCTGGTTGTGTGCGCAAGGGGCGCACGTCGTCGTGACCGACAGAGCGCCGGCCGAGCGGCTGCACGAGTCTCTCGATGCGATCGCGGACTGCGGCGCGGATACGCGCCTCGGGCGGCATGAGGCGCGCGACTTTTGCGACGCGGATTTGATCGTCGCCAGCCCCGCCGTACCGGACAGCGAGCAGCATCTCCAAGCCGCTCGCGCGGCGGGCGTTCCGATCACGAGCGAGATTAGTCTGTTTCTCGAACGTTGCCGCGGGCGGATCGTCGCGGTGACCGGCTCGGTTGGCAAGAGCACGGTGACGGCGATGATCGGGCACGTGCTCGAACGCACCTACGCACACGGCGTGTGGGTCGGGGGCAACCTCGGGCGATCGCTGCTCAGCGATTTGCCGAAGATTGATGCGCGTGACGTGGTCGTGCTCGAGCTCTCGAGCTTTCAGTTGCACCGTGCGCAGCGCGTGCGTTGGCAGCCGAGCGTCGCGGTGCTGACGAACATTGTGCCGAATCACCTGGACTGGCACGGCGACATGGACGCGTACGTGTCCGCCAAGTTGAACGTCTTTACGCATCAGGATTCCGATCGAGACGCGATCGTGCTGCACGCGGGCGCGCTGCGGCACGCGCTGGTACGCGAGCTGGCTGGGAAATACGCCCGCCGCTGGACTTATTCGGAAAACGAAGGTCGCCCGCTCGCGCGGCTCGCCGACGGAAACACGGTCGAGTGGCGGCCCAAACTGAGCGTGCCCGGCGCGCACAATGTCGAAAA
>Ga0114931_10009182_pt1 | contig 11880 bp, 10 predicted proteins | sample 2SBtaG_FD_89579 | JGI IMG/M metagenome (GOLD analysis project Ga0114931, IMG submission 89579) | Deep subsurface microbial communities from Kolumbo volcano to uncover new lineages of life (NeLLi) - 2SBTROV14_V59a metaG | ecosystem: Environmental > Aquatic > Marine > Volcanic | place: Kolumbo...
CCTGTCCCAGCCGTCCATATCGCCCCCCGCGCGGGGGGCGCGGATTGAAACGCGACGCGCCGGGAAATAATCGCCCATGCGGCAATCGCCCCCCGCGCGGGGGGCGCGGATTGAAACGCCGGGACGACGTGCCGGCGGACGTACTTGACGCATCGCCCCCCGCACGAGGGGCGCGGATTGAAACTGCAGCATGCCACCTCGGCATCTCGGCGGCGAGTGATCGCCCCCCGCACGGGGGGCGCGGATTGAAACCAGGGCTCCGACGGTGCCCTCGGCGCCCCGCCGCATCGCCCCCCGCACGGGGGGCGCGGATTGAAACACTTGATCCCTACAGACATGATCTCGAACGGCGATCGGCCCCCGCACGGGGGGCGCGGATTGAAACGGTTTGTCGGGGGCGCCGTGCGGGCGGTTGTCGCATCGCCCCCCGCGCGGGGGGCGCGGATTGAAACTATGTGCCGGCCGAGCGCATCCGCGAGCGGGTGACATCGCCCCCCGCACGGGGGGCGCGGATTGAAACGGTTGGACCTCGGCGGTGCCGAGCCTGCGAGCATGATCGCCCCCCGCACGGGGGGCGCGGATTGAAACTCAGCGTCGCGCTCGCTTTTGCCCGCCAGGATAGATCGCCCCCCGCACGGGGGGCGCGGATTGAAACGGCGAAATGATCGGCAAGATGCTGCCCGGCGCCGATCGCCCCCCGCGGGGGGGGGCGCGGATTGAAACGCGAACGTCAAGCGCGCGCGCTGGCCGAATACGTCATCGCCCCCCGCGCGGGGGGCGGGCTCGGCGAGGCGGCGAGCGGGGAAGGGAAGGATGACCATCGCCCCCCGCGCGGGGGGGCGGATTGAAACGCGGGCCGAGTCGGTCGAGACCGTGCGGTCGCAACCGCCCCGCCACTTGCCCGGCTCGCCTCGGCAGCGGCCTCGCCACGAAGCCTCTCAGCCACGAGATGTGGATCGAACCGGTGCCAGCGGGATAAGCCCTCGAAGAGATATTCGAAACATCGGGAGGTCTGCGCGAGGCACTCGATGCCATCGCCGAGCATCTGAACGTCGAGGCGACGCGATTCGATCCGTCCGAGATCGCCGTGCGGGTCGGGGCGAGCCGTCCGCCGGCGCGTTTCCCCGCCCTCGCGCGCGGCGCCGTCGCACTGCGGAGGACCTTGCGAGACCATGATCGCGACCCGGGCGCCGCCCTCGCCCGCAAGGCGGGCCTGACCCCCGGGTTGCCGGGAACCCGGAGGGCGTCGCCGGGGCTCGCAGAGGGCCAGCGCGCGCTGGCTCGACGCTTATGCGGCGGACATCGGGGCCCTGGAAGGGTTGCTCGGGCGGCGCTTTTCCTGCTGGACCGAGGACCGTGCGACGGGGCCCGGTCGGGTCGAGCGTCCGGTCGCTTGAGAGCAGCGCGGAACGGGGCGCTCGCCCGCCGGCTGGCCGCCGAGGCCGCTGGCCGGAGCCGAGGGGCCCGATCGTCACGATGCTCGCCATGGCGGCGGCATCTGTCCTATATCTTGCCCCGCCCCCCCCGAGCCGAGGACCGAGAACCCCATGGACAAGCCGATCACTGCCCGTTTTCTCTCGGTCGAGGCGATGATCACGGCGCTCGAGCCGAGCTACCCGGTCTACTGCCTGCGCCCGGCGACGCTGGCGGCCACCGCGCGCGACTTCCTTGCCCGCTTTCCCGGGCGCGTGCTCTATGCCGTCAAGTGCAACCCGCACCCCTTGGTGCTGCGCACCCTTCACGACGCCGGGGTACGCCACTTCGACACCGCCTCCTTGCCCGAGATCGCCCAGGTCCGCGAGCTTTTTCGCGATGCCGGCGCCTACTTCATGCACCCGGTCAAGAGCCGGGCGACGATCCAGTCGGCCTACACCGTCTATGGCGTGCGCGACTTCGTCATCGATCACCCGGCCGAGCTCGCCAAGCTGGTCGAGGAGACCGGCGGTGAGGAAGTGAGCGCGGTGGTTCGGCTCGCCACCCCGCACGCCGGGGCGCTCTACGACCTCTCGACCAAGTTCGGCGCCACCCCGGCGCTCGCCGCCGATCTCTTGCGCGCGGCCCGGGCGGAGGGGATGCGCGCCGGGCTCGCCTTCCACATCGGCTCGCAGTGCCTGGCGCCGACGGCCTTCCGCACCGCGCTCGAGATCGTCGGCGAGGTGATCGAGGCGGCCAAGGTCGACCTCGCCACGCTCGACGTCGGCGGCGGCTTCGCCGTCTCCTATGTCGGGGTCGAGGCGCCGCCGCTCGCGGCTTACATGGCCGAGATCGCGGCCGGGCTCGCGGCGCTCCGCTTGCGCAACGACTGCGTGGTGATGTGCGAGCCCGGGCGCGCCCTGGTCGCCTCGGGGTGCTCGCTGGTGGTTCAGGTGCAGCTGCGCAAGAACGAGCAGATCTACATCAACGACGGCATCTACGGCTCACTCTCCGAGATGGCGACGGCGCGGCTGCGCTATCCGGTGCGCCTGATCCGCCCGGGTGAGCCGGTGGCCGAGGGCACGCGCGAGTTCACGGTCAACGGGCCGACCTGCGATTCCTTCGATGTCCTGCCGTCGCCGTTTCCGCTGCCCGAGGATGTGCGCGAGGGTGATTGGATCGAGATCGACATGATCGGCGCCTACTCCAACGCCGGGCGCACCCGCTTCAACGGCTTCTTCCCCGACACCTTCGTCGAGATCGGGACACCGGCATGACGGGGCCGATGCGCGAGAACCGCCTCGCCGTGACCGACGGCCTCGGCCTCGCCTACACCGACTGGGGGCGCGAAGAGAGCGACCACGTCGTCCTCTGCCTGCACGGGCTCACCCGCAACGGCCGCGACTTCGACATCCTCGCCGCCGCCTTGTCGGCCGATGCCCGCGTCGTCTGCCTCGACGTGGTCGGGCGGGGGGCCAGCGACTGGCTTGCCGACCCCGCCGGCTATGCCTATCCCCTCTACCTCGCCCACGTCGCCCGGCTGCTCGACCACCTCGGCGTGACGAGCGTCGATGTGGTGGGGACGTCGATGGGCGGGCTGCTCGGGATGATGCTGGCGGCGGCCGGGCGCTCGCCGGTGCGCCGGCTGGTGATGAACGACATCGGCCCCTTCGTGCCCAAGACGGCGATCGCCCGGATCGCTTCATACGTCGGCGCCGAGCCGCGCTTCGCCGACCTCGCCGAGGCCGAGGCTTACCTGCGCGAGGTCTACGCCGACTTCGGCCCGATGACCGCCGCCCAATGGCGCCGCTTCACCGAGACCAGCGTGCGCGCCGACGATGCCGGCCGCCTCCGCCTCGCCTACGACCCGGCGATCGGCGAGGCCTTCCGCGCCGCCCCGCCCGACGACGTGGACCTCTGGGAGGTCTGGGAGCGCGTCACCGCGCCCACGCTCGTGCTCAGAGGCGCGCGTTCCGACCTGCTGCTGCCCGAGACCGCGGCCGAAATGGCGCGGCGCGGCGCCCGCGCCCGCATCGTCGAGATCGCGAACGTCGGCCACTGCCCCGCCCTGATGGACGCCGAGCAGATCGGCCTGGTCAGGGACTGGCTGGGAGGCGAGAAGGGCGGCTGATCAGCCCGCCTTGAGCCGCTTGGCGACGTCGATCGCGGCGTAGGTGAGGATGCCGTCGCAGCCCGCCCGCTTGAAGGCGGTCAGGGCTTCGAGCCAGACCCTGTCGCCGTCGAGCCAGCCGCGCTCGACCGCACCGGCGATCATCGCGTACTCGCCCGAGACCTGGTAGGCATAGGTCGGGACGCCGAAGCGCGCCTTCACCCGCCGGGCGATGTCGAGATAGGGCATCCCCGGTTTGACCATCACCATGTCGGCGCCCTCATTGATGTCGAGCGCGACCTCGCGAAGCGCCTCCTCGGCATTGGCCGGGTCCATCTGATAGGTCCGCTTGTCGCCCTCGCCGAGGTTGGCGGCCGAGCCCACGGCGTCGCGGAAGGGGCCGTAAAAGGCCGAGGCGTACTTGGCGGCATAGGCCATGATGCGGACGTGCTCGAAGCCGCGGGCGTCCAGCGCTTCGCGGACCGCGCCGACGCGCCCGTCCATCATGTCGGAAGGCGCGATCACGTCGCAGCCGGCCTCGGCCTGCACCAGGGCTTGGCGACAGAGCAGCGAGACGGTCTCGTCGTTGACCACATAGCCGTCGCGGATCAGCCCATCGTGGCCGTGGCTGGTGTAGGGGTCGAGCGCCACGTCGCAGACCACGCCGATGTCGGGGACCGCCGCCTTGATCGCCGCGATGGCCTGGCAGGTGATATTGTCGGGGTTGACGGCCTCTTCGCCTTCGGCCGACTTGCGCTCGGACGGGATGACCGGGAAGATCGCGATCGCCGGGATACCGAGGTCGCGCGCCTCGCGCGCCGCCTCTACCAGCCGCGCGATCGAGAGCCTCGCCTGGCCCGGCATCGAGGACACCGCCACCGCGCCCTCGCCCTGGTGGACGAAGACCGGCCAGATGAGGTCGTCGACGGTGAGTCGGGTCTCGGCGACCAGGCGGCGCGACCAGGCGTCGCGACGGTTGCGGCGGAGCCGTACCCTGGGGTAAGCACCGAGCGCGTGCGCGGGCGGCAGCGCTTGGCGGGTGCGATCGCTGGCCATGACGGCTCAGTCCTAGCGCTTGCGCCCGGCGAAGACAAGCGTCCGTCGGCTCGCCCGGCCCACGGGAGGCAGATGCTCAGGCTCGATCGCGACCGCAGCGCCGCTCTGGCAACCCTCCCCCTGGACGGGGGAGGGCAGGGAGGGGGTGGGCGTCGGTCCCTCTCGGCTCGGTCCGAGCGGTCGCGCGTGCGCACCCCCCCACCCCGGCCCGCCCCCACAAGGGGGGCGGGGGCCCAGATCGTCGGCCTCGCGAAGCTAGCCCTGTCCCGCCGTGCGGGCGAGCGAGAGGGGGGCAGATGGATTTTAGCTTGAGCGAGGAGCAGCGGGCCTTCCAGACGCTTGCCCGCGACTTCGCGGTGGGCGAGATGGCACCCCATGCGGCGCACTGGGACGAGGCCTGCCTCTTCCCGGTCGAGACCCTGCGCAAGGCGGCCTCGCTCGGCCTCGCCGCGATGTACGTCGCCGAGGACGCCGGAGGCTCGGGGCTCGGCCGGCTCGACGGCGCGCTGGTGATGGAGGAGCTTGCCGCCGCCTGTCCCTCGACCGCGGCCTATGTCTCGATCCACAACATGGCGGCCTGGATGATCGATGCCTTCGGCAGCGAGGCGCAGCGCCGGCGCTGGCTGCCCGGCCTCGCGACCATGGCGGTCTTCGCGAGCTATGCCCTGACCGAGCCCGACGCCGGCTCGGATGCCGCGAGCTTGCGCACCCGGGCGGTGCGCGAGGGCGAGACTTACGTCGTCGACGGCCAGAAGGCCTTCATCTCGGGCGGCTCGGCGAGCGGGGTCTACCTGGTGATGGTGCGCACGGGCGGCGAGGGCGCCGGCGGAATCTCGTGCCTGGTGATCGAGGACGGAACCCCCGGGCTCTCCTTCGGCGCCCAGGAACGCAAGCTCGGCTGGCACAGCCAGCCCACCGCCATGCTCTTCTTCGAGGGCTGCCGGGTGCCGGTGGCCAACCGCCTCGGCGCCGAGGGCGAGGGCTTCCGGATCGCCATGCGGGCGCTCGACGGTGGCCGGGTCAACATCGCCGCGTGCTCGCTGGGCGGCGCCCGGGCGTGTCTCGAGGCGGCGCGAACCCATCTTCTCAGCCGGCGCCAGTTCGGCCGGCCGCTCGCCGAGTTTCAGGCGCTCCGCTTCCGCCTCGCCGACATGGCGACCGAGCTCGAGGCGGCCCGGCTGATGGTCCACCGTGCCGCCGCGGCGCTCGACGCCGGCGCGGCCGACACCACGCTCCGCTGCGCCATGGCCAAGCGCTTCGCCACCGATGCCGGCTTTCGCATCGCCAACGAGGCGTTGCAGCTTCACGGCGGCTATGGCTATCTCAGGGATTACCCGATCGAGCGCTTCGTCCGCGACCTCCGGGTCCACCCGATTCTCGAGGGCACCAACGAGATCATGCGCCTGATCATCGCCCGCCGCCTCCTCGCCGAGTGAGCCCGATGGACGCCGAGACCGCGAGCGAGGACATCCTCTTCGCCGGCGAAGGCGCCCTCGGGCGCGTCACCCTCAACCGGCCGCGGGCGCTCAATGCGCTGACCCGCGACATGGCGGAGGCCTTCCACGCCCGCCTCGATGCTTGGGCCGAGGACCCGGGCGTGGCCGCGGTGGTGGCGGAAGGGGCGGGCGAGCGCGCCTTCTGCGCCGGCGGCGATATCCGCGCCCTCTATCGCGCCATGACCACCCCGGGCGACCCGCTGACGGTCGAGTTCTATCGCGCCGAGTACCGCCTCAACTATCGCATCCACAGCTTCCCCAAGCCCTATGTCGCGCTGGTCGATGGGGTGGCGATGGGGGGCGGGGTCGGGCTCTCGGTCCACGGCTCGCACCGGGTGGTGACCGAGCGGACGCTGTTCGCCATGCCCGAGACCGGGATCGGCCTCTTCCCCGACGTCGGCATGAGCCACGTGCTCGCCCACATGCCGGGCGCGCTCGGGGTCTATCTCGGGCTGACCGGGGCGCGGCTCGGGGTGGCGGACGCGCTCTACATCGGCTATGGCACCCACTACGTGCCGAGCGGGCGGCTCGGCGATCTGATCGCGGCGCTCGCCGCCGAGGCGCCGGCGGTCGATGCGGTGCTCGCCCGTTTAGTCGCCGATCCCGGCCCGCCGCCGCTGGCAAGGCGTCGCGCCCTGATCGACCGCACGTTCTCGGCGCCCTCGGTGATCGCCATCCTCGATCGGCTGGTGGCCGAGGACGATCCCTGGTGCGCCGAGATTCGGGCGCTTCTCCGCAGCCGCTCGCCGACCAGCCTGCTGGTGACCTTCGAGGCGATCGCCCGCGGCCGCACCCTCGCCCTGGCCGAGACCCTCAAGATGGAGTACCGCCTCAGCCAGCGCTTCTGCGCCGGCCACGACTTCCGCGAAGGCGTCCGTGCGGTGGTCATCGACAAGGACAACGCCCCGCACTGGCACCCGCCGCGCCTCGAGGACGTGAGCGAGGCCATGGTGGCCGCCTACTTTCCGGCGTTGGAGGCCGGCGGGCTCGTGCTCTGATCGGGCGCGGCCCCGCCAAGGAAGCCCTGGATCGCCTGGTCCATGCGATCGAGCACCCCGGGCGCCGCCGTCGCGGGCGGTCCGGCGCCGGCCTCGGGCGGCGTCGTCTGCGGGCCGGGCGGGGCGGCGAGGCAGGGGTTGTCGCGCCCCGCGCCCGGTGACAGGAAGGGAACGATCAGGCCGATCCCGCCGCTCGCCACCACGCCGGCGACGGCGCCGGCGACCCCGAGCGCGAGCGCCTTGGGGTCGGGGCCGATCTCGGGCGCCACCAGCCGGCCGGTGACGCGGACCGGGGTGGCGAGGCTGAGAAGGGCCGGTGAGCGCGGCTTGGGGTCGAGCACCAGGTCGAGCCGCTCGCGCCGGAGATCGATGGTCCCGCTTCCGGCCACGGTCATGCGCTCGGTATCGAGGCGAAGGGCGCGCGCGGTCGCGATGCCGTCTGCGACATTGAAGGCGGCGAGGGCGCAGGTGATGCGGGCATCGTCGTCGCTGTGCGACCAGGGGGCCAGCGCCGCCAGGAGATCGGCGGCGGCGAAGTCGACATAGGCCGAGCGAATCCGCCCCGCCCCCGAGACCAGCCCGGCCTCGCCGTCGGCGGTCGCCGCAAGCACCCGGAGCGAGCCGCCCTTGCCGGCGAGCCGGGCCGAGACATCGGCGCGCATCGCGACCAGATCGGTGACGCCGAGGTCGCCGAGGAGCCCGCCCAGGTCGAGCCCGGGGGCGGCGAGGGTGAGCGTGACGCGGGGCGGATCGAGCCGGGCGTCGGCCTCGAGCGTGACGGCGATCGCGCTCTTCCGGTAGCGCAGCGGATCGAGGCTGAGCGAGAGCTTGCCGTTCTCCAGCGTGACCCGGCCCGCGCCCAGGGTGAAGCGAGCCCCGGCGAGGGTGATCGCCTCGGCGGCGAGGCGGATGTCGGCGTCGAGCACCGCCAGTGCGGCGAAGGGAAGGGGGGTCGCCGGCAACAGCCGGGCCTCGCCCTCGGGCCGCGGCGCGCCGGCGAGCAGGGGATCGAGGGTCAGGGTGGCGGCGGTGAGGGCACCGCTGAGCTTCGGCCGAGCACCGCCGAGGGCGAGGGTGAGGGCACCGGTGACGCGATCGGGACCGACCGTCGCGTCGATCGTCTCGAGCCGGAAGCCGCCTTCGCTGTCGGCGAGCTTGAAGCTGGCGGCGACCAGGCCGATCTCGGGGGTCTCCGTTCGCGCCATGGCGGCGATCGCGGCGAGGCTCGGCGCCTCGGCCCTGACCGCGAGGGCGACCCCGCGAAACGCGGCGAGATCGCCGATGGTGCCGGTCATGGTGACGCGCGCGTCCTCGCCCCGGCTGAGGGTCAGCGCGAGGTCGTCGAGGCGCGCCGCCCCTTGCGCGACCCGCAGACGCGCGCGCGCCGAGAACGCGGCATCGAGGGGAATCGGCGGCCCGGCGAGGTGGGCCAGCGCCCGGATGTCGTCGCCGGCGGCCGTCAGGGCGAGGTCGGTGTCGCCCCCGATCCGTCCCGAGACGGTGAGCCTGGCGCCGGCGAGGGTCCCGGCACCATCGACGGCGAGGCCACCGTCGCCCGGCACCAGCGTACCCTCCATTGCCACCGCCGCGCCCCGCACGGCCCCGGCGATCTCGACCCGGAAGCCGTCACCGGCAGCGGTGAGCGCGAGGCGATCGAGCCGCCCTTGCACGACCTCGCCCGAGGCCCGGTCGCGATAGCTCGCGCGGGTGTCGGTGAGCACGACCTCGGCATCCTCGGCGAGGGCGAAGTCGCCGTTCTCGCCGCCTTCGCCGAGCACCCAGTTGCCAATGCCGGCGCGATTGCGCGCCAGCGCCACCTCGGCGCCGGCGATGACCAGGCGATGGAGGCGCACCCGACCGCGGAGCAGCGGCACCAGCGCGATTCGGGCTTCGACGCGCGCCACCCGGGCCATCGGCTCGGGGCCGGCCCAAGGCGCATTCCCCACCGCGACATCGCTGAGGGTGATCGTCGGGTGCAGCGAAAGGCGCAGCGTGACTGGGCCGTCGAGCGCGAGGTCGCGGCCGATCGCCGAGCGGGCGGCAGCGGCGATGGTGGCGCGCTCGGGCGTGACCTCGACGCCGACGATGAGCACGCCGACGAGGGCGAGCAGCGCGGCGGCGACGAGACCGCCGGCGACGGCGAGGGCGCGCTTCATGGTCACCTCCGGGCCCATTACCAGTTTCTTCACCCCTGATTGCCATACCGTATACGGCGCCCGCCACCCTCTCGCGAGGCCGCTCCGGATGGTCCGTCTTCTCGTCTCGCTCACCGCGCTCATGCTCGTCGCTTCCGGTAGCGCCGGCGCGACGCCGCTGCCGACCCCCGGGATCGACTTCCGCGACCCGGCGTTCTCGGGCGCCGATCGCCAGGCCAGCTTCACCGCCACGGTCGGCGGGATCACGCTCACCCTCGAGGCGGGCCTGAGCGATCCCACGCTCGGGGGTACGCCGACGCTCTGGTGGGACAGCCGTGACGGGATCGGCGTGCGCTATGCCTACGAGGCCGACGAGATCGAGGGTCCCGAGCGTCTCATCGTTCGCTTCGCGAGCCCGGTGGGCTTGAGCGAGATTTTCCTCTCCGATCTGTTCGTCGAGAGCGCGAGCGGTGTCACCTACTCGGAGATCGGCCACTATCGGATCGACGCCGGTCCTCTCGTCACCTTCGACGCCGCCTCGCTGTTGGCGAGCCCGGGAGACAAGAGCAACGGCGAGGCCGTGATCGCGCTCTCGCCGATCGTCCCGGCGACCACGATCACCTTCTCGGCGCCCGGGCGGATCGGGGTCGAGAACCACGAGTTCTCGGTCCTCGGCCTCACCGACCCGCCGATCCCCATTTCGGCGCCGCCGACGCTCGCGCTCGCCCTCGCCGCCCTCGCCGCCCTGACCTTCACCCGCCGCAGGCGATCCGCCCCCGGCGCTTGAGCCCCGCGCACCCCTTGCACCGGGCCGCGAAAGCGGGTTGAGTGGCGCCGGCGATGAGCGACGATCGTTACAGCAAGGCCTTCCCGGTCTCTTGGGACCAGCTCCACAGGGACGCCAAGGCGCTCGCCTGGCGGCTCGCCGACAAGATGCCGTGGCGCAAGATCGTCACCGTCACCCGCGGCGGCATGGTGCCGGCCTGCATCGTCGCCCGCGAGCTCGAGGTCCGGTTGGTCGACACCGTCTGCGTCGTCTCCTATGAGCACAAGACCCAAGGCTCGGTACAGGTGGTCAAAGCGGCTACCGACGACGGCGCCGATGTCCTCATCGTCGACGATCTGGTCGATACCGGGCGGACCGCGACCGCGGTCCGTGCCATGCTGCCCAAGGCGCACTACGCCACCGTCTATGCCAAGCCCGAGGGGCGGTCCCTGGTCGACACCTTCGTCACCGAGGTCAGCCAGGACACCTGGATCTATCTCCCTTGGGACATGGAGCTCCAGTTCGTCCAGCCGATCGCCCAGGGACCCGCGGTGGGCTGAGGGATCGCGCATGCCGGTCGCCCCCGAGCTCTACCTCGCCTTCGTCGCCGCCACCGCGCTGTTGATCGTGATCCCGGGCCCGGCGGTCTCGCTGATCGTCGCCAACGGCATCGCCTATGGCGGCCGGCGGGCCCTGATCTCGGTCGCCGGCACCTCGTCGGCGATCGCGGTCCAGCTCGCCGTCGTCGCCTTCGGCATGGCCTCGGCGATGGCGGCCCTCGCCGAGTGGTTCGGCTGGCTGCGCTGGGCCGGGGTGGTCTACCTGGTCTATCTCGGGGTCCGGGCCTGGCGGGCGCCGGCGGTCACGCTTGATCCCGAGGCGGGTCGCGGGGCCTCGGCCCGCAGGCTCTACTGGCAGGGGTTCGTGGTCAACGGCACCAACCCGAAGATGCTCTTCTTCCTCGCCGCCTTCTTTCCCCAGTTCGTCGACGCGAGCCTGCCATTGGCGCCGCAGATGGCGGTGCTCAGCGCGAGCTTCCTCGCCATCGCGATGGTGCTCGACGGTTCTTATGCACTTCTCTCGGGGCGCCTGCGCCGGGTGCTGGCCGGCGCCTCGCGGCTGCGCAACCGCCTCACCGGCACGCTCCTGATCGGCGCCGGCCTCGGCCTCGCGCTGGCACGCCGCGGCTGACGGCGGGGCTCAACGGTGGGCCCAGTCGTCCTCGCTCGGTGAGAGACCGAGGACCTCGCCCTCGCTGTCGACGCCGAGCCCCAAAACGGTGCGGTTGGCGTAGGCGAAGTAGGCCGCGACCTGGTTGATCTCGAGGATCTCGCCGTCGTCGAAACCGGCCTCGTGCAGGCGCCCGATCGCCGCCTGGTCGATCTCGGCGGGGGCCAGCGTCAGCGCCCGGGCGTAGGCCAGGGCGGCGCACTCGCGCGCACCCAGCGCCCGCTCGGGCTCGCCCGCGGCCAGCGCCTCGCGGATCGCCTCGGCCCGCTCTTCGTCACCGAGCAGGCGGGCCAGCCCCGCGGCGTGGTGGGCGACACAGTAGGCACAGCCGTTGAGCAGGCTGACATAAACCCCGATGGTCTCCAACAGCCAGTCGGGAAGCCGGTTGTCGCAATGGTGGAGGACGGCACGGTAGAGCGCCATGTGGCCCTCGATCCCGTGCGGGCGGAGGCTGTGCGCGGCCATGATGTTGTCGACCCGGCCGCCGGGCCCGCGGAGGCGCTCATAAAGGTCCTTGAGCCGGCCGCTGGCCTCGGCCTCGGGAACCGTCCGAATCCAGCTCACCTCACTCGGCCGCGGGCTTGCGGGTCCGCCGTGTCTTCTTGTGCGCCGGGAGCTTGTGGGCCGGCAGGAGGGCCTTGAGCTCGTCCTCGTTCAGGGTCTCGTGCTCGAGCAG